>SDBT01014609.1_pt1 | contig 12512 bp, 9 predicted proteins | sample 2277101 | NCBI WGS metagenome assembly SDBT01 (sample SAMN10404973, study PRJNA504765) | marine sediment metagenome | isolation source: marine sediment core GS10_PC15, 103 cmbsf | place: Arctic Ocean: Southern Knipovich Ridge | collected 2010
ATCAATGAAAGAGAACTGAAGCTCCTTGATCGAGTGTGGGAATCTCTCTTCGGGAGTATCCCCAATCGGATTGAACGTACTTCAGGATAAAATGCTATGCGAACGCAAGTTCCAAACATAGTGGGCATAACGTGTGCATACACTTTGCTCTTGCTTTGCCTCGTTTCTTCCCAGCGCGTGCATGCTCAAAGTGACACGCAGAAGAATGAAACAGACCGATTGATGGCGGAAGCTGTGGGTCGTCAGGCCTTGAAGGCGGCCATTGAAGGATTGAGTGATCCATCAATCAATCCCGATTTTCTTGCTGACGCAATTCTCTTAGATGCCGGTGAGCACAGAAAGAAAGATGATAGCCGGCGCATTATTCGAGATGATCTGGAGCGAGCGCTGCGAAATGAACTCTTGAGTCAGATAAAAAGGATCCCATCCGAGGTGAACAAGGACAAGTTTTGGATATCGCCCGAATGGATTAACAGCGAATACAACCGGATGTCAGAGGACGTGGAAAGAAGACTTGAGGAGTACTTTGGGAAGCCCTTTCAGCGTCTGTTCGAAAGTGCCCGGAGTAAAGCAATAGAGAAGCAATGGACCGAAAATTGGACGAAAGCTATCAATCCGACCGAGGAACAAGTCGAACGGATATATGAAAACCCAAGTAAAAAGTCGCAAATTGAGGAGCGCTTGCGAGCGACCGTCTCAGCTAATCTCCTTGAGGAGAACGAAGGCAAACTCGGTGAGGAGATCAGATTTCGCATTGCAAGTGGGTTAGAACAACTCAAAGGCCAGAGTGCCGTATTGAATCGAAGCAATGCACCCGGAGCATTCGCGAGAAGCCGAATCATAGCTACGCTCAAGGAAGAACTTGAGGGTTACCGGTTGGGGAGAAAGACCGCCCTTCCAACAGGATACGCGATTTACCAGATCTTCCCGTCGGTTATAAACATGCTGCCTGCAAAGGCTGAGGCAATAATGACCTCCAACCTGCTGACGCACATTTCGGAACTGAAAATGTGTTCCTTCATTGATCGAGAGCAACTGAAATCGACTCTAATGAAAGACCCTCAGACCCATCGTAAATTAGACCGTAGCTTCTCTGAAATATCGAGTAAGTACCGCAAGTTAGCGGAAGATTTTGTCGCTAAATCATACAAAGATTTTGTGGTAGAGCAGTCTGGAGAAGATGTCAGTGGTGACCTCAAGACTCTCATGGAGGAGCGCCAGGTCGCGTCTGAAGTAGGCAAAGCACTGAGTTCGTGCCTGTTATCGATGTTGCGCGTTATTAGAAGTAGTGTCGCTGACCAGCAGATGGCGGAATATTTCTCCGACATTCACAGTGGAGGATGGATCCCAAACGAGGATAAATTAGTCCGTCATTATAACGATGCTCCTGATAGTTACGCCGTTGCGAAGGAAGAGCAAGAGCTGCGCCTTGAAGGTGTGGAGACAGTGCTTCTTGAGGAGACCGAGAACAAGCTCTCCGGCGCGATCCGAAAGTTGCTGGATGAGGGAAAGAACGCGCTCCACGGACAGATTGCAATAGTGGACGAAAACGAACCGGATACTGTGGGCCTGGACAAGGACGGTGCAGTCAGAGCGTTTACTGCGAAGGTTACAGAATCTTGGGCAAGCAAACGTGAGTCTCTTATTTGGGGTGGTAGGAACCCACATCGGGATTTCGCAGACAAACACTCACGTCTTTTTGAGAAGACCAGAACACGAATAGACGAAAAGGTAACACATTTCTACGAACCTCCCCGAACCAAGACTGGTGCCGAAACTGGCAAAGGTCCGGAGAAAGGTGGTCGCGGAAAAAGAGGGGAGCAGCCAAATGTCGGCAGCGACAGTGGGGGACTTGGCAGTAGGGGCTTAGACTGTGAACCATTCAGGGACACGATCAAGGCATTGAGAGATTCAATAAGCGTTATGCAAGGGCGCATGTTTGTAATCACAAGTTGGCTACCGTGGATTCTATTCGTCGTAACGTTAGTTGGGTTGGTTGTGTTCGTAGTATACGCGTATAAGCGGTGGTGAAGTTTTACGCGACGTGTCGTAATTAGAGCAAAGCTCATGAATTGTACAGGATTGAAGAGGTTTCCGATTTCGGTGATGATATTCTCAATCATCCTGTGTGCAACAATTCTAGATTGTTCACATCGACTTGCGGTTATCAAAATCCAGACAGAACCAAGCGGTGCGAGGGTTCAACTTGACAGCGTAGAGCTGGCACTTGAGACGCCGGTAACACTCGAGAGTATTTCTGTTGGTTCACATAGATTGGTGATTAGCCATTTGGGTTTCGTCACTCTCGACACATCAATCGTAGTGTCTACAAAGGATACCCTATCCCTTTGGTTCAGCCTTGATCGGCGAATTGGGAAACTAAGCCTCTCGACAACTCCACCATCAGTGTTCCGAGTCTTTTCCAGTACTACATATATCCCTTTGGCGGATTCGGTAACCCCCGCAAGCGTTGAAATACTGCCAGGAGATTACCGGGTGCTGCTGTCTTCCGGTCCATGCTTTGATAGCGTATGGCTGGATGCTACAATCGAATTAGGTCAAGAAACTCGGCTTGATGACATCACACTGCAATCGAATTGCGCGAACGTCAGAATTCGCACACAACCGCCGGGGTGCGCTGTCAAGATGAACGATAGCTTGATTTCGACAACGACACCTGTTGAGTTTGACCAAGTACCGCTTGGCCATTATCATATTACTCTCATCCACGATTCGAAGGGATACGACTTGATGGATACCCTCGTACTGATCGATGGTGGTGAAGTCGTTTTGGATTTCGAACTGGTCAGAATAATTAGTCGTGTGCGAATGTTGACCGAGCCCGACAGCGCTCTAGTTGAGATAAAGTCATGGCGGTCTAATAGCTACAAGGGTTGTCGATTTACGCCGTTTACCCTTGAGCTACAGCCGGGGCAATACGACTTGATGATTTCAAAACCACCATTCTATTTGCCTCGGACAGAGTCTGTGAAAATAATACACGGAGAGCAAGTAGATCTCACTATGGAATTGGAGCCGCACTCGTGGTTGGCTGAGAACTTTGTAAGAGTACCGGCGGGAGAGTTTCTCATGGGTAACGACAAAGGGGCGCGGGATGAGGGACCTGCTCACATGGTGGATATTGATGAATTCTGGATTGGGAAACATGAAGTAACTGCTAAAGAATTCCAGGACTTCTTGAAATCCTCGGACTACAAAGAATACAAATATGAAGCTTGCTCCGACCGCACTATCGGACTACGCGTACGCGAGAATCACCCTGTTAACTACGTTTCTTGGAGGGATGCATCGGTATATGCAGTTTGGCTGTCTAAGCAATGTGGTCTGCCCTGCAGATTACCAACAGAAGCTGAGTGGGAAAAGGCAGCTAGAGGAACGGATTCTAGAACCTATCCTTGGGGAAATGAATGGACCGATGGAGAGGCCAACTTCTGCGATGCCTCCTGCAAAGAGCCTGGTTCTTCCCCTTTATACAATGACGGATTCCCCACCACTTCTCCATCCGGAGCATTAGCAGGGGACAAATCACCATATGGCGCATTTGACATGGCGGGCAACGTATCTGAATGGTGTATGGATGCATATTGTGACACGTTTTACAGAGTTTCAGAAGTTCTTAATCCGTTATACCAGGGAAATGCATTGTATCGAGTTGTTCGCGGCGGAGATTGGAATGACAACCGTGAGCGACTTGAAGCTTCTTATCGTAAGCATCGCGAAGATACAAGCAGATCAGGGGAAATCGGATTTCGCATTGTTGTATCCGCACGACACTGAAGTGAGCAGAATGTATTCTATTCAAAAGAGTGCAGTTGGAATAGCGCCTTATGCAGGGGCTGTGATCGGAGAGCTAGTCGTTGGTACAACTCCTCTCTTGGAACGGCGACTTAGTGAGTTGATAAGCAGCATTGAGGTACGCTTGTATGAACCTGAATAAACCGATTGGAGTTAACGGCATTCCAGGATTGAGAGAGGTTTATCACTGTAATGCTATGTTAGGGAAAGGATATTTATATGTCAAGTAGTGCAAAGAGACCGTGGCATATGTATTTTAAGGTTATTATTGGAGCGGTTGCTGTCATTCTCGCAGCAGTATTGGGTGCATTCGTTATGCACTGGTTAAACTCGCCGACTTCTGAATTTACCGTTTCACTTAATCCTATGATGGGAAACGTACAAAAGGGTGGCGTACTAGAAACTCAAATCCGCGTAAAAAACATTCGGGGATATGAAGATTTGGTAAATCTCTCTTACGAAAACCTTCCCGCCGGAGTAGTTGTAACATTATCACCTCCATCCACGCAGCAAGTCCCTCCATATGAATCCAAGATGATATTAAGTGTAGGTTCAGAGGCAACCCCAGGCGATTATGCTTTGACCATCCGTGGTGTCGGTGCAGATGGAATCGAGGCTCGCTGCACATATTCTCTTACTGTAACACCATCCCCGGGCCCATTGCCTCTTCAGTCTCCACCCCCCGATGCTCCTTTTGTAGTTTATAGTGACATTGGCATTAGCGGTGGCGACGTTTGGTCTTGGAGCGGCGAGGAATTCGGTAAGCAACCTCTGCAGTTGTTCGATCTTGATTACGCAAGTGATAAGGCCCCTGAAGGAGTCACCTGTTGCGCCGCCATTAGTGGATCTGGATCTGGAAACTACGTGGGTTGGGGTGTGTTTCACGGAATCTTCAATAATAAACATGAGCTTCTCGATCCGCACACGGTTGATCTCTCTGGCTACAAACGGCTTCAATTCTGGGTCAAGACTGCCGCAAACTTGAAGACAGAAATTCAGCAGGATAATCAATACGGTAATAAATCTTATGCATGTATGATTGGCGACTACGGTTGGCAAGCCAACTCTGCTGACATGTGGCAGCAGGTAACAATCCCTGCGAAAGCATTTAGAGGTATCGACCTATCAAAAGTGTTTTGTCCTTTTATGATCACAGGAAAGGGTAGTAATATTGCATTCTTTGTAGACGATGTTCGTTGGGTACCATAAGATTGGACGTCAGTTGAAATGTTTCTGTAGATGCCACCCGAAATTGCATGGTGGAAGACTAGAATTTGAATTTGGTGAGGGCTTGGGTTCATCCGATAACAATAAGTATATCTTTTTATCTACGTATATGACTCATGGAAGTCAGTTAGAAAGGTATGCAGATCATAAGTGATCGTTAATTTATTAGTAGGCTACGGGTTTTGGGCAAATCCCATGGCTTCTTCTGTATTCGCCCTTATAGTACCTTTTTCGTAGAGGAATCATGCGTTATCTGCTAACAATCTCGTTTCTTTCAGTTTGTTTCTGCTTCATATCCTGCTCGAAAGATAACGATAAATCGTCAAGTGAAAACTCTGACCAACAAGTATCCGCCGAGTTAAATGCCGCCACCGATTCCATCTGTTGGGTTGCATTCGCCCCGACCAACTTCGATCCAAATAGCAACCTTCGCCCCAATGATGCCAGCATTAGTGAGGATCTAAGACTCCTTCACCGCGTCGGTTTTACAGGATTTGTGACTTATGGAATTGGAATAGTCGACGACGGCATTCGATTACTGAATTTGGCAGAGAGTATAGGATTTGATGCAGTCATCCTTGGTGTATGGGATCCTTCAGATACGGTCGAAGTGAACCGTGCAATCGCTTTCGGCAGCCACGATATTGTGTTAGGATTTTGCATAGGCAACGAAGGTCTTGGTAATCGCTACGGGCTTTCCACCCTGCAGGACGCGATACAACGCGTAAAAAATGAAACCGGGAAACCTACTACAACATCTGAGGAAATCGATGATTATAGAGACGAGGTTATTCTTATGCTAGGTGATTGGGTATTCCCAAACGTTCATCCGTATTGGCACAGTGTAATTGAATCCAATGCCGCGGTTGAGTGGACTGTGGATAGATACAATGAGCTGAAGCAGAAAACCGAGAGAGTAATAATCTTCAAAGAGGTAGGTCTACCGACTGCTGGAGGTTCCGGTTTAGGAGAGACAGCACAGGCAAAATACTATCAGTTGCTGTCGCAAACAGAAGTTGATTTCGTCTACTTTGAAGCTTTCGATCAGTTTTGGAAGAGCCATGAACCTGTGGAACCTCATTGGGGTATCTTCAGAAGAGACCGCACAGCCAAGGAGGCAGTTGAATTGATCTGCACTAAATGAGAATAATTACAATGTAAAGAAGGGACTATTGCTATTACCCAGGACTCCATCAACCTCTATTAGATAATTGAGACTCTGATAAAACAGACACAGTTTTATACACGGACATGTTCTTGTGCCAGATTTGTGCCAAATTGAGGTCAAAACAGATAAAAAAAACACAAACAAACAAAACCAAATAAAAACTGGGAATTCATGGGAATCAAGAAGTTGCAGCGTAATCTGATGCACCACTAAGGGTTACAGGAACACCCTCTTTCGATTCCCCCCACCTCCAATTGCAGTAAACGGATTGTAAACCATATCATTAAGAAGCATTGAACCTTCTGTAACAAACGACCTCACAGCTCATTGGGTTGTCTTTCGCCCTCCCGACAGCAATTAAGCCTCAGCCAATCTTGACATAATTTGCTCCGGCATCGCGCTCCTCGACGCGGTATCACGATCGAAGGTACGAGCCCAATTCTAATCTCACCATCGGCGGCCCCAGGTGCCAGCGCGCTTAATATTCGTCAACATGTGAAAAGCACCCGAAGACGCGTCCACCTGGTCGGCGACGCAGCCATCAGAACCATCGAAATTCTGCAGTTCATTGAGATATTTGTCATTCCATGTCCCGCGAACAAGCTTGACATTGCCGGCCTCGGCTTGTGCGCTCAAAGGCTTGGCGCGAGTTCCCTTTGACTCCCGGACAGTGTTAACTCGGACGTTGAATCCAGCCAGATTGCGAACATGGAATTGCGCCTCGGCCTTTCCGGCTTGGCCGGGATCTTGCTCGATACCTACAGTCACACTTGTGCCGTCCTGCGTGGCCGTATTCTTTATGAGGGTCGCAACTGCATGAGGAGTGCCCTGGATACGTTTCACATCGACGATATAGTAAAGGCCATTAGAGCAACGGCGCATGCGCACACCCACGGTCCAGGAGGTATGCGGTTTCGCTTTGCTAGCAGCAGTCGCCGCTCGATCCCAATATCGAATCTCGTCATCACCTGCGGGAGCGGCTTCGACGATTTCGAACCATTCTCTCTGAAAAAAGGTACCAGATGTGTCGCGAATGTTCCAGTTGCAGCCAAGCAGTCGCTCGCGATCGACATGTTGCATGGCCTTGAGGTTCGAGAGATATTGCGGATTCTCTTTGAGCAAGATCTTGTTGTCATAGACACTTGACGGGATGAAGGTTACAGACTTTGGTTCAGCGTCCGGTCCAAACCGAGCTTTCATTTCCTCGACCGAATCACCCCAATGGTTCTCGTCGTTTAAGTGGACCCAGTAGCGGATTACCCCGGAACGCTCCGGAATAGCCAGTCCAGTCTCGTCGTCGATCCACCAGCCGAGATAGCTCCGCAGCCAGTGATCTGGATCTGGATTACAGGTCGCCCTGACGTAAGGATCTACGCCGCAAATCGAGCGGTTACGGCTAAGCATGTATGTGAACATCTTCCAGGTGAATGATTCCAGCTGGTCGAAGCAGATTAGCGGGACTTCCGAGCCATCCCAAGCAAACCGGTTCTCATCGTGCTGCATATGCGCAAAGCGGATCTTTGCCCCGGAGGGAAAGCACCATTCATGAGAGCTTGCACGCGCCCGGCCGTCAACATAAGGATAGACCTCAAACGACTTGTCCCACAAACCACCCTCATTGGTGATCTGGGGATACTCGCGCCGGAAGATGACGGCACCGAACTTCGGCTTGTCAATATGGCGCAGACATTCCCAAAGCAGGCCCCAGGTTTTTCCACCTCCAGCGCCACCACCACCGATGGCAATATCGGCTTTCGTGGCGTTGAAGGCACTCTGCGGCCCCGGCTGGGGTCTTATTATGCGTTTAGTAGGCATTTTTCCTCCAGGAATCAATAACTCCAAAATCCAGACGTCAATCAGACTTAAAGGTGCTGTCCAAGACCTTGCTCTACATCACAACTGGCTTATCAATGGACCGTAGACCATGAGGGCGGAAGAACGGAAACGCTTGCCAGTGGTGGCGTTCTACAACTGGTGCTAATTCTGCTTCAGCCATTGTCGGTATCCCCCGCCCTGTCTGTGTCGCCTTCAGTTTTGCTATTCAATCCGGTGGCCAAGGGCAGTGTGCAGTCACCGCGGCCATTGTCGATCATCACCAGGACCGGTAGATTGGGAGCGCGCTTGCGCTTGGCCTCAACAAGCTCTTGCATCTTCTCGAGCAAGCGCATCTTAGTATCAACCGCCTTCAAAATGTTGCTCGGCGTAGATTTGGATTGACCACCAAGGAGATCTTTGGCCCCCTTGGTTAGGACCAGGTCGAGCATTTTGAGAGAGCGCTCGAGCTGATCGGCGCTATCCGACTTAGCCTTATCGCTGATTGCCTTGGTAAACTCGGCATCCCGCTCTTCGAGACGCTGGCGCCACTTGAAGTCGCGCGACCAGTTCTTGATAGTGCTGGGCGAGACGTTGAACTCGTCCGCGACCAGGCGGTACTTTCGCTTGGAACCGAGAGCGTAGTAATACTCGAAGGCCTGCTTCTGGCGCTCCGTTTCGGTCTTTGGAGATTTGTGCTTACCCATTCTAGCTTTGCTCCTTCACTGTCATCTTGTCACGCTGCAGTTGCGCCTTCTCGCCGGTGTATTTCTCCCAGCGCATAACCACTACATCACAGTATTTCGGCTCTATTTCCAGGGCCAGGCAACGCCGGCCAAGCTGCTCACAAGCGATAAGCGTGCTGCCCGAGCCCACAAAAGGATCGAGCACTCGTTCACCCCGGATGGTTGAGTTGCGCAGAGCGCGTGCCAACAAGGCCACCGGTTTCTGAGTGGGATGCTGGTATTCAGCTTCGCGAAGAATTTCCCAAACAGTAGTCTGGGTGCGATCAGTAATCTTGCGATGACCATCGCCCAGCCAGCCATAGAGGATAGGCTCATGTTGTTCACGATAGTCACCCCAACCCATTGAGGCGACCTGCTTGACCCAAACAATGGTCGATGACAACTTGAATCCTGCCGCCAGAAATGCTTTTTCAAAGGCGACTCGTACTCCAGCGGTACTGATCCCATGAAAGACATAAGCAGTGGCACCGTCGCGGCACACCTGAGCGGCATTCCTCAACGCCGTGCACAGAAACTTCTCCAGAGACTCAGAGTCGAGGTCATCGTTTTTGATGTCACCCCAATCCTCACTCTTAGAGCCACGGCTATGGTACTGCACACCATAGGGAGGATCGGTAACCAGGCAGTCGACCGTCCGACCGTCGACCAACCGCCTAAGGTCTTCTAGTTTGAGCGCGTCGCCACATAAGAGACGATGATCGCCGAGCAACCAGAGATCACCGGGCCGGGTCTGGGCGACTTTTGGGAGTGCGGGTGCCTTATCAGCCTCCTCCTCTTCATCTACATGATCCCAATCAAGGATTTTGCTTAGCTCCGTCTCATCGAAGCCAAGTGAGGCCAAGTCGAAGTCAGCTTCCTGGTTGAGTTCAGCTATAAGCTCATTGAGAAGTTCCTGGTCCCACTCAGCGATCTCGGCAGTCTTGTTGTCAGCAATGGCGAATCCTGTGAACTTCGAACCGACCAGTCCCGGCACACGGATGACAGGTACTTTTTCCAAGCCTAGAAACTTCGCCGCCTTAAGGCGTGTATGACCGGCAGCGATGTTCAGGTTGGCATCGGTGACGATGGGATTGTTGAAGCCGTAGGCCTGAATGGAGCGGGCAACGGCACCAACAGCCTGATCGTTTTGCCGGGGATTCATCTCGTTGGGTTTGAGCTGGTCGATTGGGACTTGCTCTACTACAAGGGCAGAACTTGGCAATGCAGCGTCGGGCGCGGCACAGGAGCCATCGGCATGGCGGTGGCTGCTCTGAGGAATCCGCTTCCGACTGCTAGATATTTTTTTCGTGTTCTTCATCTTCACTCACCGCCAATTTGAAGACATGAGGTTTCACTTTCTCGAAAATGGCATCCTCCCGTTGGAGAACCACCTCAACGGACCGCTCGGGATTCGAAGTCCGGAAAGGGAAATCCCCTGATTTCATGTGCAGAACGATTATGGACACTTCCAGCGGTTCTTTGTACTGCTTGAGTATTTTCTGACATGCAGTGACAATCGTGTCATCCACAAAGATGCCGCGCCCTGCGTTCTTACCTTGTGTTTCAGTGTAAAGAACGCGGGGACCCACTGATAAATTGTTCCGGGCACGCAAGAGATTCTTGAGGAAGACGGCTCTATCTGCCGTCGCCTGATATTCCTCCTTTATTTGCCGATACTGTTCTCGAAGCACCTTAACCTTCTCTTGCTCCTCGGCCAGCATCTGCTTGAGATCACTGGGCGACAGATCAGCGACCTGATCTCGGAGCAGGGTTATGTTGTCTTTCATCAATTCTAATCCTTTCTTGCATTATCATAATATTATTATGCAATTATGGAATACCAAACGCAATAGTTTTTTGTTGCAGCTCGGCAATTAAAAAAAGAGGAGCGACAATCAGAGAACATCCGAGCTAGATTGCCCAAACGGCGGGGAGTTCTGCGGGCCTTCTAGGCTATGGCTGGCAAGTTATTATCTAACAAATGGTTACATGATAATAAACGGCCTCTTTTGACGATCTGGCCGCCCTTCTTTCTCTTGACTATCGGCCTGAGAATGCGCACTACTGTACCTGTCGATAGGCCATAACATTATCGTTAACAAGGAGTTAAGAAGATGAAAGCAAAGAGAAAGCCAGACGCGGAACGCCCTGCTTGGAGCCAGATCGCAGATCTACAGAAATTCAGCCTCCAGGAATTGAGAGCCGAGTATGAGCATCTTTTTGGCAAACCGACTCGGTCGCGTAGTCGCAAGCAACTGTTTGCCCAGATCTCCCGCAAGCTGCAACAGCATAGAGAGAAATCGAGTTCGCGCCAGCCAAGAAAGTCCGCACTCACTGCCACCTTCCAGCCCAAAAGGAAAGCGCCGCGGTCGCGTCGCAAGAGCTCCGGGGCAGGAGAGAAAGGGCGTCAGACCAAACCAGTCGGTTCTCGCGATCCTCGTCTGCCCAAGATCGGCACCACCATCACCAGGGAGTACAAAGGCAAGACCCTCAGGGTTCGAGTACTGGAAAAGGGCTTTGAGTATCAAGGGGGTGAGTTTCGTTCATTGTCGGCCGTCGCTAGAGAAATCACCGGGTCGACCTGGAATGGTTTTCTGTTCTTCGGTTTGGCGGAGCGTTAGGGCAAGCAGCGTTGAATACGGAACTCTCCCAAGCGGCAATTCGGGCAGCGCACTCAACTAGACGAGTGCGCTGTGCCATCTATACTCGCAAGTCAACCAGTGAGGGACTGGACTCTGACTTCAACACCCTGGATGCCCAGCGTGAATCCTGCCTGGCTTACATTGCTAGCCAACGGGCCGAAGGCTGGGTCGCTCTTGATGACCATTACGATGATGGTGGCTTTACCGGCGGCAATACCGAACGGCCGGCACTGCAACAGCTCTTGACCGACATCCAGCAAAATCGCCTTGACTGTGTGCTAGTGTACAAGGTAAACCGACTCTCTCGTTCTCTGTTGGACTTTGCCAAGTTGATGGAGATTTTCGAGAAGCATCAGGTTTCCTTCGTCTCAGTAACTCAGCAGTTCAACACCAGCAGCTCGATGGGAAGACTGGTACTCAATGTCCTACTCTCCTTTGCCCAGTTCGAGCGAGAGATGATCTCGGAGCGGACATCAGATAAGATGTGCGCAAGTCGGCGCAAAGGTAAACGGATGGGAGGGCCACCAGTACTGGGTTACGATGTCGACCGCGAGCGCAAGCGGCTGATACTCAGTCCCAAGGAAGCGCGGATGGTTCGGCAGATATTCGAACTCTATCTCGAGAAGCAGTCGATGCTGAAAGTGGCGGTGGAAGCAAATCGTCGCGGCTGGAAAACGAAATCCTGGACATCGAAGAAGGGCGGGCACCGCAAGGGCTTGCCCTTCGACAAGACCAATCTGCAACGAATCCTGGCCGATGTCACCTACACCGGCCAAGTCCTCCACAAGGGCAAGCTATATCCTGGAGAACATCCTGCCATAATGGATGCTGAGTTGTTTCAGCAGGCACAGACATTGATAAAGAAGAACAGGCATTCAGGAGGAAGGGAATACCGCCACCCACACTGTGCGCTGCTGAAAAAATTGATTCGTTGTGGCAACTGCGGTGCTGCCATGGCCCATACTTACGCCAAAAAGGAAAACAAACTCTATCGTTACTATCAGTGCACTACCAAACAAAAACGGGGCGCAGACGTCTGCGACACCCGCCCTTTGCCAGCACAGCAGATCGAAGACTTCGTAGCTGACATCTGCAGACACATTGGCAGACATCCGCAGGTGA
>SDBT01014610.1_pt1 | contig 12512 bp, 18 predicted proteins | sample 2277101 | NCBI WGS metagenome assembly SDBT01 (sample SAMN10404973, study PRJNA504765) | marine sediment metagenome | isolation source: marine sediment core GS10_PC15, 103 cmbsf | place: Arctic Ocean: Southern Knipovich Ridge | collected 2010
CCCCGTACCGGGCTGTTTCAAAATGGTTTATTTCCTCCCAAACCTTAGAATCATAAGCTCCGTGTATATAAACCATTTTGAAACGGCCACCGCTCTGAACCAACCAAAGGTAGATTTAATACCCTTCAAAGTCTCTAATATCATATCCATAGCAGCATAGCACAGCCAAATAGATAAAGAAAGGGGGGCCAGGGCAAAGGCCTCCCCTTTTTCTAATACCTGCAGGCAAAAACAGGGCGCTGGCAGGCCTCAAATGGTCAGGGACATAGAGTAGGTATACCCTTACTATCCCACCGAATTTACAAATGGCAAATCGGTGGGATACCTGGCATTTTCACTATCGAAATCGACCAGGTGCTCGGCAGCGGGTTTTAGGGATTTTGGCAGATCTGCCATTTTGGGTAAAATTACATCTTTTACTGGCTGGGGCCTTTTGCATTATAGTCAACATTTTAAGGAGGATAGGAAATGAAGGAACTGGTAAAAAAGATCAAGGAAAGTTTCAAGGAGGGAGGCTACGAGCTCATGGAGGTGTTCGCCAGTGATGAGACCACGCATCTTGGCAATCCATGGACGTTGCTTTATGTGCATGCCGACGGATCGGTGCAGATAGCATTCCGGGTTATTCTTTTGCCTCACCACGCGGTCAACATGGCGTTCCTGTTGAGGGGCGTCGCAGGTTTGGAGAACATGCAAATTTTGCCGAACTTTGTCAATAAGGAGGGGCAGCCGATCCAGGTCTCGCAGGAGATAGACGAGATGATGCTTGAGGCGTCCGGTCTGACGGAGGAAAAACTCGCCGAGTACATTGTTGACGAGCTGCCGACGTCAGCCACGAAGCATTAATAAAACCACTCCATAAAGACGGATAATACCCTGGTGGATACCATCTGCCGGGGTATTTTTTTGTCCTGATCACAGCAAACAATAGCCGACAAAATGGGGATTACTAAGCAACGAGTAGGTCAAATCATAAAAAGTAAAATAGCTTTACAAATTAATAATCCCACCGAAAAAACCAATGAAAACAGTAAGATGGAAAAAACCAAGGCTGAAATCACAGAAGAGAAAATTAATAATATTGAAGAGGAATTAAAAGAAGAGAAAGGTAAGAAACCTACGCAACAAGAGGTTGCTGATCACGCACCCACCAATCAAACACACCCCATTATTAATTTCATAAAACAAACATCCCTAATTCCCTTTTAACTAAATAGAGACCAAATATTAATCAGATATTAGGGCGAGGGGCATGGACGGAAAAGAGAACAATGGCAGTTACCTAAAGACGGCGTTCCGGATTCATGGCATCGAGCAGAGAGCTGTGGGCCGATACCTCGGCGTCACGCAGGGATTGATTTCAATGATACTGAATGGCGACGTCATCCTTCCCCTTGAAAGAGAGCTCGCTATGGTGACGTTCTTGAGGAAGGCGTTGCAACTAAAAATAGACACGGAGGATACAATTAAAAATGGCCTACATAGTTGAGCAAAAATACAAAGGCAAGACCGTGACCGGGATGGACAACTTCACGTCGGGCGTCAAAGACGTTTCCGATGTTACTAAAAGTATCACGTGCATCGCAAGCACCGACGAGCCTGACAGGTACGGCGACGTCATAGATCAGGACGGCTGGGTCCTAGGGGCGTTCAAGAAGAACCCGGTCATATGCAAGTTCCACCAATACGCGGAATTGCCTGTTGCACGAGCGGTCGAAGTCTGGACCGAGCTGAAGGGGGACGTGAACCGACTGATGGCGCGGATACAGTTCGCACCTACGGAGGAGGGCGAGACCTTCTACGAGATGTATAAATCGAAGTTTTTGCGCGGCTTCAGTGTGGGATTTTTGCCGATAAAATCACAACTTATCGAGCAGGAGAAGGATGACGACAAGCCTTTCTACCTTCACGAGCCGAGGAAATTCATCAAGCAGGAGCTTCTGGAGATCTCCTGTTGTGGAATTCCGGCCAATTCTTCGTGCCTTGCCGAAGTGAAAAGCTTCGTCGCCAGAGGACGGCTACCGGGATTGTGTCTCAGTTATGGCGATGTTCTGGACCTGGGCGGCGGCGGCGACGATGAAGTAATCCACCTGATAGATGATGAGGATCTCATCAGACTCCCCGGAATTACGAAGCTTGATCTGGTGCCGATCATAGGCAGGGAAGTGGAAGGACAACTAAACAACTACGGAAAACTTTAGATAGAAATCAAGGAGGAAATTGAATCATGAATATAACTAAAGAAGAATTGCGTAATCTGATACGTGAGTCAGTAAACAAACAGGTAGACCTCATGAGAGGCAGTGGCACTCCTATCGACGGTGCCATGAGTTCAAACGCCGGCAGAGATTTCCAGACCGGGGGTTTGGCGGGGGTGAACACGAGCCCGAGCCAGTTTCTGCACACCCCTCAAGGCAGCATCATAGACCTGTCCAACCGGCAGGCGCCGTTTGTCAAGCTGAGCCCGGAGATGGCGGAGTTCGCCGAGGGGGTGAAGCAGCTGCTTTTGGGCAAATCGGTTTCACGCACACTTGTCGAGGGCTCGGATCCCAGCGGCGGGTATCTCGTGCCCGAGGAGTTCAGCCCGACGATGGTAGAGTACAGATATGAGCAATTATGCATGTGGCCCGGCGCGACGGTATGGCCGATGAACACTGATAAGATCGGCTTCCCGAAGCTGGCCCAGAGGCCAGACGAGGATGCAGCGGATTTCGATCATTTTGCCGGGATACTCTTCACCTGGAGCGATGAGGGTGGGACCAAGACCGAGACGGAGCCCAATTTTGAGTTTCTGGAGATGATCGCGCACGAGCTTAGCGGATACACTGAAGCGACGAACGCGTTGATCGAGGACAGCCCAATCAACTTGATCAACTGGCTGACGGGCCTTTTTCGCAGGGCGTACCTGTATTATACTGATCGTAGCTTCATCAGAGGGAATGGGGCTCGCTGTCCCCTAGGAGTTTGTTCAGATCCGGCTGTGCTCACGGTCAACAGGGCCACGGCGGGCGCGGTCACACTCGCGGATCTTCTCAACATGGACTCGAAATTACCTAGCGTATTTGATCAAGGCGTAGTCTGGCTGGCATCCAAAAAGGTGCTCAATTCCCTGCGTGGCCAGGTTGACACGAATGGTCAATTGGTTCTGCAAGAGTGGTACCAACAGGGGCCCCCCGGCGTGGGAGCCGGTCTGGTGACGTATCTGTTGGGGTATCCTGTCGTTCGAAGTGATGGCCGAAGTTATGATCTCGGAGCCCGTGGAGATATCATACTCATCAACCGAGCATATTATTATGTTGGCCAGCGCAAGAATTTCCGCTTCGACACGAGCCGAGAATATCGCTTTCGCAACAATTTGACCAGCTTTAGAATAGTTTGCAGACTCGACGGCGTCATGAGCGTCCCCGAGGCTGCGGTCATTCTGGATTTGACCACATCGGCTTCGTAGCAAGCGATAGAGGTTAGCGGGAGGAACGGCGCACCGGGTAGTCTGGTGCGCCACATTCCCTTCGTTTAGGAGAGACCGATAATGCTGACATCAAGAGAGATCTACAGCGCCGAGAGCCGGTTGCAGGACGCAACCATAACCAAGGAGGAGGGCAGCAATAACCTCGATAGCGAGCTTTTGGCTGCGTTCAGGGATGCCGAGGACACGCTTATTTTGGCCCTGCAGGGGGCCTTGAAATCAAGGGACGTACGCGGGATCGACAACCGCATTTTGGCCCCACTGTTCAGCGCAGGCCTGGTGTCGCAGGGAACGTTCGACACGTTCGGCAAACTGGCATATCACGCCAGCGTTGTGAAGCGTGATCGCAAGACGCTGCCAAAGGCGTTGCCCATCATTTCACGTTACAGAAGGCCGACCGAGGCCGACGACCGGATGGCTGGGAGTGTCTTGCCATTGACCAAGAAACAGATGAAAATCCTCATCCGCGAGGCAGGGTCGCTGAACAACAGATTCGATAAGCTCGCATCAAAGATCAAGAGACCTCAAACGCAGGGTGTTTTGAGCAAGGCGTTGAAGGCGCGTTGACACACCGATTTTTCCACCCACTCCGGTTTCATTGAAAGCGTCGCTCCGAGCGCGCCTGGCAGCCCTGGGGTGGGGGTTTTTAAGGCTGCTCGGCACTCCTTTAGACCGGCCCGGCAATATTATCGGAGTTGACTCAGGCCAAGTATGCCATGGGAGGGGCCAACGCCCCTCCCGATATCTCCATCAAGTTTTCATCGGGCCTGCGGGCTTCGGCGTTTATCGCAGCAAGGCGCCGTGTGTATGGACTACAGCTCGCAGGTGTCGGTGGAACTTTAAAAAGGGAAGGGGACGCCTGACTGCATGGCGACGCAACCGCAATGGATGAAAAGCTTCAGGAACCTGGGATATTCATTGAAATCGGCGGATGCCAAGAAGGTTCACAGCCTCCTTTGCGAATTGCTGAAGGACGAGGTCGGCACGTACAGGGTTTTCAGGCTGGTCGGCACTCTGCAGGGCTTTTTCTGCATTTTGGAATATTTTTCGGGGTATGCGAGACGGCGCGGCGTGAGGTGGGCGGGCACAAATTCGTCGGAGGCCATAGAAAATTTGGCTGCGGAGATCAGGTCGTGCAAGAGAAAGACTTTGGAATGAGACACAAACAATTTTAAATAAGGGAAATGATATTATGTTACAAGGAACTGTGAAATGGTTTGACAACCAACGAGGCTTCGGATTTATCACGCAGAAAGACAACAGCGATGTGTTTGTCCATTATAGCGAAATTAACGGCACCGGGCACAAGACGCTCAACGAGGGCGATGTCGTGAATTATGAGATTGGCGAAGGCAAAAAAGGACCGGCCGCGGTGAATGTCACGGCGGTCACTTCCATGCCGAGTTATATACAAAATTGAAGGTTCGAGATCGGAGGTGCATTATGAAACGACGAAAGCTGGAGACGAGTGACGAGAAGACGGCACGAGGCGCGAAGCCAGGCGATGTCAGAAATCCAACCGGCGCAGGAGGTTTTGTGCCAGGAAAAAGTGGAAATCCAGCTGGACGGCCGGTTGGATCGGGAAACAAGCTCCCGGAACTGCACAATGTTTGGGACGCATGGCGAAAATCCCACGGCTTGAGCTGGCTGTACTACAGCTTGAACTATAAGCTGCCACTGGCGCTTTTCGACACAACAAAAACCCTGCGATCACCGGAGGAAGTGAGGGAGATCCGTTCGCTTCTCGTTAAGAATTTTTGGCGAGGCATGGACTTTATCCGAAAAACCTGCGCAGGCAAGATCGCTGACGAGTTGTCCATCGACAACGATTCCATAGGGCTGTCCGAGATGAGCGCTGAGCTCAAAGCCAGGGCAGACGGGAAACTTATCAGCATCGAGGAGCGCACAAAACGGAGGGCCGCACTGTGAAATACCGTCGTAGAATGTCGTGGGCCGAAGCAGTCAAAAGGGCCACAGTCGAGCCGAAATCACAGCAGGTCGTCAATGAGGTTGCTGAGCAGTTGAAAAGCGAAGGCGTCCCTGAAACGACGATTGAGGAGTTTCTCCAAAACGTGAGAATCTTGCCGGAGGACAAAGAGGAGTTTTTGAACTAAAGTTCCGAAACTTTTTCAAAACATTCAAATTTAGTGTATAATAAAGAATAGGAAGTGGGAATTATCAATGAAAAACCCTTTATCATCAATTTTCTTACTTAAATAGTTAGAACACTTCAGGCCATACTAGGCCTGGGATTGACCCTTTGCTCGGCAGTGACCCGTATCACTTGCCGGGCAGGGGTTATATCCTTCATACGGGAGGTACAAAGTATGACAAAACACCGCAATACCAACCAGAACACCATCCACACATATACAACTATCCAAAATTTATCAACTCTGCCTGCCAACGGTCTGATCGAACCGTCATTCCGAGGGAATTGCCTTGATCATTTTCCTCGGTGGCAGGCGTTAACCTATCAAGGAGGAAATCATGAGATTCACCAAACCTGACATGGACATTGAAAAACAACTGCTCATCGGTCTGATAACCAGCGACAACTTCGTCAAAAAGATACTTCCTGTATTCAACTACGGCTACCTGGACCTGGAGACGGTCAAGAAGCTGGCAAAGGGGGTGCTCGATTACTACGAGGTATACGGCAAGGCGCCGGGACAGCACATCCAAGACATTTTTAACGTCATGAAAAAGAGCCTATCGGAGGAGGAGGCCGACTGGATAGAAAGGGTACTCGTGGAGCTGGACAGCCGCGCCGAGAAATCGGGGGGCTTCAATGAGGAGTACCTGTTCGGGAACTGCGTAGCGTATTTTAACAAGCAGAAGCTCCGCAAAGGCGCCGAGAAGGTCCTGGACCTGCTGGAGGCGGACAAGCAGGACCAGGCGTTCAAAGTCGCCAGTGAACTCCAGACAGGCTCCTTTTCAGGAAAAGAGACGCAGTCCGAAGGACACTCCCTGAGAAGCATCATGGAAATGAGGATATCAAGGCCGAAATGGCTGGTGCAAGGCATCGTGCCGCAGGGCCTTACCATTTTGGTAAGCAAGCCAAAGGTGGGAAAGTCATATCTTGCGATGAACATCGCCTTCGCACTTGCGGAGGCTGGACTGGCCTTCTGCTCCGTCCCGGTCGAAAAGGCATCCGTTCTTTACCTGGCACTCGAAGATCCAGTGTCCAGGATACAGGACAGGACAAAGGAAATAAACCCCAACGAAGTCGTATGGGATAGAATAACCATATTCGAGCAGGGGACATGGCCCATGATGCACGAGGGCGGCATCCAAAAACTCAGATCCTGGCTCGATGGCAACAAAGAGACCGGGCTGGTGGTTATAGACACCCTGGAGCGAATAAGGCGTCGGCACTCCGCCAATCCATACGGCTACGGCGAATCCTATCAGATAATCAGCCAAATCAGGGAATTGGCGTGGGAGTACAAGATCGCCATCTGGGCGAACCACCACCAACGCAAGGGAAAGACAGAGGACATATTCGACACCATCCTCGGAAGCACAGGGGACTACGCCGCATGCGACACCGGCATGGTCCTGACCGAGGAGAAAAGGGGCAGGGCCGACGCCATACTACATATCCGGGGCAAGGATGTTGAGAACCTTGAGCTTGCTCTGAACAGGAATCAGCATAACTGGAAACTGCTCGGACGTGCGAGTGACTTCAGGCGGTCCAAGGAACGCCAGAACATCGTAGATTTTCTCAAAGAGCAAAACAGGCCAGTCAAAAGAGATGAAATATTCAAACTCCGGGAAGATCCGCAAGGCAAGGCTGGCACAGGCACGATCTTGAAACGAATGGTCGATGAGGGTGATATTGAAAAACAGGGTTACGGTCTGTACGCAATCAATGGTTACAAACCGTCTGTGCAGGATGAGTTGGGGGATAAAATCGCAGAAATAAGGGGGAAAAGATAAAAAGGACAAGCCTGTATACGTGTTATTCTTGTTATTCTGTTACTCTTGCTAACTTTTTCAAGATAAACCGTATACAAGAGTAACAAGAATACACAGAGTATACAGTGTAACACTTGTAACAAGAATACACAGAGTATAAAGAATAACAACTATTACCTGTAGAGGAAGGAGAGCTTGGAATGGAAAATGCAGAGAAATTGGAGATCAAGTACAGAGGTGAGGAGTTTCTTGAGAAAGTCAATCCTGCCAGGTCCGTAATCGTCTACATGGGAAAGCATGGCGATCTTGCTCTGAGGGTGGGAAGCAAGATCTCAAAGGAAACGTACAGGATGTTTCACTGGTTTCTCAGGGATTATTTCTTGAGAAGGGAAAGAGCCAGAAAGGATGCGTTCTACCATCCCATTTGGCACCCCCTGCAGATGATAATGGCACGGGTGGACGCGGGTGACATGCTCGGCATGGAGGTTACGTTTGAAGCAAGAATTAACAAATCAAAGGTGGATAAGGAGGTAACGAGAAATGGGAGAACTAACATTACTGAGTACGCAGGATCTTGAGAAGCTCTACCCAACGGTGAAACTCACCCACGGTGACAAATGGGGGAACTGGACATACGACGCGGAAATACTTGTGCTATGTTACAGCAGTCCGCGACGTTCTTGTTATGAGGTGGACCTTGAAAGATGTGCCGCGTCAGCCAATGCGCTGTGCTGGATCAACCATGTCTGGTGGAAAACATGGTTGAGCGACAAGGACAGGGCAGACCTGGTCAGGGCATTTCAGGACATCCTTGACCTTGACGATCTGGTCCACGGACGCATAAAGGATATGAAGAAGCACCTCAATGAGAGAACCTACACAAGAGCGAAGGAGGTGGAGAAAGATGGAGGATGATGGAAGTGTGGGAAGTTTGCTTTGGGAACGAGTCGCACATATCACGATAAGGAAGGACGGCGAATTCAAGCTGATTACAGATAGACTGTCCGATAAGGAGATCGAGTTTCTTAAGAGAGAAATCATCAAGTACGAGAAGTTGCAGGACAAGACGGGTCTCCTCTCGCCTGTGCAAATGCTGTTTCGCGACATGGAGCTCAATAAGATAGAGAACATATCCCTTATTTATGAAAGCCGGGGATTCACACGCTTCGCGAATTGTCTCGCAAGGATGGTGGAAAAGAACGAGATGTGAGCCGTTTTGAAAACCGACAACAATCAACGAGGGAGGCTTGAGCATGGAAATAATTAAGAGCAATTTGGACGATCAACTAAGCGAGGCGATAACGCGGCTTGAGGTCGAAGAGCGTAAGCACAGCAGCATCCGTGTCTTGCTGGAGGCGTCGATGCGTCAGCTTCATAATGAAGATGAGATTATCAGGACGCTGAAGAAGAAACTGCGCAACGCCGGGCTGGGGGAGTACTAAAACGCGTTTTAGTATTTAGCCCCAATTTTGGGGTAAATGGATCATCAAAACTAAGGAGGGGAAAGATGGGAAGAGCAGGTTTGGCATTGGCAGAGGTGGTGGTCGACGAGGAGGTAGCTGACATCAAGATCGAGAAGATCAACAGGCTTCACGATGAGATCTGTGCGAGTCTCAAGGTTGGCCTGGAGAAGGCTATCCGGATAGGGGGTCTCTTGATGGAGAAAAAGGCAGAACTTGCGCATGGCCAGTGGCTGCCGTGGATTAAGCAGCATATGGTGTTCAGCCAGCCGACGGCGTTCAACTACATGAACGTCTGCAAGAACAAGGACAAGTTATTAACCGTTAATAATCTGAAGGAGGCATACCGGCTTCTTGCGCCACCCAAACAGGAAAAGGAGAAATCGCAGAGCACAACGTCTCGTGAACCGGAGGAGGCGCGGGCTGGCGACCAGGCAGGGGGGTCGTCTCGTGAACCGGAGGCAGGCCATTCGGAGAATCCTTCTCAGGACACCGAAGGTCCGGGGTCCATAACCGGGGAGGCAGACAAGGAACCGGAGGGCTTCACAGAGAGCGGAGACCAGCCTGTGCAGGCCAACAGCGACAGCACCGAAAGGGAGACACCCAAGGAGGCGTTGCTCAACACGCTCCACGAGGTGAAGGATAACGTCGATTGCATAATAGGATATATTCATACGTTCGAGGATGTGCACGGCAACGTCGATAGGACAATATTCAAGAAGTTTACCGATAAGGAGAAGGAGGATGTCCGGGAGCTCGTCAGGGACTATAACAAACTGAGGGAGATAATGGGCATCATCAGAAAGTCAACAGGCAGGGGATGGCTTAATAACAAATAATATCAGTAACTTATGCAACCCAATCATAGCACAGAGAACCGGCAGGAACATCAGGTTAAATCCTGATATCGCACATCTTAACAAGAGATGAGGGAATACAGCAACACGTCAGGAGTAAGTAGAAGGTGCGAGACATGCAACAGACCATTGACCAGGCGACAGAGGAGATTCTGCAACAAGTCATGTCGTATGAAAAAGCAATGGGAGAATAAGGACTTCAGAAGAAAGGCAATAAGAAACTTGAGACAGTATCGCAAGACAAAGGCCAGGGCGAACGTCTGGTAAGGAGGTGAGGATACATGGAGAAGGTAACGCAGATAACGAGCACAGTGAATATACTGAACGCGATAAGAACCTGGATGAGGCAGAACGAGGAGAAGGGTAAGACGGTCGAGTTCGTAGGGATGTTCATGGTGTTCAACAGCGACTACAGTCTGGACGAGAGCAAGAAGATCGGATACGGCAGCAAGGAGATGTTGTCGGAAGCTGTGAAGGTGGTGAGCGACGACATGGGAAAAGAGGAGTCAGACTTCATAAACTGGTAAAGGTCTCATGAACCGGCACATAGGGTATCAAGTATATTGTTTGATATACTTTCAGGGGCTTTATACGGGATAAGAGGTGGTTTCAGTGCCTGCGTGGACGGCCAATTCTTTTTTGTCCATGTGCAGGCGGGCAGAATACCCTTTATTCTGCATTTTAATAGCCTGGTCAAGGGTGACATATGGATCACAGGGTAAAATGACTGATATACCCCATTAAAACACCAAAGCCCACTATGCTGCTGTATGCTGTCCCTGCCGTGCTTTAATGCCTGATTTCAATACCATCAAAAAAACCTATAAAAGCATATCACTTAATACCACTCTGTATAATTAGGCCGACTTTTCCTTGATATTCCGTTATTTGGTGTAATTACAACTGGTTAACATAATATGTATTATCATACCCAGTTTAAAGGCCGATGAAACCAATAGCCTGTTCATGGGGTTGTCAGAAGACACCGGGTTGTGTGGTAGGATGGCTGACCTGAAAGCCGGGCCATAGGGGGCGGGGGGTACTTTACCCCGTGAGGTCTGGCAGAGGCCAAGGTGCTCGCGTGGCCTGAAATTATGGTGTTTTGAGATCCAGGTTCCAAATCATCCCCCATCCCATTCCCAAAAAAATTATAATAAATATTTTCCCATTGGCCTAACCATCTGATATCACAGGATAAAAAAATTGCATAAAAATGAAAAAAGAGCTTTACTTTACTGATAATATCCTTATAATAAGACAATATCATATCATTTTAAGTCAATAATATAGGAGGTGGCAGGCCATGGGCAAAAAAAGCATAGGCATCCAGATTGAAGAGGCCCTGTGGGAGGAGCTGAGGGTCAGGAGCATCCGGGAAAAATTCAAGATAGGCGAGCTGATCGAGGGCTGGATAAGGGACTATCTCAAGGAGAACCCACCCAAGAAACGGAAGGCACTGGATCTATAGGAATCAAATAGTATAAAGCGTTGGGGGATCAAGGGAGGTTATTGAATGGCAAAGAGAAAAGCGTTGGTGCCTGCAAGAGAGAACATATCACTGCCAAGGAAGAAGTCAACTCCGGGGCCGGGCGCGCCCACCAATGCTGATAAATTGAAATATAAATGTGATCGGGATATGTTTATAGAGTATATTTTGGAAATCTACTCTACACTTGATTTCGGTGTTTCATCTAGGGGGTGGGCGTACCTTTTGGAGACGCACGGAATAATAACCAAGGGCGAGTTTGGCCAGGCGCAAGAACTTCTCATAGACTTGCGCAAGAAAGGGTTCCTGCCGGTGAACATCACCATCCCGGACGAGGAAAGGGCCTTCACCACGTTTGATTCGGGGATCGAACAGGCGCCAGGCGACTTTGCCCAAGAGTGGTTTGACGAGTTTCAGAAAGCCGAATGGTATTTCAGGAGAAGCTACAAGGAATATGACGGGGTGGATTTTTGGCAGCATCAGGACTGCTTTGTTATGATGATGGTAGAGAAGGGGGATCTGAAGAGGCTGTTCGAGCCTGTATGCGAAAAATACTACATTCCGATAGCTTCAACAAGGGGTTGGTACGATGTCCATGAAAGATGGGAGGCTGCCTACAGATTCAAATTTCATGAAAGCCGGGGCAGGCAACCCATTATGCTGTATTGCGGGGATCATGACCCGGATGGACTGAAGATAAGCGAGGCATTGAAGCACAATTTCGAGGAGATCCGGGATTGTTGGGAGGCATACGAAAGGGATTTGGATCGGCAGGTTGAAGGGTGGGACCCGGAAAATCTCATTGTCGATAGGTTCGGTCTGAACGCCGATTTCATAGATGAGAAGGGTCTGACCTGGATTGACAACCTTGAGACCGGTGGCGGTTATTACGCGGAGGTCATTGGTGGGGAAATTGTCCAGGGCAAGATAAGGAAGGGGAACAAGTGGGAGCCCCACCCGGGTTTCGATTGTGACTATGTCCAGGAATATCTTCAAGAGCATGGGGTGAGGAAGTGCGAGGCCAACGCACTTGTCGTCGCACCTGCCGCGGGAAGGGAATTGGCTCTACAGGCAATTAACAAACACATACCGAGAGCGAGGCTTGTCGAGCACATAAAGAACAGGGCCATAGGCAAGAAGGAATCCAAGCAGGCGATTGAGGCTTTGCTTGAGGATGAAGATTTTGATCGAGACAACCTTTAAAAGGGAGGGGGTGACAAAGGCATGGAAGAAGAATGCAACTGTATAGCCTGCAGGGTGAGCCGCATGGCAGATGAAGAAGGCATAGAGGACTACGTGTTTTTCGCCCATGACGGAGAGAA
>SDBT01014611.1_pt1 | contig 12512 bp, 10 predicted proteins | sample 2277101 | NCBI WGS metagenome assembly SDBT01 (sample SAMN10404973, study PRJNA504765) | marine sediment metagenome | isolation source: marine sediment core GS10_PC15, 103 cmbsf | place: Arctic Ocean: Southern Knipovich Ridge | collected 2010
TATGAGGAAATGGCGCGGTACCTGTTTTCCTGCAAATCCATGTTGATTCGAACTCTAATCTTCCCCCCTCCCTCAGTGCCTTCATTGGCGAGTCGGCCTCTAGCAGTCACCTATTGACACGCGCCTGCGCTGAGGTAACTGCGAGAGCCCGGGGGACAGCAACGTTCGTCTACACGGTGATGTGCCGAGCCACGAATCAAGCCCCGTGCTTAGAGACACAGCAAGGAGTGGGCGGGGCTCAACCCGGACAGTACTTCTTCCGGGACGGTCAAATCGTGGTCGTCCGCCTGGTGAACCACGCATCGTATCCCATTCGAATCCGATTTCTCCAAAAAGCAGTTGGGGACGACGAGGAGTTTAACGAAATTACGAGGAAGAAACCAATCGTGCTTCAACCATTCAACGACCATCAGCGAAACAACCGCCGATCTATTGGGCTTGGCACGGTCAACGTTCACGTAAAACAAAAGGAGAAAGGAGAAAACACAAGTGAGGAAATTCTACGCATTCAGGCAACCCGCTTGATTGATGATGATGATGATGATGATGATGATGATGACAACCAAGCCTGGGAAGAACCTAACCTGGTTGCTACTTTCGACGTTGGCTACATCGTTTCTTGCAAGAAAAGAGACCCCATGATTGATGCCATGACCAAGCAATTCATCTCTGTCAAATTGACGCCAGGCGAGTGACCATCCTTATTGTTGTTGTTGTTGTTGTAAAAATATATTTCCCAATTATTGTTGTCTCAGGGGACGCCATCCATCGCCTCTCCTCCTCCTACGGCGGGGGGCGGTCCCATCAGCAACAGATACAGCAACCACCTCTTGCAGCCGCTTGCCAACGCCAACACTATGTAATGTCCCAATACCCACATGACGATGTATAATCCCCATATCACCACGGCAGACGTAATCATGAGTCTAGTGGCATCGCTGCTGCTGCTGTTGAACCACGAAGAAGTTGATTCGTAGAGGATCCGGACCATACGATTATTAGTCTGTCTGCGACCCTCGTAATCGTGCGAGTCGTCAAACTTGCGTGCGATGGCGGGAGCCATCCAAGGACCCGCCACAATGCCTAACAGCAGACAGACAGCCGCTGACCGCCATCCGTTGCTCATGATGCCCCATAGACCCATCCACAGTACCGACACGATTGCGATAACCACGCCTGCAAGCACCAATAGCATCGAAAAGAGGCCGGTCACTAGAGCTGCACCCGTGTACAAGCAGGCGCAGCACCGGTGAAGCGTCCTTGGCCACACCACCAGCAGAATGCGCAGTGCCTCGGTCAGTGAATTAGTGGGACGACGGGGACGACGGAGGGTTGCTGCTGCCGCCCCTGACAACGAGTAGAGGGGTGGAATGGCTCGCCGCAGGTCCTGGAGCTGCCGCTCGTTTCTCCGCCGTTGGTCACCACCACGGCGGCGGCGCTTGGCCATCGTCGTCGTCGCAATTGTCACACGTACACCTCGAAGGTGTCGACAATATCTCCTTTCGTGGTCTTGAAATATGCCTGGGCGTGTCTGGCGTCACCGTACACGCCTATGCGCAGAAACAGGGCGCCGAATTCGGCCAAGGGACTCTCCCTGGAGAGGTGGGAAGCCCACCAAGGACTGACCATTCGATCGGGATCGGACCAGCGCATGCTGTGGCCGCCCAGACCGCTGACCACCGCAAAGGTGCGACCGGGGCGCACCCGCAACACAGAAGTGTTGGTGTTGTTGCCGCTGGCATCGACGGTGGGGGGCGACCCGAATTTCGAGATGAGGTGGGTGCGGGCATATCGATGGTCGTGGCCCGTCAACACGATTGCGCCCGCTTTCCTGCACTCCTCGTAGAGTTCCCACCCCATCTCGTCCCACCCGGTGCCCATCTGGATATCGGCCTGGTTCTTATGCCACATGCAGAATTTCCACGGGTAGTCGCTACCCAACCGCTGCAACTCTCCCCGCAGCCACTCCTCGATCCCTTCGGCGAAGCAGTTGGTGCAACCCTTGCCCACCTGCAAGATGGCCACGCCTTTCCATACGCAAGTGGCTCGGACGCCCACGTAACCCTCGCAGCAGCATTGGGCCGCCTCGGGATGTAGTCGCTCGGCGATTCGTCGGGTGTAGCCCGCTGCATCGGCGTTCGTCTCGGCGTCGTGGTTGCCCACCACGGCAAAGTAGTCTAGCACCAGTCTTCGCCGCCGCTCTCCCAGCTCCTTGCGATCCTCGCCCAGGACTGAAAACAGCTGTTTTGTCCACAGGTCGGGGGCGTGTCGGTAGTCAAAGTCGCCGAGATGAAACACCATGGAAGCTCCTTCGTTTCGCACCAACCGCAGCACCTGCTTGGCGTTGTGGCTCAGAGTCTGATCGCCCAATATGGCGATCAGCAGGGAGCGGCCCTCCGACACATTGGGCAGGATTGGTGATGGTGTCCCAACCCCCCTCTCCCGCTCAGACGGGCCACCACCAGCCGTCCCGTTGTAGGAGACGATCGCATTGCAAGGAGTATTGTCGCGCACACCCACCCACACCACCACGCCCAAACCAACCACATATAGAATTCCCGCCCCCACCATCAGCAGAATCCATGGGTTCGTGGTTGAGGACCCTCGTTTTGCCCGTTTGACATCGCCGAGCCGAAAGGACGCATATTGCCGTGGCATGTTTTTGTGTATGCAAAAGATGGACGTACGGGTGTGAGGCGAAAAGGATAGACGCGCACGTTTTTTTGTGGTGGTGGTGGTGGCAGTAATAATAATAATAATAATAATAATAATAATACGAGTACAAGACGCGCGGAAAAGAGCAAAAACGGAGGATGGGGCAGGGGGGTGGAACGGGGGACAGGTCAGGCATCCTTGTGATGATGATGATGATGATGATGATGATGCTTGTGGTGACGATGATGCTTCTTCTTTTTCTTGCTCGAATGTTTATGTTTGTGTTTCTTTTTGGGGGGCGGTCCTTCCGCCTTGGGTGCAGTAGTAGCAGCAGCAGCAGTATCAGTAGTAGTGGCGGCATCAGCAACAGGTTTACTGTCTGGTTGTTTGCGTTTGGCCTGCAGCGTGGCGCGCCTCTTGACGGCCGCTTCTTCGCGACGGCGCTGGGTCTGGATGGCCCTTTGCGTGCACAGGGTCGCGATTCCCAGAAACATGATCTGCAACTTTTTGACATCATGAACGATCCCAACGATCTCTTTGATGCCGTGTTCCGAGTGGCAGGCCCAGTCGAGCTCGTAGTAGCGGCGGTCCACCTTGTTGGCCTTGCGAGGGACGGCAGCCAAGGCTGCTGCACTTTTCAACTTTTTGGCTGCCTTCCACTCGGCCTTGCGCACGAACTCCTGGTGATCCATCAGCCCAGAAGCTGTCGCCATCCGTTTTCCCAGCGATTCAGCCCACCGGTCCTCAAGCATGTGGTACAGATGCGGTAGCGACACGAAGCAGGCCGCAGCATCCAACATCCCGAGACCATCGGCCTTGGCCCGCTTGTCAGCACGGGTCCGCATCCTCTTGAGCTCGGCCTCGGATGACGCTGCGTTCGCCCGAACGGGTGAAACACAGAGCCAACCCGGCATGTCTCCATCAAAGATCCAGACGCGCCGCACGTCCGTACCCACATGAGAGCCGTCGGGAATGGTGGTGATCTGGAAGACCAGACAGAGTTCCCGGGCGGCATCACCCTCCTTAAATACGCGACCCGAGAGCGGACAGCGCCGCCTGGGGGTGACGGCCAGGATCTCCTCCTTGGTGAACTTTATGGACTCGCGGGCGACGCGAACTTCGGCGGCATTGGCCAGCAGACTGATGAAGGAGGGGGGAGGGGAACGTATTTGTTTGCCCGTCCCCAACAGGGTGGCTGTGTTCTCCAAAATGGCGTAGGGGGGCATCTCCTCGCCATCCAAGGGTTCCACAAACAGACGGTGCCGCAGCGCGTCTCCATTCAGCGCTGCTATGGCGTCGCACCCGAAGGTACGCAGCATATTCCGCAAATGATCCTGCCGTACACTCGTCCACTCGGAATTGGAGGGGGGCGATGGTTCCTCCTCTTCGTCCTCCTCGTCACCACCACTACCGCGCAACAATACCATGCGGGCCGTGTGTGGCACGATGAAACTAGCGATGGCGACCAGGTCCTGTTGCAGGGTTTCCATCACGCGGTCGGCATCGATCTTCCTCAGCCAGGCCTCTGCGTCGGTGCGGAGGGCGTCTTCCTGCGCGGTCATGCACTCGGCGACAAAAGCCTTGGCGTCGTCGAACTGGAGAGTGCCAAAGACAGAATCGTGTTTGGGGATGGCCACGGGCTTTGTCTTTTTCGGCGGGACAGCAGCGGCGGCGGCGGGTGTCGTTGCTTGGGCAACAACGGGACGCGTTGTCCCCTCATCTTTTTGCATCTTTTTTCTCGACTCACACACACACACACACGCACACACCAAACGCAAAACGCAAAAAGAATTTGTAATGCTCGATGTCAGTCAGTGTGTGTGTATCGAAAAAAAATGCACAAAAGTGTGCGTGGCCCGCAACTCCGGTGCGGGTTTCCGGGATTCCGGAGGGAGGGGGGGGGGTGGGGAAGCGCTCCGCGTGTCCGGCCGCATTTGCGGACGAGCCGGGAGCGGGGGCGCGACACTTGCTCCACCACCCTCCCCATCATCACTTCATAATCGATCGATCGATACGATCGATACGATCGACGACGACAACGGCGACAACGACGACGACCGTATTGTTACCCGGCCCAAGAAGAACGCACCGCACGTACGACGGATATACTTTTTTTGGCGCGTGCCCCTGCGTACCCATCCCCCGAAAAATAGACAGACCATGAATCCGAAATACAATGATCTTGTGTTGTTGTCAAGGGCGGCGGCGGCGGAGGCGGTGGAGGAAACGCAACATTCAAACAGCAGCAACGACAACAGGGCTAGGCCCTCCTCCGCCTTTTCGACAATCGACGCGACACCCGGCAGTCGACGCACTGCTCCCCCCGCTTCCAACGTCAATCCTACGGTCGGCCGAAACGCGTGTGTGGTGGTCACGCGCCCGCAGGGGACAACGTATATAATTGCTGTCAACAGGAGTTGGCAGCAGCAGCAGCAGCAGCAGCCGCAGACAGCCGCCACCAACAACAACAAGGGAATGAGATGCTGTCAATGCCGTCTGTACACCCGAACAGCGAGAATCACCGTTAAGGAGTGGGCCGGCGGATTCACGGCCACCTTCAAGTGTCTCGATTGCATCGCGGCGTGAATCGCCCGTGTACAGCAGCAGCAGCAGCAGAATCAGCAAAGAATATAGCTTAAAAATTACATACACAAGATTCTGTGTGCCGCAACAGTTTTTTTTCTGCCGTCCCACCCTACTGGATATTCTCCCCCGGCAGGCTTCTATGCATTCCACAGAAAAGAACCAAGAAGAGTGCGCCTCACCGCGCTTTTACGAAATAGCATGGCAGCAGCAGTAGCCAGGAGGCAGGAGGAGGTCGAGCAGCAGCAGCAGCAGCAGCAGCAGCTACACATCGAGTACCTCTACATCGCGCACGACACCTTTGCCGATCCCAGCGTGGAACGACATCCCAAGATCGATGTCTGGACCAGCCTGCCGCGCGTCAGGGGGACCCGCGGACACCCCATCCACCAGCGTTTGCTTCCCGAGGCAAGCGATCTGGTGGGAGACGACCCGAGCCGCAATCCTGTCGCCCGAGTGGCCTTTCCCTACGACGCTGGGGAGGTGCAGCAAAGGGGCATGTCGGTGGCCGCCTCGGTCCACTTTCTGTTGCTGACGCAGGTGCAGTCGGGCGCAACCTCACGCTGGTGCTACGAACAGACGGCAGCGGCCAAGGTGCCGTTGGCCGGACTGATGGCAGCGGCCCAGGGACAGCACGATCCACAGCACGACGTCGAGGGGGCGGCCGGAGACGTCGTCCAAGGCTGGCGCCGGGTGCCCATGAAAATCTACAGCTTCTACATGCTGGATCGCACCTACGCAACCCAGGAGGCGCTGGATGCCGACCGGAGCAAGGGAGAGATGTGGGTGCGATTGGCCGGACCCTCGGCGCGAAAATGGGGCAAACCCGGCACTTTGGTGCGTTGGGCCAAGCCCACCGGATTCGAGGCCGTGCCGGCACACGCTCCCTCCCTGATGGCGGCCACGGGCCTTGCCGTCGCCCGCACCATGAGCGTCCTAGATCCCGACGTCATGGCGGCGGCGGCAGCGAAGACCACAACAACAACAACACAACGCTCGAATCCCTTCCCTGCCATCACTCACAAGATTGCTCAGGTGCATGCTATTGTATTCAAGAACGAGGGCGACCCAGTCCCCATGCCCGGATACACCTACTGGTCCATGATCCCCCTGGTGGCGGCCGAGCACGTGCGGGGGCAGGACCCCGCTGCCGCTCGTCGGGTGGACGACTATCTGGCCACGCTTCTCCGTCAGTCGCTGGCCCGGCACGACATGACGGCGGCCGAGTTTGTGGCGGCCTCACACTCCACCGTCTTCCAGGGGGGCACGGACTCCCGCGTCACCCCTCGGCAGGTGCGCACCGCTTGCGCCGCTTTGGCCGGCGCAGCAGGGATGCGTGGGCCCGGCTTTGTCGACTACGTGCGCGACACGGTGCCGCTGGGCGGGCGCGACCATCGGCTGCCCACCGTCGAGTCGTTCAACGATATCGCGCTTCGCACCGACGACGACCGCGACATGGGCGGCGTCCGCTCTTGGCTCATGATGGCGGCGGGTGGTTCTGAGTCTGCACGACGTCGCCTTCCGGTTGCAGCGGTCCGAGGCCCCGTGGCCAACACGGCCAGCGGAGGCGCAGGAGATTGTGAGGATTCGGGCCACGACGGTGCCATGCATTTCGTGATGTGGCGTGAACGCGGCATCGTCCCGAGCACTGAATTCAGGCACCCCATCAACGAGGCGGCTCGCACCATCGCCCAGTCCTACCGTGCGGTGGGCATCCTCAGCAGCGTCATGCACCGCAACCTTGCCGACGCCAAGAGCAAATCGTCTGGCCCGTCACCACCACCACCGCTGATTGGCGATCCCCTCGACGAGCAGGAAGAGGTGGGTGCACACATGTTCACCCTGTTGATCTCCGAAAAGACCCTGCGCCGTGGCGTCAACAAGGCCCTGCTGGCGCGCAAGATGAGCGAGCAGGACGTGACCGTCGACTTTGGCACGCATCTCCAGGGTCCCTCAGCAAACGCCCACGTGTCCCCCGAAGGCCACCCCATACGGCTCCCTGTCCTGCTGCTGGAGGGCACCGGGATGCTGGACCCTCTTCCCCTGACGGCCGAATATTATGCCAGGAAAGGGGGACCCGTAGCCAGAGTCCGGGCGGCAACGCGGTCCGCCATGGGTCAGGAGGCCGAGGTTCGTCTGCGAACCGGCATCACCACGCGCGAGGTGCTCATCATGTCGCAACAACATGAAAAAACGACGACGACGACGACGACGACGAGTGGCAAAATCTCGGACGCACTGGCGGCAGCAGGATTCACCACCATGCACACGCAGGAAAAGCTGGTCGAGGACCCCGACGAGCGGTTCATCCCACACTTTTATCAGACCATCTCCGAGGTGTATGTGGTCCCCACGCTGGAGCAGGCGGAGGACCGACGGCAGACCGCCGCCGCCGCCCATGAAGCCCAACCACGGCTGCGGTCTCGCCGACGTCTGTCGGGCGACCTGATGTATGCCGTGCAGATCGGCGAGAGATTCCAGGGAGGCAGGGACACCGGCCGCGTCGAGATCCCGGCACAGCTGTCCGACGGCGTGGACCTGTCCGACCTGATGCGCCACCGGGATTTTGTGGGATTTCTGCCCACTCCCGAACCCCACCCCCACGAGCTGGCTGCGGTCGAAAGCCTGCGAAAGCACATGGCGCCTACACTACCGCTGGAGCTGGCCGAGGGATCTGCGGCGGCACCCTACGAAGCCAGGGGCCGCGCGTCGATCCAAGCGTTCCGCCGGAGCACCGCCGGCATGAGGTCCGCCCGTCGGGCCATGGAAGACAAGGACGGACGACTCGTCATGGTCCATGCCTACGCAAGCTCTGTGGCCACCGCCTCCGATGGTGCCATCCGGAGCCTGGGCCAGTCTCTGCGGCAGAACCCTCACGTGCGTGGAGCCAGCCTGGAGGTGGAGCGCACCACGTATCATTTGGTGGGCCTGCGGTTGGACGTGGCCATCGACACCAGCGGCGAAGGGACCGAGATCGTCCCCCGCGTCCTGGCGCAGATGATGGAGGCCAAAAAGGCCGAGCTGAGTCAGCGCGTCATGTCCGCTTACGCTGCTGCTGCAGCAGCTGCTGCTGCTGCAAACAATGGTGGTGGTGGAAAAAGTTCGGAAGTGAATAGAGTGATGCCCCACTGCCGCACACAGTTGTCGTCGTCGTCGTCGTCATGGAAGGCAATACTGTCTGGCCATTTGTTCCCTGCGACCACCACCACAGTACTGTCCGAACGGGGATACCACAATGGTGGCTACAACCACCACCATGGGACCGGCGGCGGCTTTCGGCTGATCGAGAAGCCGGCGTCCCGTCCCTTTTTCGAGGATGCCACGGTGACACACATTCGCCTCACCCGCACCTATGCCCTGGCATCATACGGCGCCTACGCGGATCAGCACCACCGAGGCGTCCCCTCTCTTTCGTCCCCCGAGGTGCAGGCTTTGGTGCGACAGTTTGACGTGTGGGGTCGAGGATTTAGAGAGGCTGTCGACAAGATGTCGCGGCCCGCCCAACTGTTGAAAAGCGTGAAGGCGCTCAGCGAGAAAGGAACCGGCGTGGCCACCACACCCTGGGACTACTGGACCAATAGCAGCGCACCACAGGGGCGGGGCCTCATCTTTCTGCACACGGTCTACGCAAAGAATCTTGCCGACAACACCTGGCCCGGCAAGAACGCCGAGGGCGCTCGCGCCGAGGCTCTTGCCAACATCACGGACAACGAGCCGCCCTCCGGCAACCTGTACCAGATCTCCCTTTTTTTGCAGCTCATGCTGCGCTATGCTCCCCACTATAGGCGCACGGCAGGCGCAGAGGCCTGCGCGCTCTGGGTCGAGCATCTGGAGTGCACCGACCGTTATTTCATGCGCCTGCACACCCACAAGCGACCTCGATCGGAGCTCGACGAGACCCACCCGTTCAACAAGGAGTTTAGCGAGTGCCTCGAGTCGGGACGCCAATTTGGCCGTGTCCTGGACCATGCCTTTTGGCCTTGACGATGATGATGATGCTGATGCTTGGGTTCTTTGTGTGTGTGTGTGTGTGTGTATTATTCAAAAACGATAAAAACGATGAGGAAAAAATATGCTGAGACTTGTACACATACACTCACAAAGTCATCGTCGTCGTCGCCATCACGTGAACGCATGCCTGGCACAGCTGGTAGAGGGTGGGGACGCGCAGGATGACAATCAGGGTTGATGGGTCCAGGCACACGCGTTTGGGGAGAGGTATGCCCAGGCGGGGCATGGTCCTGTCGGTTGTCCAACGATATATAGGGGACGGCCCCTGCCACTGAACTTCCCCCTGTGGAGTGGCGAACCTGATCTCCCCCTGCATCAGGGGCGTGGTGGTGGCGCCGGAGGTGTCGTCACTCAGGATGCTGGCAGGAAACACGATTTCGAGCCACTCCATCGGCACGATGAGAGTAGACATGGTGAGATGCATCCAGACCTCGTCGGGAACCGAGGTCATCCGGTGGTTATCGGCTAAATTCAAGCGCTGCAAGTTGGGCAAGCAGCACAGCTCCCTGGGAACAGAGCGCAATAGATTTCCCGCCAAACGAACGGTGCGCAGCTCCTGCAGTCGTCGGATGGAGGGACGAATGACTGTGACCTGTGCGTTGCGCACCGAGAGATACTGCAGCGCTGTCATGCGATATACGCAGGGCGGGATTACGCCACCCAGGGGATTCTGGTCGAGCAGCAGGGACTGCAGGCTGGTCAGTCGCCACATGGCGTTCGGCAGCGTCCTGAGTTGGTTGCCACCCACCGCCAGGCGGCTCAGTGCCGTCAGCAGGATCAAGTGTTTGGGAAGGCGAGTGAGCCGATTGTTCGACAGATCGAGGTCCTGCAACTGCACCGATGCGAATGCCAGGGAGGTGCGTGGTCCCCACAGAGATCGCATGCTTCTGCCGCCCGCATTCAACCACGTCACCACGCTGGCCACGCCATCCTCTACAGCGATGACGCCCGAAATCATCTTGAGGGTGTAGTCGCCGCACACTACGGTTTTCACGGTTTTCGTCCGTTCCGTGTTGACGACGGCCACGGATTTGCAATTAAACAGCCCGGCCCAATTCGTCGCCGAGGTGGTGGTGGGTACGCCACCATCGCTATAGCGTATGATGCTCCTTTGGCGGACCCCGCCGCCGCAGCCGCCGCCATACAGTTGGATATTCTCGATTTTTTCCACAGTCGATACACGCATCGTGCGCGAAGCTTGCCTGCGCACGGCCCGTCTTTTCTTGTGTGGTTTCCCGGCGGATCGTTTCTGCATCGCTGTCGTCGTCGTCGTCGGACGGACGGACGGATCGAACCAAAAAGAAGAAGAATAAAGCAACCCAAAAAATGAATGAACCGAGGGGTTTTTGGGTGTGTCGGTTGCGGCAGCGGTGGCGGCGCCGGAAACTCGCGCGGGTTTCCGCGCGCGGGTTTCCGATTGATCGATCGATCGATCGAGCGAATTCGTCTCCGTGTCTGTACACCAGCCTCTGGCCCAGCGCGCGTTTGTCCTAGGCAGACACAGATAGACGCCCATCGCTGCTGCTGCTGCTATTGCTGCTGCTGAAAGGGATGGACGCCGTCCAGCCGCCCAGCCGTCGCCGGATTGTGGTGATCGCAGCGCCGCACGCCGCCTGCGCGCAGGTGAGGCGCCTGCAGCCCTACGCACACCTGTGCGACGCTGCCGTCGACGAAATGGCCGAATGCATCGGCAGACATCTGCAGGGGGGGGGGTTCCGGGGACAAGTCAAGGTGCACACGCACATCAACAGAGAGGTGGCTCGGCCCCACTGCGACATGAACCGGGCCGAGTGCAGCGAGAGCCCCTACCGTGCAAAACTGCGGAAGGACGTGCTGGATAACCGAGATCGTGTCTCTTTCGTGTTGGACCTGCACTCGTTCCCTCCCGGCAAGGGGGCCTTTGGTCGGCCCGATCCCGAGCTGGTGGTGCTGGACGACAACATCGCCACGGGGCCCGAGGTCTACAGCCTGGATTTCGTGGCGGCCATGAAGAGGGCGGGCATACGAACAAGGGGTCCCCTGTCGGGTCAAGACAATGATGTTCATGCCGAGATGCGGCGACAGAAAATCGGGGTGCGATCTTTTCTGCTGGAAGCGAGAGAGGAAATGGGGCAGGCCCGCATGGACCAAGTCGTGTGTCCTGCCATCGCCCGATGGCTGGCTTCCCAGACTGCGAGTGACAGAAACAAAGGTTTGGAGGTAACGTGGACAGTTGCTGCTGCTACTGCTGTGGCCGCCGCCGCTGCTGCATCCGAAGAATGAATCCCTGTCTATTGATATTATTGTTATTATTATTATCACTAATATATCTCTATACAAAACAACAACAACCACCGTCGGAGCTCTCTTCCTCCTCCTGCTCCTCCTCGTCGTCATGGACATCCTCGTAATCATGCGATGCGCAACAGCATGTACGCTTCTGCCCCCGGTGTTGCGTTGGTCACGCTGTACCGAAAATGACCCGATGTCCCGGCCGCAACGTCGGTGTCGCCGTGCATGGTCCCCCCGGTTTGTGTCGTCACGGTGGCCACGGCCGCCCCCGTGTTGATGACAGACAGATCGGCGCGCAACAGTCCGGGCGCCGCCAGCGCTGCGGCCGTGGGGTAGCGATAGGTGCGTGGGGCTGTGGGAATGGCCTCCAGCACGCCGACGGATAGCAGTATGAGCGTCAGATCGGTGTCGGCGTCCGGAAGCTGTCGACAGATCTTTTCCTCGGCGGTGAAGGGCAGGTGAGCCGCCACCAAGGCGTCCAGGGCCGTGACCTCGGGAGCCGACAGGGTCGCGTTGAAATGGATGTCCAGGTCGTCGCCCAGCTCAAGAGCCGTGAGAAAGACGCTGGTGATGGAGGGGCTCCCCACGATCTCGTCGCTGAACTGCGCCAGGGCCAGGGGTTCCCCAAAGTCGATGCTCACGCTGTACGAGTGTATGTAGTCGGCGTCGACGACGGTGGTCAAAAAGCAGCAGCAGCCCAGCAACAGCAGGACCAGACGCCAGAATGTGATTTTTGTCGGGGTCGTCGTCGTCGTTGCCTTCTTCGTTCCCATTCTTGCTTTGGTTTTCTTGGCGCGCAAGTGCGTGTGCGTCGTCTGTTATCAAAACACCATGGGGACCGCAGGCACGAACTGTACGCATCCGAGGCCGAAAAAAAAGAAGATTTTTATATCAAAAAACCCCCCTTTCGTTGTCTGCGCAAGGATGTGCTCCGCGAGCGACTCGGGCTCGTCGATCTGCGTGGTGTGTGTGTGTGTGTGTGTGTGTGTGTG
>SDBT01014612.1_pt1 | contig 12512 bp, 12 predicted proteins | sample 2277101 | NCBI WGS metagenome assembly SDBT01 (sample SAMN10404973, study PRJNA504765) | marine sediment metagenome | isolation source: marine sediment core GS10_PC15, 103 cmbsf | place: Arctic Ocean: Southern Knipovich Ridge | collected 2010
GCCCTTGACATCCCGCTGCTCTATGGTAGCTGGAATACCCAGGCGGTGGGCTAGGTCGGAAACATATTGAGCATCAGCCTCCGACTCAGTCCCCCGCAGCCGGTGGTTCAGATGAGCGACATGTAGTTTTATGTCAAGCTGCTTCTGAATCCCAACCAGGATATGGAGCAGGCAAACTGAGTCTGCACCACCGGATACCGCCACCAGCAGGGGGGAATGACCTGGTATCAGGCAATGCTCCCGGATGTAGTTCAGCACCCTTTGTTCCAGTGTGTGCTGCCTGCGTTTGGGTGCCCTCAATTTACTATTCCTCTGCTGCCAGATGATGGCTATCATTGAATAAGTCCAGTCTTATGCCTCGCTCATCAAAGACAATGGTGCTGATACTAGCCGTGTTTAACCTGAACCTGCCCATTTCGGACAGAGGTAGATTGAGCACAGAGCAAATGATGCTCAGGATAATAAAGTAATGGCCGACTACCACAATCACCCCCTCATCATACTTATCAGCAATTTGCCGGATGGTGCTCCATGCTCTTTGCTGTACCCTGGTCAGCGACTCTCCGCCATATAGTTTGATAACCGCTTCCTCTCCCCGTTCCCTAGCCACCAGCTCCTTTAGAAAACCGCCTATCTTTGTTAACGACTTTCCTTCCAACTCACCGGCGTAAATCTCGTTTAGAGACGGCTCAATCTGAACTTCTAATTTATGCTGGCGAGCGATGGCTCGGGCGGTATCCAGGGCACGCTGTAGCGGACTGGAATAGACAGCTTGAATCTGTTCCCGCTTGAGCCTTAACGCTATGTTTTCAGCTTGCTTCTTCCCCGTTTCGGTTAGCGGTCTATCACTGCCGGAACCTTGAACGCGCCTTTCCTGATTCCAGTCGGTCTCTCCGTGCCTTACCAATATAACCTTCAGCAATTATTCCCCCTTCTCCGAATAGTAGCGGGCATACCTTATTCGTTTGTGGTAACTGGGATGGTCATAGGTTAGAAGCTCTACCCATCGGCTGGGTTGTGCCTCAGACAGGTTCTGGTCAGCGAGCCTGGTCATGACACTAATAAATGATTTGGGGTTTTCCGTTAGCCTTAAGGCATAGTCATCGGCAGCTGTCTCCAGCCGACGACTGTAAGCATTGGTCAGGGGTGCTGCCAACAGGCTGAAAGCAGCCAGTATAAGTACCAGCAGGGGCAGAGCCGCCACGTCTGATATGCTGTTAAAGCCTAAAGGCACCATCAAGGTTCTCAGGGCAAGGTCAACGATGTAGAAGCCAATCAACAATACCGCCGACTGTATTACAAACATCCTTAATATGTCTCCATGGAGGTTGTGTCCCAGCTCATGAGCCATGATTATTTCAATCTCTGATGTTGAGTATCGCCGAAGCAGTGTGTCGCTGAGAGCGATTCGTTTGGTGTTACCCAATCCCATCAAGGCGGCATAAGCGGTAGTGCCCTTGCTACCCAGTTCCATAATATAGATGCCGCGGACACCTGTCTTTGCCCGCTGTTCCAGCTGCTCCAGCCTTAGCTTAAGCTCAGCATCTTCAAGCGGCTTCATCTTGACGAAGAGAGGAAAGAGGATAATTGGGGCTAGATTGGTTAATATTAAGCTGAAGGTAATTACCATGCCCCAGGTAATTAACCACCATATTTCCGGGAAACTCTCCATAAACCAGTAGACGGCAGCCACCATCCCGGCACCAATCACCAGGCTCAGCATCCCCGACTTGGCTACATCACCCAGCCAGCCACCAAATTTTTGAATGGACAGACCATAGCGGTGCGGCAGGACAAAGTCGCTGTAGTATCTCAGCGGCGCTGACAAGACTTCATAGGCGACCATCAAGCCAACAAGGTATATAGCAGCTGCTGGCACCGCGGATAAGGTCAGTAATTCTCTTAATCTTACCGAAAGACCACCGAATACCAGTATCAGCAACAGAATGCCGCCTAGCGCCAGCTCAGCTAAGGTCGAGTATCGCCTGGCGCTGGCGTATTTCTTGGCTTCCCCTTGCCTTACCTGGTTCGCGGTTAGCTCTTCTGTCTCATTTTCAATATGGTGGGACATATTTAGTGCCGGTTAACTTGTTTTTAGGATAAGCTTAGTGCGTTGTATGGAACGGGGGTAATGGCTGTAACCCAGAGCAGCGATAACCTGCTCCGGTCTGCCAGCACCGCCGCTATCACAGCGTAGCCTCATACCAATGGTGGCATAGCCATCACGCCAGTTAATCAGCCACAGGTCGTCAACCAGAGACCTCAGGTCATAATTGCGGGGTCCGGTATCCCTCTGGTGCTGCCAGGGGAGGTGCTCCAGCGAGAGCAGGTCGGCGAGTGCCCTTTCCACATCCTGCTTCCCCTTTTCGGTCTCGACTTCAACCTCATATTCGGCATGGCGAACCTGTGATTGTAGAGAGGGCATGGTCAGAGCTATGGGATAAACCTGCAGTAATTCAATGCCCGGGGGTAGCTGCTGACTTACCGCGCCGGAGAGGAAATGGGGAGAAACCTGTTTGGTGCAAAAAATATCCATTAGCTCAGTTTGGCTGGTTACCCCTGTTGGGAGCGGCGCCGCCAGTGATATTCTGGGATGAGGGGTAAATCCTTCCGAATAAGCCAGCGGTATTCCGGCTCGGTGGAGCGCTCTTTGCCAGAGACGCATTATATCCAGGTGAGAGATAAATTTTACTTCCTGTCCCCGGCTGAATCTAACCCGCAGGCGGTTCATGCTGTTCCTTCTTTTCCTTGGTGAGCAGGATTTTCTCGATTTTTAACCCTCTCATTTCGGTTATCACCAGCTTCAAGTCCTTATACTTGAGCCTCTGACCGGGCTTTGGTATATGCCCCAGAAGGTCTAAGACAAAGCCAGCTACAGTTTCATACTCTCCTTCGGGCAGCTCCAGGTCCAGTTCCTCGTTAGCCTCCTCGATATGCATTCCACCATCAATCTGGAAGGTATATTCGTCGATTGCTTCATACTCCTTCTCCGCCTCGGCCAGCTCATCCCCTACTGGCCCGACGATTTCCTCAACTAGCCGACTGAGGCTGACTATGCCAGCGGTGCCGCCGAACTCGTCTACGACCACGGTCATCCGGTAGTTTTTGTCCCGCATCTCAGCAAAGAGTTCACTAATGCGCTTGGTCTCCGGGGTAAAGTAAGCCGGGCGAATGAGGTCGTCGATGGGGCTCTCATTATTAATATGACCTTTAGCCAGAGCCATAAGCACATCCTTAACCGAGAGGATGCCGATGACATTATCCATATTGTCCTCATATACCGGGAAGCGGGAGAGCGGGGATTCAGCATAGATGCCGAGGAAATCAGCCAGTTTGGTGCCCTTCTCCACCCAAACTACTTCAGTGCGGGGCACTAATGCCTCCCTGACCGGGCGGTTGCCAAACTCAAAAACCTTATGCAGCATCTCAGCTTCGTCTTTTTCTACCGACCCCTCCTTATGCCCCACTGATATCATGGTTCGGATTTCCTCCTCGCTGGCCAGAGACCTGGGCACCGGTGCTCCTCCAGCCAGTTTAACAAATCCTGAGGCTATCCAGCCCAGCGCTATTACGAATGGGGTAAGCAACCATGATAATACTTCTATAGGTCGGGCAAATAATATAGATAACCTTTCGGCATGGTGGGTGGCAAAAGTTTTAGGGGTGGTTTCGGCAAATATCAAAAGTAGAATGGTTACGGTTATGGTGGCATAAATAACGCCCCGTTCCCCCCAGACATTGACAGCTATAACTGTAGCCAGGGCGGCGGCGGCAGTGTTGGCAAAGTTGTTGCCCAGCAGAATAGTGGACAGGAGCTTCTCAGGTCGCTTCAGCATCCGGGCTACCCGCCCTGCCCCTTTTACCTTGGTATCTACCAGATGCTCCAGCCTTATCCTCTGAAAGGAAATAAAGGCTGTTTCTGAGCCGGAAAAAAAGGCTGACAGCAACAGGCAAAGGATAAAAAGTGTCACGTATAGTTCAATATTGGGCATATACATCACCCCGCTCTTGGCATTAGAAGAATATTCTTTTTAGCTCATCATAGCATCGGTCAATAGGTGTGTCAAAAGGTTGTGCCTATCTGTCCTCTGGTGTCTATGCTATAATCCAGATGTTATGAAAATCCTGGGCATTGAGACCTCCTGCGACGAAACAGCGGCTGCCGTGGTAGAAGACGGGGTCAGGATTCTGTCCATTCAGATTGCCTCGCAGGTAGAAATCCATGCCCGCTATGGTGGTATTGTTCCTGAAGTGGCCTCCAGACAGCACATCCTGGCCGTTATTCCCATTCTTGAGCAGGCGATGGCTGAGGCTGAGGTTGCCTGGAGCGACCTGAATGGCATTGCGGTGACCAATGGTCCCGGTCTTGCCGGCTCGCTGCTGGTGGGGACAAACGTGGCGAAATCTATCGCTCTAGCTCGTGGTTTGCCCATCACCGGCGTTAACCACCTTGAGGGACATATCTACGCAAACTGGCTCAATGATGCTCCGCCATGCTTCCCCTTGTTATGCCTTATTGTCTCTGGGGGACATAGTGACCTGGTATTAATGAAGGGGCATGGAGACTACGTACTCCTAGGTCGGACGCGAGATGATGCCGCCGGCGAAGCTTTTGATAAGGCAGCCAGAATACTGGGACTGGGTTACCCCGGTGGTCCCGCTATTGAGAAGGCAGCGAAAGCGGGTAGTCCTGTTGTCCAGCTTCCACGTGCCTGGCTTAAGGGGACCAACGACTTCAGCTTCAGCGGCGTCAAGACATCCCTGTTACGCCTGGTGGAAGGGGGTAACGTTTCCTCGGTGGCTGATGCTGCCGCCAGTTTTCAGGAAGCGGTGATTGATGTCCTGGTGGCTAAGACTGTGGAAGCAGCTAAAGAGCGCCGGGCTGGGCAGATTCTGCTGGCAGGCGGGGTGGCATCAAATGGGCTGCTTCGTCGTCGACTGGTGGAAAGTTCACCTATACCTGTCCTCATACCTGAGCCGGTGCTGTGCACCGATAACGCCGCCATGATTGCTGCCTGTGGCTACTTCCGGCTCCAGCAGGGCAAATTGGATGGTTTAGATTTGGATGTCATTCCCAGCCTCAAGCTGGGTTAGGCTTTTGAACTACTCTTAGGCTGTTTCTGTGGGATAGCCTCATATTCAAATTCAGCCTGTTCGGCAATAATGGAAAGAAGGGTGGCTGAAGCGCCGCGGGGTTTATACATCCCGGTTTCCCATTCGCTTATTGTTTGCTGACGAGTCCCCAGCTTATCTGCCAGCCGGCGCTGTGTTAGTCCCAAATGGAGCCTTAGGGACTGGATGCGCTCATTATCCCACTGCTGCTTGCTCATAGTTAAAATTCTACACGATTAAGTGTAATCTGTCAAAGTCTCGCTATCCTCTGTGGCATCCGTATTTAAAAATTCAGGCATAGCTAACCAATATGGTATTTGCGCAAAAATATAGATTTTAGGTCATAATAAGTTCATATATGCCTCACAATACCTCTAATCTGTTGCCAGTAGCTATATATACCTTTTGTTGAGTTGCGACCTGCCAGAGATTTGCGCTATTATTAAGTTAGCACTCTCTCCCTGAGAGTGCTAATTATGTGTAATTCGGTTAGGAGGTCTATATGACAATCAATCTCAAACCAATGGCTGACCGCCTGGTGGTTAAGCCCATCGAAAGAGAGGATGTCACCAAGGGCGGCATATTCCTGCCCGATACCGCCAAGGAGAAGCCCCAGGAGGGAAAGGTCCTGGCAGCAGGACCAGGCCGGCTGTCCGATGACGGCAAAAGGATAGCTATGGAGGTTAAGGTGGGTGATATTGTTATCTATACCAGGTACGGTGGCACCGAAATCAAGATCGATGACGAGGAACTGATAATCCTGCGCGAGAGCGATATCCTGGCTAAGAAGGCGAAGTAACCAAGGAGGAGAAAATGGCTAAACAGATTATTTTTGACGAGGAAGCAAGGCATGCCTTGAAGAAGGGAATGGATACCCTGACTGATGCGGTCAAGGTAACCCTGGGACCCAAGGGACGCTGCGTGGTGCTGGATAAGAAATGGGGGGCACCAACAGTTATCGATGACGGCGTTACCATCGCCAAGGATATCGAGCTCCCTGACCCCTTTGAGAACATGGGAGCCCAGATGGTCAAGGAAGCAGCCAGCAAGACCAATGATGCCTGCGGCGATGGTACCACTACCTCTACCGTCCTGGCTCACGCCATCATCACCGAGGGCTACAAGAATGTGGCGGCTGGAGCCGACCCCATGGCACTGAAGAGAGGCATCGAGAAGGCAACCACCGCCATTGTTGACGAGCTGAAGAGAGTATCGGTCGAGGTCAAGGACAAGGAGCAGATTGCCCAGGTGGGCACTATCACCGCCAAGGACGAGGATATCGGCAATCTGATTGCCGAGGTCATGGAGAAGGTGGGCAAGGACGGGGTTATCACCGTCGAGGAGTCCAAGGGTATAAAGTACGAGACGGAGTACGTGGAGGGGATGCAGTTCGACCGGGGCTTTATCAGCCCCTATTTCATCACCAACGCCGAGCGCATGGAAACGGTGATTGACGACCCCTACATCCTTATCACCGATAAGAAGATATCGGCTATGTCCGACCTTCTGCCAGCCCTGGAAAAGATACTTCAGGTAACAAAGAACCTGCTTATCCTGGCTGAGGATGTTGACGGCGAAGCCCTGGCTACCCTGGTGGTCAACAAGCTGCGGGGTACCCTGAATGTGCTGGCGATTAAAGCCCCCGGCTTCGGCGATAGGCGCAAGGCTATGCTGGAGGATATCGCCATCCTTACCGGCGGCCAGGTTATCTCCGAAGAGGTGGGACGCAAGCTGGACTCGGTTACCGTGGATGACCTGGGCCGAGCCCGCCGCGTAACCTCGGATAAGGATAACACCACCATCGTTGAGGGCAAGGGCGCAGAGGATAAGCTCAAGGCCAGAATAAAGCAGATTAAGGCCCAGGTTGAGGAGAGTACCTCCGATTACGACCGGGAAAAGCTACAGGAAAGACAGGCAAAGCTGGTCGGCGGCGTGGGCGTCATCAAGGTGGGCGCTGCCACCGAGGTGGAGCTGAAAGAAAGAAAACACCGCGTTGAGGATGCCCTGTCGGCTACCCGGGCAGCGGTAGAAGAGGGCACCCTGCCGGGAGGTGGTGTTGCCCTGCTTAATGCCCTCCCCGTTCTGGATAAGCTGAAGGTCAGCGGGGACCAGGCTACCGGCGTTAAGGTGGTCAGGAAAGCCGTGGAGGAGCCTATCCGCTGGATTGCCATTAATGCCGGCCGGGATGGCTCTGTGGTGGTGGACGAGGTCAAGAAGAGTAAACCCGGCACCGGCTACGATGCCGTGGCTGATGACTTCGGCGATATGAGAAGTAAGGGCGTTATCGACCCGCGCAAGGTGGTGAGGTCAGCCCTGGAGAATGCCGCCAGTATCGCCGCTATGTTCCTGATTACTCAATCGCTGATTACCGATATACCAGAGAAAGAGAAGATGCCAGCTATGCCCCCCGGTGGCGGCGGCGGCATGGAGGGCATGTATTAGTCTCTATTCTCCATATTACGATGGGAATAGCCGCAGCCCTCGGGCTGCGGCTATTTTATTTGCTATGTAAGTAACATGCTCAAACATATTAAAATACTACTCTCTTACCTGTAAAACGGCTTTTCTAAAATAATTTTATGAGTATTTTGCGAAATAAAATATTAACTGATAAGATATTGCAACAATATAAATAATAAAAAAATAAGGCAAGGCTGGTAGATTAAATGTTGTGGAAAAGAAAGGTATCGTGCACTAATTGTGGATTCTTGTATTGGGAGACAATTGGGAGATTTTTCACTGATGAACCAGAACAATATAGACCAGAAGAAATAACTGAATTGGAACGTGAAGAGATGAAAGATATCGACATAGAACCACCATACTCACCATACTTAGAAAATGAAGAAACTAGAGGGATATCTAGGTTGGCCTGCCTGAGAAATCAATGGGTTATGTTACCGGAGGCGAAACGTAGTGGCTACTATTCAAGTATTGAAGAAGTAACACGAGACCGTAAATGTGTTTATTATATGAAGTATATACCGGGATTTAATCCAGAGGAGCATAAGGAACTACAGAGAGAGGAAAAGACCAGAAAGACAATATTTAAGGCAACTTTGATTGGTGCGATAATTGGTGCACTAGCAGCTATAGTTGCGCAGGTAGTGTATCTAGTTTTTACCAGATAGGAAAATAAGAAAGATAAGAATATCAGTGTAACTGAAAGTATTTTAAAGAATGTTGGAAGAAAATGAAGGTGGAGTTAGGCAGGTTATAAGTTGTCGTATGGGCGCTATTTGTTCCGAAAGTAAACGGACAATGGACTTCTAAGTCCTCGCTGCAGTGTGTCTATAGCTTCAGCAGGTCTTCCAGCGGCTCATCATCGGCGACAGGGCCAACCACAGCCAATCGGAGATGGCTGCCCACCAGTAGCTCCCGGGCTAACTGTTCCAGTTCCTCAATGGTGATGGCATCAATAATGGATACTATCTGGTCGACAGTAAAGATGCGTCCAGTGAGAATCTCCTGCCCCCCCATCCAGTTGGCAACATTGCGGCTGTCCTCCAGGCGAAGTAGCAGGCGACCTTTTGATAGCTCCTTTGCCTTGGACAGCTCGGATTCAGGGATGGTTTCCCTGAGCTGGGAGAGTTGCTCTAGAATAGCCTCAATAGCTACTCGCAGATTTTTGGGTTCCACTCCAGCGTAGATAGCAACCACAGGCTTTTAGCTAGGTCTCTTGATATAGTAATAGTCCCGCTGCTTATCGCCTTCGTTATGATAGTAGCCATGAAGATAGTAGAGGTACTTGCCTAAAGAAGGCAAATGAGGCTTGTTATCATCTATCTGGTGGCTATTACCGGGGCGGAGGTGATTTCCAACTTCTTCGACCTGGTAGTGGGGATTATCAGTCATACTATTCTCCTCGCCACCCTGATTGGTCACTCCTCCTTAGCTGCTGGGGCACCGGAGCGTAAACTGCTTCTGCCCCTCTCTCTTGCCCCCTTAATCCGAATAATGAGCCTGTCTATGCCCCTGGCTCAATTTTCTCCAATTTACTGGTACTTAATTATCTACCCTCCCCTTTTCCTGGCAGCCTGGGTGGCAATGCGCCGTCTGAACTTCACCGCCAGAGAGACCGGGTTTAACACACAAAGTCTTCCATTACAGCTATTGGTGGGGTTGAGCGGGGTTATCTTCGGGGTAGGTGAATATTTCATTCTGCGGCCAGACCCATTGATTTCTGAGCTAACCTGGGGGGGGCTGTTGCTTTCAGTTTTCGTTCTCTGGGCGGGGACAGGGCTGGTTGAGGAGTTCATGTTCCGGGGGGTAATTCAACGAGCCTCAATAGAGACCTTAGGGGGGTGGGGACTACCGTATGTTGCCTTCCTCTTCGCCATTCTCCACATGATACATCAATCGGCAGCGGATATTGCCTTCGTTTTTACGGTAGCCCTATTCTTTGGCTGGGTGGTAAAAAGAACCGGGTCACTCCTGGGGGTAACGATAGCTCATGGCATTACTAATACTCTCCTATTCCTGGTAATCCCGTGGCAAATGTTGTCAATAACCCCTTAGGATAGCGGATAATCCACCCCCTCCTGCGGAGGGACTACCTCGATTTTCACATCCCCCATGAATGTCGCCAGCAATTCCGGTCTCTCGGTATGGACAACAAATACCTTTTTTGGATTTATTTCCTTGATAGCCCACTTCAATTGGTCTGGATTTACATGGCCGGAGGCGTGTACCTGATAGAGGGGTAAACCACAGATTTCCAGCCAGTTGAGGAGCTTATTATAGTCAATCTCCATCTGCTCGCTGAAGGGCTCGCTCTGGGAAAGGATGTAGATGCTTCCGGGTTCGGGCTGGACCTCTACCATTTCGTTCATGTCCCAGAACGATGCCGCCAGGAGTATCTCACCCTGATGTGCGTTCACATAATAGGCGTCCACCATCCTGTCTGGATAGCAACGAGTCAGAACCTTCTCCCATTCCTGTAATGTCCGCTTCTCCCTCTGAAATATAAGGAGGCCGGGGTCTTCCAGCCGGAAAAGATGGAGGTGTTCATCACCCTGCAGATTATGAACCAGCCAGGCCTGTTTCATGGAGATGGCTAATTGCCGGCAGTTAGCCCCGGCCACCCGCCAGAACGTTTTCAGCCTGTCCACATCATTGAGGTAGAAACCGGCTAGGGCAAGCCGGCCGGTAGTTGATACCACCTCTGTTATTTTCTCTTCTACCTCGCTCTCACCGAGCATCTTGGCATCGACAATATTCGTTGCCTCAGTAATCAAGACGTCCGGGTGAGCCTCTTTTGCCCTGGCTATGAATTCACGACTCATATCAGCTTCAGGTCCGTGTAACCTGAAATCCCCGGTATAAGCGATTACACCACTTGATGTGTAGATGATAAACCCGTATGCCCCCGGGACTGAGTGGTCTACGTGGATTGGCTCCAGCCTTACCGAGCCGATGTCCAATATGTCCCCCGTCCGGAAAGTCCGAAACTTTTTGAATACCTGCTCGCCCTGGCTTGCAGTAAGACTCGCTACCCGGTATTCAGCGCGCTGCCCGCCCCCGGCCAGCTCCCTGGCTACTATCATGGTCTTCGTCGTCTCACCACAGATTATAGGCACCGAGTCTTTCACATACCGAATATAGTCCCAGTGGTCAGCATGGGGATGACTGAGCACAATGGCATCTATAGACGGCTCAATATTGTCCTTTTTATACAGGCCCTTTATCTCGGGCAGTATGCCGAGGTAAATAAGGTGTTTTTCCTCCCGCGGACTAAGGTAAGGCTCGTCGTAGAATTGCCTTTCTCTGCCAAAGTTCTTGCCGAAATCCAGGAATATGGATGTGTTTCCATCTCTGAGCAGTATCTTGTTACCGCCAATCTCCCCCACACCGCCATAGAATGTCAGCGAGGTCATATCGCACCTTCCGTTATTAGTGGCACTGCCATAATTTTCCAAGTAGTATGGTAGCACCCGCACTCCCAACAATCAATATCAGCCAAAGTCATCTATCTCTATATATTATACTTACAGTTGACCGGAATTCGCATTGGTGGATGGCTTGATTAAAGGCTGTTGGTAAAGTTACCCGAATTAACCAAAAAGTATGCGCTCAGCGTTCTTATACAAAATTCCCTCTATAGCTTTATCACTTAGCGGCAGGGACTTTATCTCTTCGACATTTTCTTTTATACCGGCGGGCATCGCCGGCCAGTCTGAACCAAATATAACCTTTTCAGCGTTCTTCTCAAGCTGCGGGAAGTAATTAAGCAAATTTCGTGGTGGCAGCCCGGATATCTCCATATATATATTTCTATGAAAAGTGGATAGGAAAAAGCACTCATCGTACCAGAATCCCCTCCCACTGTGAGCCATGACGATTTTCAAGTCTGGAAAATCAACAGCTACATCATCAAGCTGAATGGGGTCACAGTATTTCATCCTGGTTCCCTGGAACGTTGACGAACCGATATGAATTAAAATGGGAATCTTTAGTTCTTCCGCCTTGGCATAAATGGGATAAATCCTCTGCTCATTCAGGTAAAAGAACTGATATGAAGGCATTAGTTTGAGCCCTTTCACCTCATGGTCCAGTACATACTCTGCCAACTTTTTGGCTGGCTCAGGTTGGGTATTCGGGTTTATGTTGGCAAAGGGTAAAAGCATCTCCTGACCTCTACAGTAATCTAAAACCTCTTCAGTAGTAAGGTCATAGGTGGTAGCAGGAGCATATTCCGCCAATACAGCGGCGTACTTTACCCCCTGTTCCTTTAAAAACTCGACAGTCACCCGGGGGTCCTTAAAGCGTTTTATCTTGGCAAAATATTCGGGATTTATAGTGCTATAAAACTCGGTTAGTTTAGGAGTCAATTTATGATAAGGAACCAGGTGGGTGTGGAAATCGATAATCTCCATCTTTTAAGCTCCTCCTTTTACTCGGGCAAATCAGATTACTACGGCATACGACTATCAAGCCCTTAGTTATTTACTGCCACTGGAGTTTTAATGATTTTAACATAAAACACGAAAATAAGATGCTCTATCACCAACATGCCGGATGAGCAAGGAAGTTGACGAAACCGGTCCGACTGTTTAAAATTCCCCTTATGTGTTACGCTAGATTCCAGGCCCTGCCTAACAGCTTCCGATTAACGTATTAGTGGCAAATAAACCCCGAAAGGCGGCGAAAGATGGAAACGAAGAGAGCCATGTGTGACTGGTGCAAAGCTGGATGCGGCGTGCTCGCTTATGTGGAAGGTGAACAGCTGGTCAAGGTTGAACAGGACCCCGATTTTCCCGAGGCATACCCCCCGATAAAAGGATGTGTAAAAATCAGAGCCGCCATAGAACACACCTATCACCCTCAGCGTCTAAGATACCCGCTGCGGCGAGTCGGTGAGAGGGGAGAAGGGAGGTGGCAGACAGTTGCCTGGGAGGAGG
>SDBT01014613.1_pt1 | contig 12511 bp, 10 predicted proteins | sample 2277101 | NCBI WGS metagenome assembly SDBT01 (sample SAMN10404973, study PRJNA504765) | marine sediment metagenome | isolation source: marine sediment core GS10_PC15, 103 cmbsf | place: Arctic Ocean: Southern Knipovich Ridge | collected 2010
CATCGCCTCCCGCCCGGACCGCTGCGGGAGCGGGGACGGTGAGGCGATCTGCATCCACGCCGTTGTGTATCACTCGCATGCAATTCCCCGGGATACCGCAATTGCTAAGCACCTTCCGCTGCCACCTGCTGACACAAACGATTCTCTGGAGCATCCCGCCCCTGAGATACTTTCGCACCCGGGGCACAAAATCGCCCGCCTGTCCCGTGGGCACGGCCGAACACCACAGGATGCGTCTAATCGGCCGACCGGAGAGTCTCGCCCCCCACAGCCCACAGAACATCGCATTGCGATAAACGTCTACCAGGATCATCGCGTCGAAACACTCGCGGCGGATAAGCCGTGCGACGCGCCATACCGCCAGGAAATCAAATCGGCATCGCAACAGTCCCTCGTGCAGCTCGATGCCCGCATTCCGAAAGGCGGCGCCCATCTGCCCTCCGCCTCGCAGGGCAGCCGCCTGAACCTCCACGCCGGATTTCCGAAGACCTTCTCCCAGCGTCAGGGCCATTCGCTCCGCGCCACCCACCTCCAGATTGCCCATGACCATCAGCACCCGCACAGTATTTTCCTCATCGCCCCTGCGCCTCGACGAGCCAGCGCCCCGGCCATACCGATGGCGAAATCCAGGTTCTCTCGCCGCCTTGTCAAGACCGCCCACAAACTATACTGAACCATCGTAGCGGCAAAATCCAAGGCTACCAGCAGGACCGTCCCGGCCCCGCCGTCCACACTGCGTCGAACGATGTACAGAATATTCTCGACGTAGACGCCCCCTCGTTTGCGCCAGTCGCCTCGACCGCCCGCCGCCGGGGCATGTTCGACACGAAGCGACGGCGCGACGAACAAGGCGTGTTCGCGGCCGATGCGGTAGGAAAACTCGCGATCCTCCCCGAAGGAATAGCCCTTCATTGATTCGTCAAACCTGGCCCATCGCGCGATTCTCCCTCGCAGGCTCATCGCCCCGCCGGACATCATCCGAGCGGGTCTAAGTCGACCGGCGAGCGCAGCACCCACCCGAACGTATCGCGACGCTGCTCGACGCGGTGCCCAGCGCACCCGGCCCGTGGCGTCCGAGACGACCTCCCAGAGGCGCCACTTCCACGTCCGCGGGATTTGTTCGCAGAGAATCCCGATCCCCGCAACCACGCCATGCGCGTCCCGTTCGTACAGGTCGACCAGTTCCGACAAAAGATTCGGGGGGAGGATCATGTCATCGTCGATGCACACAACGATGTCTCCGGTCGCCGCGGAAAGCCCGGCGTTGCGACTGGCCGCCGAGGAGGGCTCCCCGCGACAGATCACCCTGCTGCGGATCCCGGCCGATTCGGCCATCCGCACCAGCGCCGGATCAACGCCGATGTTCCCGTCGTTCACCAGGAACAGCTCTGTTGGCGGGGTCGTCTGGGGCAAAAGGCATTCAACTATCCGTCGCAGACAGTCCGGGCGATTGTGCGTCGGAATAACAACAGAAATCGTCATCGCCATGAGACCATCCCCCTGAACAAATTCCACCCCTTTCGCACGGAGTACCGCAGAACGTCCTTCTGTCTGGAATCAAAGACCCACGGAGAGAAAACGCACACCGGGAGGATTACTATCCACAACGAGCCTACTATGTAGGTGGGCAACAACAACAACGCCGGGGTGCTCAGAATAAAGTAGGTGCTTTTGTGCAGACGTGTTCCACTGCTCAGGAGATAGACCAGCATCACCATCCCGCCGCCAAGGTACATACCGACCCCCGCTGCGCGTGCGGCGCCAACTTCGCCCCAGGCGGGCATCCATAACAACGCCAGGATCACGTTCAGCGTCGCCCCCGCCAACGCCGCAAGGGCTATTACGATGGGCCTCTCGTGCAACTTCGCCATCACCGTCAGCATCGTCATGTTGCTGACCATCACGAAGAAGGTCAGCAGCCCGCTGAGGTAATCCCCGATCTGGTAGCGGGTATCGAGAATCTTGATCCAGAACGGCGAAGTTACGTACAGAACGATCGTCAGCGTCATTACGGTAAGGCAAATAGCCTTGTACGCCGTTTCCAAGACAAACATCGCACCGGGACGGTCGTTGCTTTCCCAACGCTTGGCGACGTGGGAAAACAGGACGGCCCATGAGGCGTTGGCCAGAAAAACAATCGGCTGGGACAACTGCATAAACACCAGGAACGGACCGGCGTGATTTCCTCCGTACCTCAGATATATCATGAGATAACTGACATATCCCGCCCCCTGCCAAACAAAAGTCCCGATCATGGCGACGACCCCGAACTTTATGACTTGAAAGAACTTCGCCGCGGTCGTACCGACCATCCGGTCAAGCCACAATCCCAACTGACGTGGAACCCCCGCCGCTATTGCATCCCCGTCCGACGCCGGTTCCATGGGAGCGGGGCCTTTCATTTCGTCCGCAACCGCCTCCACCAGCGCCGGTCGCGATAACCTCCGCACCCCCACGCGAAGCAATCCACCCCCGACGATCAATGTAACCACCAAGGCCGCGATATGCGAAAGCAGCAGTGTCAAGGCACAGGGTTCCGCCACAACCCATACCGCAACCAACGCCGTAAAAATCACACTGAACAGCACCTCGACCAGCGAGGCCAGTCGATAGGCGCGCAGCCCGTAGATAAACCCCAACAGGTTCAGGTACAGACCAAGCAAGGCGATATTGGCAAGAATCGCCAGGACCATCGGCCATGGAAAAGCATCGCCTTGAAGGTGCTGCGCTTTTCCAGAAAAAAACGACCTAAGTACAATTGCGAAATCGAAGATGTAACGACTGCCCACCAAGGCCACCCCCGTCAGCAGAACCGCTAAGCACAAGACCCATATCCACGCCAGACGGAAAAACTTCTCCAACTGCCCATCGGCCTCGTACATGCTGACATACCGCACCAGCCCGTGATTGGACCCCAGCGTCACTACCTGCGCCATGATAGTAAAAATCATAACACCCAGTCCCCAGTGGCCCATTTCAGCTTTGGAAATGATATAAGTCAAGAGGACCACCCGGGCGAGGCCCAACATCCTCTGGACCAGCATGGCGGACATATACACGCTCATCGAGTGAGCGATGGATCCCACTTTCAACAGCCGTGACGTCAGGGACAACTTCATGCTCCCTTCGCACCTATCAATTTCATGTCGCGCACAAAGTTAATGCGCTTGGGACGTTTACCCGTCCATTATTGCAAAATCCTATTTTTAGCGCGGTGGGTCTCCTGACCCACCGCGTATCGCGAACAGGCAAAGCCCATCGAAGGTGCGGAAACTTACTACGTCTTGTGTTACGTCATTTTACCGCCGCATATGAACTGCCCGGGACGCACATTTCCGCCAACAGTCGAACCGCGCCGATGCCCCGGATCAGACGCAAACCCAGACGATGCGTCCGCCCGCCTTCCTCGGGACGCCTCAGATCCCAGCGATCATATATCAACCGAAATCCCGCCTCCCGGAGCATTCGATGCGCCTTGGCGGGTGTAAACCAATGCATCGCCGGGGTCTGCGTCCCGCCGACCCATTTCGGCCGATCCCGCACCGCCCAATGCATGATAGTCCTCTTGAGTCGATTCGGATACCACGAAAAACAAGGGAACACGGCGATTTCCTGCTGATGGGGGCAAAGTCTGTTAGTCGTGCAAAACCACAGCACCCCGCCCGGTCGAAGCACGCGATACGCCTGGTGGAGGGTCTGCTGCGGATCGTGAACGTGCTCCAGGACACTGCTGGCGTGGACGATATCGAAGCTCCCCTCGGCCAGGCCCATCGCCTCCGCCGCACCAGGGCGGATGTCGATTTTCACGCCGAGGTCCCGGGCGAACTCCCGTGCCACCTCGCGCGCCGGGGCGTAAGGCTCGATGCCCACCGCCTTAAGCCCCAATCGACCCCCCGCAATGAGGACCAACCCTTGAGCGGCGCCAATATCCAGAAGCCGTGCATGGTCGAGAGGGACATCCGTGATGTATCGCAACCGATTGAGAATCTTCACCAGATGGGCTTCGGTTTCCGGGAGCTCCGCAAGGACTTGTTGGCGGGATCTTTTCTCGGCGGCAAGATGCGTAGGGGTCATTGTCTAATCCGCCTTTTTCGCCTTCCCTCTTCCCTATTGCCTATTTGCCTTAACGCGTGCGTGCAGAGCACGCACCCTACATTCTGAGTGTATGAGCCGGGCTGAAGCCCGGTCTACGCATCCCTATTCCCTATTTGCCTATTCCCTATTGCCTACTTCCCTATTGCCTACTTCCCTATTGCCTACTTCCCTAACCCGCTCAATGTTCCCGGGTGGGGGGGGCAATAGGAAGATCCAGGGGGTAGGGTTCTAATAAGCGATTGAAACAGACCACAAGGCCCGCCAGGGACCAAAGCATCGCGTTGCTGAAGACGTCCCACAACGGATCGCGAAACATGGCGTCGCTAAGGTAATTCGCCAAAACCACCCAGAAGAGCACCACGAAATCGCGGCAGACGTCACCGGCGGCATTGGGTGGAAGCTTCTTATACAGTTGCCGCGACTGGCCGAACAACAACAGAAAAACGAGTATGGTCAGGAATAGCCCGATCGCGCCGGTTTCGGCCAGCATATTCAGGAAAAGATTATGCTGCACCAACACGCCCGTCGGTTCGCCGATAAGGGTTCCCGGATCGCGGGGCATGGAAAGTTGCTTGTCCACGAAATGCCCAAACCCTACACCCATCAGCGGTGCTTCCTTAAATATATCCCATGTCTGAGCGATGAGTATCACACGAGCACGGACCGGTCCCCTCTGGGCCACGCCGCCGGCGGTGCGATCCACGGAACTGAGCGTCTCCCAGGAGGCATAGACACCGACACCCACCACCAGCAACAGCATCGCCAGTTTCCCCCAGCGGAAGCGAGGCCTGCTCGCCCAGATAATCCAGATCACCCCGCAGATCAGGAATGATAAATACGCGCTCCGCAAGAGTGTAAAAAAGATGGCCAGGGGAACCAGAACCACTTGAGCGACCAAAACGGCGCGGTATAGTCCGCGCACCTTACGGATCAGATACAGGTCCACGTAAAACAGCAGCACCATGAATACCGCCTGCGGCGTGGCCCCTGCAAAAGGTCCGCGTGCACGGTCAAAGTGGATACCGAAGCTCGGATCGTTGATGTAACCCGGCCAGATAAAACTCCGCGCCCATTCAACACCGTTAATCGCTGCATACTGAAGGTATCCGATGTAGAGCGCATACCAGCCGAATATCGTAATCAGAATCAACGCCCGGCGGATATTCTTTTCGTGCGACCCGGCGTTGTAGAGAAGAAAGAACATCACAAAGGGAAGCAGAATCGACCCGATGAACCGGAAGTACGGTGCGCTTCGGATTTCCTCTGTCTTGGCGGTCCATCCGGTAACATGGGCGCTGAATGCCACATATATCACCAGCGCCAACATCGCCCAGAGAAGCAGGCGGTCAAACCGCAAACGTCGCCGATGGACCAGGAAATGGACAAAAAAACCGATCAGGCTCCCCAGAAAGATGAGCCTGGGAACGGTAAGATTAAAGAAACCGACCAGTTCAATTTTCCATTCCGGCCAGTCCAGCAGACCATATGAAAACACCCACAACCAGGCCCAGATGGTAATGTCCCACTTGACGGACCAGAAGAGAAGAACCCCCAGAAGTGCACTCAGCCCCACGGCCCAAGGGAGCAGCAAAGGCTCCAGAAGTCCAATGCCCACCGCTACGACGGCTACGCAGAGCACCGTAGCGACCCAGAACGGCTCGATCTTTTGCTGACCCAGCGTTTGCATCGATGTCTCGCCGCGACGCTGTTTATATGCGTCGATACAGGAAGTTCGGAATGGGGAAGGTCCGCAGATTCAGCACCAACCCGACGAGTTTTCCGCCACCGGATTCGATTCGTCTTTTGGCTTGCGCGACGGCTTCCCGCGGCGTCAGATTGGAATGGACGACCAAAACCACCTCCTTCAGCACGCCGGAAAGCACCTGTGAATCGGGATAATGGTTTGCAGCCGCCGAATCCACCAGTACGTAATCGTAAGTTTCGGCAAGTTGCTGAAAAAGGGTTTCAATGGCATTGCTGCGAAGCATGGCGAGAGAACGTCGCTCGTTAGAACCGATCGCCAGGACGTCCAGATTTTCGTTGACCCTCTGAACAGCCGAGGCGATGTCTTGTTTTCCTGTCAGGATCTCTCCCAAGCCGGGACCCCGCGAGAGGTGTAGTATTTTGTGCAACGCCGGCGCCCACTGGTTGAAGTCGACCAGCACGACGCGCGCCCCGCCAGCCGTTCCGCTGCCGGACAACCCCAGACCGCAGGCGATCGTCGATGCGCCTTCGCGCCGGGCGGAGGTTGTAATCAACACCGTCTTACCGGTCATCCGGCCGGAATAGAACAGCGACGCCCACATGCCGCGGAAAATCCCCTCGGGGCGCCCACTCAGACTCGCCCGAGGCGTCGGGTCGGACGAGGGCGCCTCAAACTGTTCCAGTTCCACCTGCTCAGACTTTTCGAACGTATTGTCCATTTCGGTCATTGCTCACCTCAACGGGTTTGTATAATTCTTCGGCCGAGTTTCGGTACCGACGAGATCACCGGCGTACCCAGATATCGCTCGGCATCGTCCACGCTCTTGATGGTGTGGTCGAAGTGATCGGACATGAAGGCGTATACCAGAGACAGCACGATACCGGCAATACAAGCGACCAGGACGTTCAGCCAGATAATCGGGCGGCGCCACTCGTGGGGGTTCGGACGGGACGGGATGTCCAGCACGCTTAGCAACACCGGTTTCTTCGCCAGATTCTCCGCCCGGATGGACTCGAGATGTCGTTCCTGTTCTTCCTCGTAATTCTTCGTGGCGGCGTCGCTTTCCTTCAACAACCGACCATACTGGACGGATTGGGCCCCAAGCTTATCCATCCGTGTTGCAAAGACGTTGAGTCTCGTCTTTAGCTCCTTTTTCTCGGCGGTCAGCAGGGCGGTGGTGGCTACGACGCGCTGACGCTGCTTAATCAGTTCGTCGTGAAGGTCCTGGTAGGCGGCTTCCAACTCCTTCTTCCGGGTCTCCACCTCGCGGTACCGGTCGGTGTATTGCGGTACAAGGTTGTTCAGGTCCAGTTTCAGCATGGTTACTTTTTGCTGCAACATATTGATGGCGACGTTGGATCGGATTACCTCGTCCGGGGCGGCGATCATGGAGCGGTCTTTCTTGGCCAGCTCATTGTCAATCGCCTGCTTCAAGGCAGTCCGTTCCGCCAATCGGCCGTCCAGGTCGCTGATCTTGGTCTCCAGCTCGGTCACCACTCTCGCCGGGCCGCTGTCGATGCCCTGCAACCCGAGAATGCTGACCACGGTAACCAGGTCCGCTCCCAACTCCCCGGAATATTCCGCCAGCTTCGCAATAATGCCATCCAACCGTTCCTCGGATGTCGTGACCGCGGTGCCCAGAAAATCGCTCGCCGCTTTTGTCCGCTCCTCTTCCAGCATCTTGTAGCGGGTCAGATAGGCGTGGACGATGTACTTCGCCAGGTCGAAGCATTCTTCGGCGCCCTTTTGACGGGTTGCCTCTCGATCCATTCCTTTTTCCGGCTCTTCCGGGTGGTTCACCTGAATCTTGAAGGTCTGGGTAAAGGTTGCGTCCGGTCCGCCGGGGGTCACGATGCTCACCCGCTTCTTGAATCGCCGCAACTTCCGGTAATTCCGCGACACGTAGGCCTCGATCTGTTCGTCGGTAAACCAGGGTTCTTCACCCGCCTCGTTCCATTTTGTTTTGTTCTCGGCCTTTTCGGGCTTGGCCTTTTCGGGAAACTCCAGTTTCATCAACGCCGACGCCAGCACGTAATCGCTGCGAATGATCTCGCGCTGTGTGGTAACGAAGAGGGAAACCTGCTCGCGCTGCGAGGTGGTGGTTCCTTCCAGGGGGCTGGTGAGGCTGCTGGGCGTAGCCATCAATGGCACCTCGGATCGGTACCACTTTGGGGCGTACAGGCTCGCGGCAATTACTGTTCCGACAATGATGATGATAATCACCACCATGCCCAGGAATCGGGAAGCCACGATCTGCAACAATTCACGCAACGTTCTGCTTGTATAGGTTTCGGCCATGTTCAACCTCTATATCCGAATGCCTTGATTTCGATCTGTTTCTCGTCCCGCTGCCCACGTGGGCGTTAGCGGGGCGGACCAAGCCAATCCACCGCATCCACGGCATTGTAGGTAGCCTGCACTGAATAGAAAACCGGGATGACCGCGTAAATCCCGCGGGTCCACACGTATTCGATGTAATCGGCACGACTGGCGATGGTCTTGGTCGGGACGTAGATCACGTCGCCGTCCTCCAGCCAGATGTTGTGGCGAAACTTGGCCGAGTCGGGCACGAAGATCTTCTTCTTGCCGACATCCCGGCCGGTGTTTTCCAACATCCGCCGCACGTTGATCACCGCCACCTGGGGGCTCGGAACCCCGGTACTGCGAACCAGGAGCACCTTGCTCAACTCGGCCCGTTTAGGATTGTAACTGCCCGCCTGCGCCAATGCCTCCAACAAGGACATCTTGGTTACATTTCTCATAGCGCCGAGTGTATTAAACACCAACCCGGGCTTTTGCACTTCGCCCATCACATAGATTCGCAACGGCTTGATGAACTCCAGGTTCACCGTCACTTGGAGTTCTTTGAGTTTCAGCAGCTCGTACTTTTTTTGCGTGACATTTCGCACCTCTTCGACGGTATACCCCGCCGCCATCACGCTGCCGATCAGCGGTAATGCGATCGTACCATCGGGCGTTACCGGGACCAGACGCGACTGGCCACGCGGGCTGGTCGTAATCGCTTCACGCAGGTCGTCGATCTCACGCTTCGACTGCTTGAGGGAAACCGTCAGGATCGGGGCCTTTATGTACGCGGCGTATCTCTCCTCCAGTTCCTTCTGAATATCGGCTAGGGTCTTGGAAAAAACATCGACCGTACCTATCAGGGGCAGTTGAATCCTACCATCGGACTGGACCTCCGCCTCTTTCTGGTCCAGGTCCTTGTTGAACGGAAACCGCACACCGATGACGTCGCGAATCTTCAACTCGTATTCATCTTTGAGTCTCTCGAAGGTCCGCACGAAGTAGATAATTTCCAGCTTGTCCCCCTCGCGAATGCGATAGGGGCGGTGAATCGTCCGGGCGGTAAGGGACTCTGTCTTCGGCCAATCCTTCCGCAAAAATCCTTCCGGATACGGTGATTGCTCGGTTTGCTCATCATCGGAGCGCATGTCGCACCCAGTCAGCGGCAAGAGGCCCACGGCCGCCAGGACCAACAACCATATCCAATTCCTACTTTTTGCTTTCATTGGGTTACCTCGTTACATAGAGGAACGCGTCACTTTTCATTTCCCTGACCGACGGCAACTGCGCCTCGGCCTGCTCGTATCGATCCCAGCGTCCCGTCTGCAACAAAAACACCAGTGCGCCGTCCCGCACGACCGGTTCGATAAACGTTTTCATTCGCCCAGCGCGAAATCGCCCAGCCTCGGAGACGGCGTTTTGCTTCTTTTTGTACGATCCGACCTGAATGGTCCACTTTCGCCCGCGGGAACGCCGGCGGGCCTGTTTGGCAAGGGCTGTCTTGGGAAGGTGGTACATCACCTGCTCGAAGTGAAGGTCCGCATCCTTCCATCGTCCTTCTCGCTGCCGCACGCAGCCCATGCGAAATTGGGCGTGTTCCCAAGGCCTAACGCCCGCGGAGGTCTGGTCGATCACCTCCTGAAGGCGACTGGCCGCCAAGCCCATCTCACCACGCAGATATGCCAGTTCGCCCAAAGTATCCGCTGCCTTTACGTGAAGGTCGCTGCTTTTGGTTCTGTTGTAAACCTGCTCCAAGTCCCGTTCGGCGGCGGGATATTCCTTCAGCCGATAGCGGGCCATGCCGCGCAGGTAATACGCCCGCATCGCCCCTGCGCCGCGGAGGTTCTCCCGCAGGACGGTGTCGGCGTACTCGATGGTCGCGCGATTATCACCGGCGTCGTAGGCCTGCAGCCCCGCATCTAATTGTCGTTGAACCTGAGGACTGATCTGCTCCCCGCTGCAACCTATCGTCGCCAGCAGGACTGTAAGGCAGATCGTCTGTCCATAACGGCGCATCACCATGCGTAACTCCCGCACATGTGGCGTATAGAGTACTGGACACACAACCGTTTGTTATTGGACCCTTTCGGCCATTACGCCTTTAATACTTTAATCATTCAGGCATCAGGTGGGACAACGGGGGTTACTTCCGGGCGTAGCAGACTTTCGTTCAATACGCCACGTCAAAGCTTTCCCATCGCCCGCTGGGGGGTGCGGTCTGCTGTGTGGTATGGCGGATATACCCTCCCATCCGTCGCTCCAACTCCTCCAGGAAAGCATCGATCTGATCCCCTTGCCCTTCGATAAGGCAGTGTACCCGCCCGTCAGGCAGATTTCTCACGCAGCCGGTTACGTCGAATCCTGCTGCCGCCCGACAGGCGGTGAAGCGAAACCCCACACCCTGTACCGTACCGGAGAAATAAACTATTCGCTGTTGCTTCATGGCGTCGTCCACTGAGGGTCATTGTACCGCCGACCCACGCACCCGCCAAGAGATCGCAACCTTCGCATGATGAGAGGTTGTTGCCGGATCACAGCGGATACCGTATAGTATTTTGCCCAAGTACAGGAGCTGGTTATGAAGGTTTGGCTGAATGGAATACTTATCGAGAAGGACGAGGCGAAACTGACTGTTTTCGATCACGGGACGCTGTACGGAGACGGCGTGTTCGAGGGGATCCGTGCATACGGCGGAAGGATCTTCCAGTGCGCTGCGCACATCGAGAGGCTTTTCCGTTCAGCCGAGGCTATTCGCCTCAAAATCCCGTACAGCAAGGACGAGTTGACGGACGCCATGTACGAGTGCATGCAGGCCAACGGCATCTCCGACGGCTACATTCGCCCGGTGATCACGCGCGGGGTCGGGACGCTGGGACTGAATCCCTTCCGGTGTCCACAGCCCAACACCTTTATCATAGCGGACCAGCTCGCTTTGTATCCCGAAGAGATGTACGCCAACGGAATGCCGATTATCATCGCAAAGACGGTCCGCACTGCGGCGACCATGCTGCGCCCGCAAGTCAAGAGCCTCAACTATCTTAACAACATCCTGGCCAGGATCGAAGCGGTCGACGCCGGCGTCCCCGAAGCACTTATGCTGAACGAGAAGGGCAATATCTGTGAGGCGACGGGGGACAACGTCTTTATCGTTAAGGACGGACAGGTCATAACCCCACCCCCGGAGGCGGGTATCCTTATGGGCATTACGCGTGGGGTGGTGATGCACCTCGCAAGACGGCTGGGGCTTCCTATGACGGAGGCGAACTTCACCCCGGAAGAATTGCACGCGGCGGATGAATGCTTCCTGACGGGCACGGCGGCTGAGATCATCGCCGTAACCGACGTAAACGACAGGCCCATCGGCGACGGAAAGGCGGGGGGCGTTACCGGCAAACTGCAGGAGGCCTTTCACAAGTTCGTCCTGACCGACGAACAATTACCCTATTCCAGCAACCCGGCCACCGCGTTGTGATTTTCGTGGCTTACGGTCTCTCATCGCCAAACGAACAACCCGTAACAACATCATAACCGGCGTCGTTTTTTACCCCACACCCGGGGAGGGGGAATTCCCTCTCATAGTTCCTTTACGATGTCGGTTGAGGGGCTTCGATGCATTGTATGCGAGCCCATTTTGCCTTTTCAACATCAGGCAATCTCCGAATAAGGATGATAGCCAGAATAGTCTTGACAAACAATTCGCCATATAGGTAGAATTAGAGGAAATGCGGTTTTTTGTAACTAAATCATTGACATGGACCCATAGAAGCAAATAAATTGACAAAATTCGATTATTCGTTTGCAGACTTGGACCACAAAAAGAAAGCTTCAGAACGCACAAGGAGTAGTTCCATTGGCAAACAAGGCAAGTAACTTATCAACGTTTACAATCGCGGAGATGCTGCACGTGGATCCCGGGTCCGTGGCCAACTGGATTGACCAAGGCCTGCTGAAGGCCCACCGAACACCGGGTGGGCATCGGAGGGTGATCATCGACGATCTTGTGAGATTTTTGCGTGAGCACAAGATGCCGATTCCGCCGGAATTAGAGACTACCCCGGTTCGCATCCTGGTGGTGGATGATGAGGAGCCCGTCACCAAACTCATCGCCCGGGCCATCCGAACGCAGTTTCCGGATTTTGAGGTAATCGAGGCCAATGACGGGTTTCGTGCCGGGGCGACAATCGCCACGATTCGCCCGGACGTGGTGATCCTCGACCTGCGAATGCCCGGTATGGACGGTTACGATGTTTGTCGCATGATCAAGTCCCAGGAGACCACCAGGCACGCCGAGGTGATTGCAATAACCGCCTATCCCTCACCCGAGAGCAAGAAACAGATTCTCGATTGCGGCGCCCGGGTCTGCCTGAACAAGCCGCTGGATCTGGACCGATTGCTCAAAGAAGTTAA
>SDBT01014614.1_pt1 | contig 12511 bp, 15 predicted proteins | sample 2277101 | NCBI WGS metagenome assembly SDBT01 (sample SAMN10404973, study PRJNA504765) | marine sediment metagenome | isolation source: marine sediment core GS10_PC15, 103 cmbsf | place: Arctic Ocean: Southern Knipovich Ridge | collected 2010
ATTAAAAAAGGGATTAGAAAGTTTAAAAAAGATTCCAGGGCGATTAGAGTATATAAACGGTAAGCAGCCTTTTTCTATAATTGTAGATAAAGCGAATACGCCGGCAGCCTTTTGTGGTATAATAAATTTTATCAAAATTTTAAACCCAAAAAGGAAAATTGCCGTTTATGGAAATTTTGGAGAAAGTCCGTTAAAAGAAAGGGAAAAATTGGCAGAAATAGCAACTAATTTTTTTGATCTTACCATTATTACAGAAGATGATCCCCAAGAAGAATCTCCGCAGAAGAGCATTAATGATTTTTTAAATTTTGTGGACAAAAAAAATATTCCCTCAAGTAAATACCAATCTTTTCTAAATAGAAGGCAGGCAATTCAAGAATCGATAAAACAAGCTAATAGAGGAGATTTAATAGTAATTTTAGGCCGCGGTAATGAAAAAACAATGGATTATGGAATTAAAGTGATACCTTTTGATGATAGGCAAGTGACGAGGGAGGTGTTGAAGGAACAAGGATACTAGCGAAGTTCGGAATATAAAAGCAAGTATTTCTTCCTTCACTCCAGTTTCGGTTTTCCTCTTCGTTCGTTTCATTTGTTTGTCCCTCTGCTTCCATTAATGTCGTTCAGGGTTAAATACTTGCTTTGATTCTTTCTCCTTAATTATTAGTTGTTAATTGTTATTATAGTTTATGGATTCAAAAGAATTACGCAAAAGATTTTTGAAGTTTTTTGAAGAAAGAGGGCATAAAATAATTCTTTCTTCTTCTTTAATTCCGGAAAATGATTCAACAACCTTGTTTACTGGTTCAGGAATGCAGCCTTTAGTGCCATATTTAATGGGCGATATTCATCCAGGAGGCAAGAGATTGGTAAATATCCAAAAATCATTTCGGGCTGAAGATATTGAGGAAGTAGGTGATAATCGCCATACAACCTTTTTTGAAATGTTGGGTAATTGGTCATTAGGTGATTATTTTAAAAAAGAACAATTAAATTGGTTGTTTGAGTTTTTAGTTAAGGAAATAAAATTAGATCCTAAAAAGATTTATGTGTCTGTTTTTCGAGGAAATGAAAAGATTGGTATTAATAAAGATTTAGAATCCGTTGAAATATGGAAAGACATTTTTAAAAAGGTTGGTATTGAAGCAAATGATATAGATGAATCTGAAAAATATGGACTTCAAGACGGTCGTATTTTTTATTATAGTGAAACTAAAAATTGGTGGTCACGTTCAGGGGTTCCGGCTAATATGCCGGTTGGAGAAATTGGGGGGCCAGATAGTGAAGTTTTTTATGATTTAGGAGAGAAATTAAAGCGCCACGAAAATTCTAAATGGCGAAATCAACCTTGTCATATTAATTGTGGTTGCGGGCGTTTTATTGAAATCGGTAACAGTGTTTTTATAGAGTTTATTCGTTCTGAAAAAGGATTCGATTCTTTACCGCAAAAAAATGTAGATTTTGGAGGCGGTTTAGAACGAATGACTATGGTGTCTCAGGGCAAGAATAATATTTTTAAAACAGATTTATTTGTTAATATTATCAAAAAGATTCAGGAATTGTCAGGTCTAAAATACGAAGATAATATGCAATCATTTGAGATTATTGCAGATCATTTAAGGGCCACAACTTTTATCATGGGTGATGATAAAGGAATTATTCCATCCAATGTTGAACAGGGATATATAGTTCGTCGATTGATTCGAAGGGCTATTGATTATGGGCGTCAAATAGGTATTAAACAGAAGTTCTGGATCCAAGAAATAGCAAAAACTATAGTTAATGATTATAAATCAATTTATCCTGAATTAATCCATAATCTTGAATTTATAACAAATAATTTAGAAAAAGAGGAAATTAAATTCAATAAAGCACTAGAAAAAGGATTAAGGGACGCAAAAAGGTATGGGAAAGAAATCACGGGAAAAGAAGCTTTTGATTTATTTCAAACTTCTGGGACTCCCATCTCAGTATTACGTGAATCTGGTATTAAAATAAAGTATCCAGAACAGTTTAAGGAAGAATTAATCAAACATCAAAAGCTCTCCAGAACTGCTGCTGTTGGTAAATTTAAAGGTGGATTAGCTGATGTTTCTGATAAAACTAAAAAACTTCATACTGCTTGTCATCTTCTTTTAGCTGCTTTAAGAAAGACATTGGGAGATCATATAGAGCAAAAGGGTTCAAATATTACTGTTGAGCGTCTTCGTTTTGATTTTTCTCATACTGAAAAACTTACTCTTGGACAAAAAACTAAAGTGGAAAAAATGATAAATGAAGCAATTCAAAATAATTTACCAGTGTTTTCTGAAGAGATATTATTAAAAGATGCTAAAAAGCAAGGGGCAGTAGGGGTTTTTGAGTCAAAGTATGGGGAGAAGGTAAAAGTTTATACTATTGGAGAAAAAGATGATTTTATCTCAAAAGAGATTTGTGGTGGTCCACACGTTGAATCCACTGGTGAACTTGATCATTTCAGGATTATTAAAGAAGAATCATCAGGAGCAGGGATTAGAAGAATTAAGGCTGTTTTAGAATAGAGCCTGTGATAGATAAATTACTTTTTTATGATATACTAAAGAATAATATATAAAAAATGGAAAATTCTCAAAAAAAGAAAAGAAAAGTCAAAGATATCTTTTTTCCACACGAATTAAATAATTATTCGTCTGGCAAAAAAGAAATTGAGGAAAAAGAAATCTCAATTCGTTTGATTGATAAATTACAGCAAGAGAGAAAAATTGAAGACACCAAAACAGAAAGTGAGGAAAGCATAACAGTGATTACTTCTGATCCTAAAGAAAGATGGACAAAGAAGGTAATGGCGATTAATAAAAAGATTATAATTAGAAAGATTATAATCTTTCTTGGAGTGTCTTTTTCTTTGGTTACCTTTTATTATTTAGGATTTGTATTTTTAGCTAAGGCAGAAATCAATATTATTACGAAGAAAATAGAAATGCCATTTTCAGGCGTTGTTTTAGTAGATACAAACGTTTCTTCAATAGACTTTAATAGAACAATAATTCCTGGAAATCCATTTATTTTTAAAGCAAATGAAACGCAAGAATTTTCAAGTACTGGACAGGGCAAAGATGAAAGAAAAGCCAAGGGGATAATTACTATATACAATAATTATTCAACTTCTCCTCAGATTTTGGTGGCTACAACCCGTTTTGAAACACCTGACTATAAGATATTTCGCTTGGATTCTCGTATTGTTATTCCAGGAGCTACTACTAAAAATGGAGAACTTATACCATCTACAATTGATGTAAAAGTTACTGCAGATAAATCAGGACCTGATTATAATATAGAAGCTTGTAATTCACCTGATTGTAAATTTACTATCCCAGGATTTGAAGGAACATCAAAGTTTGATGGTTTCTATGGCGTTTCTACTAAAGCAATGACAGGAGGGACTTTTGCTTCAGTTCCTTTGGTAACTCCAGAAGATTTAAAAGAAGCAGAAGATATTATTTTTGAAAAAGTTATAGATTCTATTAATCAGGATTTAGAAAATAAGATTCCAAAAAAACCAAAAGAATTAAAAGTATTGCCAGGAGCAAAAAGCAGTATAAATCTTACCAATTTGAGTAGCGACGCTATTAGTGGAGATTATCGTGAAAAGTTTTCAGTTAGTGTTGAAGCTGAAATTAAAGTTATTGCGTTTGATGAAGATAATATTATTGAATATATACAAGAAATTTTGGAAAAAGACAAGGATGAAAATTATAATTATTGCCAAAAGCCAGAATTAGAATATTTAGAATTAAAAACCGATTTTAGTAAAGGCACGATGAGAATGTCAGTTAAAACAAATCAAGTTGTATGTCATAAATTATCTTCAGAGGAAATAAAGCAACTTGTTATTGGAAAAGATAAAAAGGAGTTAAATCAGATTTTTGAAGCTAATCCTGGTATAAAGGATGTAGAAGTAAAGCTTTGGCCATTGTGGATAAGAAAAGTTCCAAATTCCTTAGACAAAATTAACCTTTTTATTGACTAAAATTAGTTATTCTGATAAACTAATAACGCTTTATGATACAGAAAAAAGAAGCTGATCGCAAAGAAGGAACTATAACTGAATCTTTGCGCAATGCAATATTTAGAGTGCGTTTAGATGGAGATGATAAAGAAATTTTAGCTCATTTAGCTGGTAAACTTCGTCTTCATCACATCAAAGTTCTTCCAGGTGATAGAGTCGTTGTAGAACTATCACCATATGATTCTAACCGTGGTCGCATTGTTTATCGGTTGTAAACCGATTTTATTTTTAATTAATATGTATGAAAGTTAGAGCATCAGTAAAAAAGATTTGTAGAAATTGCAAGATAGTGCGACGAAAAGGTTATGTGTATGTTGTTTGTCAAAATCCTAAACATAAACAACGTCAAGGGTAAGACTTAAGCGGTTGTCGAAAAAACACGCTAATCGCTATAGTTTTTTGAACAACCACTTTTCGTCTTTAAAATTTAAAATAAATACAAAATTAATAATAATGGTTCGTTTTTTAGGTATAAATATACCAGATAATAAAAATATAAACATTGCCCTTACATATATTTATGGAATAGGGTGTTCTTCTTCTGAGAAGCTTTTAAAAGAAGCTGATATTGATTTTCAAAAAAAGACAAAAGACTTAAGTGCTTCTGAATTAAATTCTTTAAAGGAACTAATAGAAAAGAATAAAATAAATACAGAGGGTGATTTAAGAAGAGAAGTCAGATCAAATATAAAACGCCTTATAAATATCAATTCTTATCGTGGAATAAGACATGTAAAAAAATTGCCATTAAGAGGGCAAAGGACAAAAACAAATTCTCGTACAGTAAGAGGAAATGTACGAAGGACAGTTGGTTCTGGAAAAAAGAAAGCTCCAACAGCAAAGTAATAACAAAAGAACAAATAACATTTAACAATTTAGCAATTTATATTGTATGGGTAAAAAGAGAGTTATTACTAAATCTGGAGAAGATATTAGTAAAATAGAAGAAAAAGCATCTTCTATTAAAGCTAAAGCTTCTTCTAAAAAAGATTTAGAAACAGGGAGAATTTATATTCGCGCTTCTTATAATAATACATCTGTATCACTTACTGATCTAAAGGGTGGTCTTATTGTCTGGTCTTCAGCCGGATCTTTAGGGTTTAAAGGGCCTAAAAAGGCAACTCCTTTTGCTGCGTCAAAAGTAGTGTCTGTTTTAATGGAAAAAACAAAGAAAATTGGATTAAAAACTGTAGAAATTTATGTAAAGGGAATTGGTGGCGGAAGAGAAACAGCAATTCGTTCTTTAGCTAATCACGGGCTTGATATTATTTTAATAAAAGATATAACGCCAATGCCTCATAATGGACCACGTCCTCCAAAAGTAAGGAGAGTATAGCAAAGGTTTGGAATATTATTTTAAAAACACACTATACGCTATAGTCTTCTCAACAATATTTTCGAACCTTATTATTTGATAGTTTAAAAATTAAAAATTAGAGATTAAGAATCAAAATTATAATAGTATGTTGGATGATAAATGTAAAAAATGTAGGGCAGTTGGAGAAAAACTATTTTTAAAAGGAGAAAGATGTTTTACTCCCAAATGCGCCTTAATAAGAAGGGGATTTAGGGTTTTAGGAAAACGTAGAAGAAGAAAAACGTTGACTTCTTATGGTAAACAGTTATTAGAAAAACAAAAGGTAAAGTTAGCTTATGGAATGAGAGAAAAACAATTTAGAAGATATTTCAAAATGGCGTTAAAAAAGAAAATTTCTACTCCAGAAGCTTTAGCTCAATTAATAGAAAATCGTTTTGATAATACAGTGTTTCGTTTAGGATTTACTGTTTCCAGAACTATGGCTAGACATTTAGTAAGCCATGGCCATTTTTTCTTAAACGGACGAAAACACAATATTTCTTCTACAATTGTGAAAAAAAATGATGTCATTTCTATTAGGCCACAGAGTAGTAGTAAAGTGCCTTTTAAAGATATTAAAGAAAGATTAAAAAAATATAGTCCTCTGAAGCATCTTAAATTAGATATGAATAAAATGGAAGGAAAAATTATGGCAGATCCGGATTTAGAAGAATTACAATTGCCTTTTGATTTCACTTCAATTGTAGAATTTTATAGCAGATAGTATTGATTTGATTTAAAATTAAAAATTACAAAATTAAAAATTATATTAGTATTATGTTTCATCTACCTTCTTCAATAAAAATCATTGAGCAAGAAAAAAACTATGGAAAATTTAAAATTGAAGGACTATATCCTGGTTACGGAGTAACTATTGGCAATGCCTTAAGGCGAGTTCTCCTTTCTTCTATAGAAGGCGCAGCAGTGACATCTTTTAAAATTAAAGGAGTTCATCATGAATTTTCGACTATTAATTATGTTTCTGATACAGTTTTGGACATAATGCTTAATTTAAAACAACTAAGAGTGAAACTGTACAGCAACGAACTTCAGGTTTTAAAATTAAAAGTTGAAGATGAAAAAAAAGTATATGCTAAGGATTTTGAAGCTAATTCTATGGTAGATGTAATGAATCCTGATTTGTATATTGCAGCTATTACAGATAAAAAAGGTAAAATGGAAATGGAGGTAATAGTGGAAAAAGGATTAGGTTATTCACAGGTAGAAGAGCGCAAGGAAGATAAAATACCAATAGGCACTATTGCTGTTGATGCTATTTTTAGTCCGGTTCGAAGGGTTAATTTTCAAGTAGAAAATATGAGGGTTGGAGAAAAAACTGATTATAATCGTTTAATTATTTCAATTGAAACAGATGGTTCTGTTTCCCCAAAAGAAGCGTTAAGTAAAGCATCTGCAATTTTAAAAGATTATTTTATCAATATTGAAGAAAAATTTATTCCAGAACTCAAAGAAGAAAGAAAGGCTATTTCAAAAAAAGGAGGCAAGGAACCAAAAGATATTCTTATAAAAGATTTGGATTTGGGTTCTCGAACAAAAAAGGCTTTGACAAATAATGGTGTAAAGACTTTAGCCGGCTTATTGAGATATAATGAAGAAAATTTATCAACTATGGATGGTTTAGGCAAAAAGTCATTAGAAGAAATAAAAGCAATTCTTAAAAATCTAAAGTATACATTAAAGTAAGAACCTGCTTGCTTTGCTCGCAGAACCTTGTTTCTCACTTTGCTCGAAATAAGAACCTACTTGCTTTGCTCGCAGAACCTTGTTTCTCACTTTGCTCGAAATAAGAACCTGCTCGTTTTACTCGCAGAACCTTGTTTCTCGCTTTGCTCGAAATAAGAACCTGCTTGCTTTGCTCAAAATAAACATAGATGAAGCATTTAAAAAAAGGAAAAAAATTTCATAGAAAGACAGGTCAACGAAAAGCTCTTTTAAAAAGTTTAGCTGCTAATTTAATATTACGGGAAAGAATTAAAACTACTTTGGTTAAAGCTAAAGAGGCAAGAATTAAAGTGGAGAAGTTAATAACTATTGCTAAAAAACAAAATTTGATTGCTCTAAGAAAAGTTAAAGAGAATTTACCAGAAAAAGCAGCTAATAAACTGTATTATGAAATTGCTCCATTGTATAAAGATAGAAAAGGCGGATACACCAGAATTATTAAGACTTCAATAAAAAAAGTTAGGGATGCTTCGCCTTTAGTGATATTAGAATTTGTTAAAGAACAAAAAGCAGTAAATAAAGAGTAAATGGAAAAAGAAAACAAAAATATTGTTACAATAGATGCTGAAGGACAATCTTTAGGAAGAATGGCGTCCAGAATTGCCGTTTTGCTTCAAGATAAACAAAAAGCTCAATATGCCCCAAATAAAGTTGGTGATACAGTTGTTATAATAGAAAATCTTAGCAAGATAAAACCATTTAAGGAGACAAAATTAAGAACAAAGATTTATTATAAACATACTGGCTATATTGGGCATTTGAGAGAAACAAAGTTATCTGATATGTGGAAAAAAGATCCAGCAAGAGTTTTAAAAATAGCAGTTAGAGGCATGTTGCCCAAAAATAAACTTCGAGATAAAAGATTAAAAAGATTAGAAATACATTTATAAATATAAAAAGAAATAACTAAAAATTAAAAATTTGTAAGGCATGGTAGTTAAAAAGAATAAAAAAATAAAAAAAACAACATCTATAAAGAAAGGAGTGAAAAGAGAGTTAAAAAAAGAAACGAAGAAAGAGGTAAAGAAAAAGAAAGAAGTGAAGAAAAAATATATTGAAGCTATTGGTAGAAGAAAAGAAGCTGTAGCTCGTGTAAGACTCATCAAAGACAAACCCGGTTTTATTATTAATGAAAAAACAATGGAAGAATATTTCCCTTTGCAGGATTATCACAAAAAGATATTAGATCCTTTTAAAATAACTAATTTAGAGAACAGTTTTTTTGTTTCAATAAAAGTAAAAGGGGGTGGAATTACTGGTCAAGCTGAGGCAATTAGATTAGGAATTAGTCGTTGTTTAATAAAAATTGACGAGAAATTAAAACCCGCCCTGAGAAAGGCAGGATTTTTAACGCGCGATGCTCGTATTGTAGAAAGAAAGAAATACGGTTTGAAAAAAGCTAGAAAGGCCCCACAGTGGAGTAAGAGATAAATTAACTTTCTTTCCGCTTATTTAAAAGCACCTATCAGTAGGTGCTTTTTCTGCTCTTAATAGAATAAGATATTCTTATTATGATAAACCGGATTTAATAAAGGGGGGACTTGACTTTTTTAAAAGATGGTGGTACAGTTTTAATGAAAAAGGGAAGCGTTCAATGGTACTTTATAGCACCTTGAAAAATAGCACCTTGAAATAAAAATTTAATGAAATGAAATGATAGAAAGGGTATAAGAAAGAAATATGAGAGAAAAATATTAAGAAGGGAGGTGAGAATAATGATAAAGAGAATAGTTTTATTACCTGACTTCCATCATCCGCATCATAACAAACCTGCTACTAATGCTGTCTTTAAGTTTATAAAGTCGTTCAAACCACACGCCATTAACATCTTGGGAGATGGTATGAACATGGATTCTGTTAACCATTGGAAAATAGAAAAAGGAGCAAAGAAATCCTTAGAGGGGAAAAAGATTAAGGAAGAATACTTAAGTTTTGATGCTGACATTCTTACTCCATTAGAAGGGTTAATTCCTAAAAATTGTGAGAAGACCTACATGGCAGGCAATCATGAGGATTGGATTAATGGTCTCATAGAAAAGGATCCGAAATTAGAAGGATCAGTAGAACCTGAGTTAATGTTAAATCTAAAGGAAAGAGAATGGGAATGGATTCCTTGGATAGGAAACGAAGGCGACAATTACGAAAGAGGTATTAAGGAATATGGAAAACTTTTAACTTTTCACGGGTTGTATATTAACAAATACCATGCAGCTAAAACTGCTGATACTTTTTCTAAAAGCTGTGCTTATTGTCATACGCATGACGTGCAGCTTTACACTAAAGTAACAGTTGATGATTATCGGGGCTATCACACGGCCCAAAGTATCGGGTGTTTGTGCAACACGAAGCCCGAGTTCATGAAAGGAAGGATGAATAGATGGGTTAACAGCTTTGGCGTACTTTTCGTTCGAGAGAACGGAATGTATAATCTCTATGTTCCCGTGATAGTCCGAGGCAAATTTGTATTCAATGGCAAAGAATTTGATGGAAACAAGTAACAACAGAACGGGGTGTCTGACACGCAGGCACCCCTAATTTTAAAGGAGGTGATTTTGATGCGAATCCTAGTCGACTTAGACGGAACGATTTTCAATACTTATGATGTATTAGGTATTCTTTTTAAAAATGAATTCGGCTGTAAACTAGATTGGAAAGTATTGGCAAGCCAGAGTCCTTTTTGGAAAACCGAACAAGGCAAATGGGTAGTTAAACAATTTAAGAATCCTTATTTTTATTTTAATTTAACTACTTATCCTGATGCTCCTAAAGTGTTAAGGCAACTTGCTCGAAAACATACGATTGTCTATTGCACGGCCAGGAGGTTTGGATTAGAAGGTGCCACCTCATATAGTTTGGGTTATAGAAAATTGCCATTTGGAAAACTATATTGTATTGGTAGGAAACATGTCGGTTGTGTCAAAAGAAGGATTGTTCAGCAGGAAAAAATAGATATTGCTATAGATGATGAAGCAGAAGTTTCTAAACAACTTTCTAAAGTATGCAAGGTTTTAATTTTTGCTCAGAATTACAATGCAAAATGTAAATTCGGTAAGAGAGTAAAATCTTGGAAGGAGGTCAAAAATGAAATCAAAAATGAAATTTGAATTAAAAGATAGTGGAAAACGCAAGAAATTTAAATCTAATGCGGTTAGGGATTTACAAGATGGTAAAGGGAGATACGATTTAATTTCTCCTCTTGCTTTAAGAAGGTTAGCAATCATTTATGAAAAGGGAGCTAAAAAATACAGCGATAGAAATTGGGAAAAAGGAATGCCTATTTCAACTTTTTTAAGTCCTTCTATCCGTCATACTGAACAAAATATAGAAGGATTACGAGATGAGGACCATTTAGCTCAAGCAGCTTGGAATTTATTTTCTGCAATGCATATAGAGGAAATGATTGAAAGAGGCCTATTACCAAAAGAATTAGATGATAGACCCAACTTTTTTGTTAAAAAGTAGATAGCCTAAAAATAAAAAGGAGAGGAAGTGGTGACAATGGAAATAAGAAATATTTGGTGTTTGATTAAGTTGTCAGTAATTGTGATAACAGTTGTAGGAACTGTCATATATATAATGTGGCAAGACAAGAAAAGAACATCAAAGAAAAGGGGATGGTGAAAAACAAACAATAAATTATCAAAAAGAAAAAGGAGGTGATAAATGATGAAAAAGATATTAGTAGTATTAGTAATTCTGTTTCTATTTGCTTCAGTAGGATTTGCACAAACTGACTATCCATCTCCACCAATAAGTGAGAAGGATGTCATTGAATTTGTCGAGAAAGTAGGGGTTCAAGTTAGAATTCCTGTAAAGCAAGTTTATAGAGCATTGAGCTTTTACAAGTTCGAAGAAGGTGCAAAGTTTACCGATGAAGAATTTAAGGCCCTATCAGAAGACGAAAAGTCTTGGTACAACCAGGGCTACATCGTTAAATATGGCGAGTGGATAGGGGATGATAAAGATGAAGAAGATCAAATAGTTGAGGTTGCAATTTATGGGACTGGGACTATCATTTATTCTGCGGAATTGCCAGAACCTTTGCAATCCAAAGAGAATGAAATTTATTGTGCAACTTTAGTGATGACGAATTATCACGTCATCGCACCGCTTGTGGATAAATTAAGTCTGGGAACTCAGGCCGATCCGGTAAACGTTTACGAAGAGAGAGATATTAAAACTTCGATAGATCCACCTACTGTGAATTTTGTAGAAGGAGCAAGACCAATATCTCAGAAATATACCTATCTTGTTGATAAAGAAGGAGAAGCATATGATTGGTTAGCAACTACGAATGTTGCAAGTATCAAAATTAATGCAGACCAAAATTATGATATTGAAGCAATTGTTGTCGGATATGATAAAGGATTAGATGTCGGAATTCTGCAAATCAAGAATGTGGCATTTCAACCGTACGCTACGTTCAGACGGACAGAATGTCGGGTCGGAGAAAAGGTATGGATTCGGCATGCTCCAATGGCTATGAGATTTAGTACGGACAGAGGATATGTAAACCAGACTCATTTAGACTTGGGTATTGATGCAAACGGCCTTGGGTGGATGGACCAGGTTAAACTGGATATTCCATCTGCACCAGGTTCAAGTGGAAGTGGAATTTTTGATGAGAATGGTTTCTTAGTCGCTTTGTTCCACGGTGGATTAATCCATCAGATGGGTCTAGGCTACTCCTTTATTGAAGGAGGGCATCTAGCGCATGAAGGAGCTAGAGTGGCTGAGTGGTTGAACTGGAAAGGGTTCAGCTATATATTCTTAAAGCCACCTTACGAAGATCAACTTGCAATATTAGAAAAAAGTAATATTGAATATTCGAGAAAAAGTAGTAGCAATGAATGAATAGAAAGATGAATAGAAACAACGGGAGGATACGATAACGGTATCCTCCCACCAAAACTTTACATAATTGTAAAAGAAGCCTTTTGAGGAAGGGGCTAATAATAAATACCTTCCTCACCCTATCAGAGGATATTTTGTTAAAAGTATCTTCTGAGAGGGTGATTCCCTCTTTGTATCTTGAAAACAAAATAAAGAAAAAAGATGTTAACAAACATCTTGTATTTTTATTAGATGAGATTATATTAGAAAGGATATGAATGTATAAAATATTTACGATATTAGTTGTATCTATTTTTATGAAATTATTTTAAATGGAGGTGATAAAGAATGAAAAAGAAAGCCAACAAGAAGAGATTAGCAAGTAGGCAAGAAAAGCTAAGAAAGCAAAATGGAACTATTGAATGTTGGTTCTGTGGTAGTAAGAAGAATTTGCAACAGCATCACATAATCCCAATAGAAATAGGTGGAAAAGGGCTACGGAAGAATAAGACATGGATCTGTGAAGAATG
>SDBT01014615.1_pt1 | contig 12510 bp, 6 predicted proteins | sample 2277101 | NCBI WGS metagenome assembly SDBT01 (sample SAMN10404973, study PRJNA504765) | marine sediment metagenome | isolation source: marine sediment core GS10_PC15, 103 cmbsf | place: Arctic Ocean: Southern Knipovich Ridge | collected 2010
TGGTGGCGGTGACGCGGGAGCTGGCGCCGACGCTGATCCGCTGGCCGGGCGGGTGCTTTAGCTCGTATTACCGGTGGAAGGAGGGGGTTGGGGCGCGGGGGCGGCGCAAGCCGATGCTGAACCTGGCGTGGAGCGGCATGGAGAGCAACCAGGTGGGCACGCACGAGTTCATCGATTTCTGCCGGCAGGTGGGTGCCGAGCCTCTGATTGCGGTGAACTTCGAGGCGGACGGGCGAAAGCACTGGTCGCGGGCGTCGATTGGCGGGGTGCGGTCGGCCGGGCCACGAGAGGCTGCTGCGTGGGTAGAGTATTGTAACAGTCGGGCCAGCGTCGCCAGGAGGGCAAACGGGGCGAGGCCGCCGTTCGGCGTGCGTTTGTGGCAGATCGGCAACGAGACCTCGTACGACCGCCGGGGGTTCGACTGCAAGACGGCTGGGCGGAAGACGTTGGCCTTTGCCCGGGCTATGCGCCAGGCCGATCCTGAAATTGAGCTGATCGGCTGGGGCGATAGCGGCTGGGCGGGGCGGATGTTGGAGGCGGCGGGCAGCGAGCTGCAATATCTGGCGTTTCATCATCATTTCGGACCTGGATCGGAGGATTCGCCGCTTAGGGGTACTCGCTATCGCCAGGACCAGGGCGGTACTTGGCGAGAGCTGATGAATGCGCATAAGTCGATGGCGGAAAAAATCGGGCAGATGCGTCGGCAGATTGCCGGCTCTGACGTGGCTCTGGCCATGACGGAGGGTCATTTCAGCCTGCCGGGGCGCAATCGCTGCGAGGTGCTTTCGAGTTGGGCGGCGGGGGTGGCGTATGCCAGAATCCTCAACGTGCAGGCCAGAAACGGCGACGTTCTGAAGATCGCCACGCTGGCCGACTTTTGCGGGACGCGTTGGATGGTTAATGCGGTTACGATTCCGGTGCCCGGCTGGCGCCATCGGGCGTATATGATGCCGGTGGCGCGGGTGATGTCGCTGTATCGAAAACACATGGGCAAGCAGGCGGTTGCTGTGACGGCAAGTCATCGGGCGCTGGACGTGACGGCCAGCAGGAGCGGGGCGAAAGTTTTCTTACACGTGGTCAATACTCAGCGGCGGCGGGCGGTGTGGGCTTGTCTTGGGGTGGAGGGTATGAGCATTGTCGGCGGCAGAGCGTTTGAGATGGCCGATGATCCGCAGCGGGAGATCACCGAGCTGGAGCCGGACCTGTTTGCTGCCAAGGAGCGGTCAGTGCCGGTCGGCGGGCGGTGGCAGTTCCCGGCTGCGTCGGTGACGGCCATCGAGCTGCGGGTGCGGCCAAAGCGGGGGAGGGTCTGCTTATAGTCAGGGCGCAGCGAGCATGTTGTCTATCAGGCGGGCTTTGCCTATGCGTACGGCGATGGCTAGCAGGACCGGGCCGGTGATTTGGTCGACGGGCTCTAAGGTTTCCGGATGTACGATGGCGACGTAGTCGATCCAGCAGCCGACGGAAGGTATGCGATTGCGCATCAAGGCGATCAGCTTGTCGGTGGCCCGCTGGCCCTGGGCGATCTGGTCGGCGGCGGCCTGGAGGGCGGCGTTTAGAGACGCGGCCTGCTCTCGCTCCGGGTCGGAGAGATAGTCATTTCTGCTGCTAAGTGCCAGGCCGTCCGGCCCGCGGACGGTGGGGCAGACGACGATTTGCACGGGGAAGAACAGGTCGGCGGCCATCTTTTTTATCACGACGACCTGTTGGGCGTCTTTCTGGCCGAAATAGGCGGCGTCGGGTTGGACAATGTTGAACAGCTTGGCCACCACGGTGGTCACGCCGTCGAAGTGGCCCGGGCGGTGAGCGCCGCAGAGCGTCTCGGTGAGCTTGGCGACTTGCACGGTGGTCAGCGGCTGGTGGTGGTACATTTCCTCGGTGTGGGGTGCGAAAACGAGATCCACTTTTTCGGCGCGGCAGGCGTCGAGGTCGGTCTGCGGCGTACGCGGGTAGGTCTGGTAATCGTCGCCGGCGACGAACTGGGTGGGGTTAACGAAGATGCTGACTACGACGTAGGGGCAGTCGAGGCGGGCGGCGCGGATCAGCGAGAGGTGCCCCTGGTGCAGATGGCCCATGGTGGGAACCAGGCCGATGCGCAGTCCGTCGGTGCGGGCCTGTTTGACGGCCTGGCGAACTTGATCAACCGTCGTTGTTGTCAGCATGGGCATTTTGCATCAGCTCCTGGAGTATCTGTGTGGCGGTGCGTTTGAGGATAGGGTGAAGGACATGCGGGGCAATCTCGGTGAGCGGCTCGATGACAAAGCGCCGCTGGTGCATTCGCGGATGGGGCACGGCCAGATCGGGCTTGTCGATGATTTCCTGGTCGTATAGCAGTAGATCGAGGTCGATGGTTCGCGGGCCCCAGCGAAGGCTGCGCTGACGGTGCAGGTTTTCTTCGATTTGCCTGAGACACTCGAACAAGTCAAGGGCTCCAAGAGTGGTTTGGACAGCCACCACGGCGTTGAGGTAGTCCGGCTGTTGGGGTGGTCCGCCCACTGGCTGTGTTTCATATATCGAAGAGGTTTTTAGCACTTCTATGTTTTCGTGGTTGCCGAGCTGGTTGATGGCGGCGGCGATGTGGGCGTTTCGGTCGCCCAGGTTTGAGCCGAGGGCGATGTAGGCCAGATGGCTCATGGGTCGTGCGTTGCCGTTACCATTTCAATTGCGCCATGCGGTCCAGTGCCTGGCGGATACGGGCCACGTCCACGGTCAGGGCGGCGCGGACGTAGTTCTCGCCGGGCTGGCCGAAGCCGATGCCGGGGATCATGACCACGGCGGCTTCGTCGAGCAGCTTGGTGGCCAGGTCCATGGACGAGTATCCGTCCGGGCAACGTGCCCATACGTAGAAGGTAGCCTGGGGCGGCTGAACGCCGAAGCCCAGCTCTTGCAGACCGGCCACGAGCAGGTCGCGCCGTTCGCGGTAGACGTCGAGCATGGCTTTTACCTCGACGTGGTCGGCCTGTGCCAAGGCCTCGGCGGCGGCGGCCTGGATGGCGTTGAACTGCCCCGAATCGATGTTGGCCTTGACTGCTGCCAGGGCGGCCAACACGTCGGCGTTCCCTGCGGCAAAGCCGATGCGCCAGCCCGTCATGTTGTAGGTCTTGCTCAGCGAGTGGATCTCGATGGCTACGTCGAGGGCTCCGGGGACCTCCAGAAGGCTGGGCGGGCGGGCGTCGAAGTAGACCTCGCTGTAGGCGGCGTCTTGGACGATAATGATGTTATTTTTTCGGGCAAACGCGACGGCCCGGCGGTAAAAGTCGAGGGTGGCGACGGCTGCGGTGGGGTTGTTGGGATAGTTCAGATACATCAGGCAGGCCCTGCGCCGGACGTCGGGCGGAACAGCCTCCAGGTCGGGTAGCCAATGGTTGTCCTCTGTCAGGGCCATGTGGTATGGCTGGCCGCCGGCGAAGATAGCGGCTGAGTGATAGACCGGATAGCCGGGCTGGGGTACGAGCACGGCGTCGCCGGGGTTTACCACTGCCAGCGGCAGATGTGCCAACGCTTCCTTGCTGCCGATGACGGCGATGATCTGGGTTGTGGGGTCGAGCTTGACGCCGAAGCGGTGTTCGAAGAAGGCGGCAGCGTTCCGGCGGAACTGGGGGACGCCTTGTTCGAGCGGGTAGCGGTGGTTGGCGGGATCCTCGATGGCGTCAGCCATGCGGCGGCGGATGAAAACGGGCGTGGGCTGGTCGGGGTCGCCGATGCCAAACGTAATCACATCCTTGCCGGCCTCGACGGCCTGGCGCTTCAATCGGTCGATTTCGAGGAACATGTACGGCGGTAATGCTTTGAGGCGTTGTGAGCGGATGTCTGGCATGGCAGCGGCTCCTGTGGGCAGAGCAATGTTATCGGTAGTGGGGCGACGATTCTAAGTGGGGGTAGCGGCAGCGTCAACGCGTGGCGAGCGGTGCCTCTCCGGCGGGGCCAATTTCCAGGTCGGGCAGTAGCAGCGTTGCAATCGGGCGTGTTTGGGTAAGTTCCTGGTGATTTTTGGGCGTGGGAGCGGCCAGGTTGGCGATATTATTGCGCCTGGCGGCAGGGGAGTGTGGGGCTATCAGGGGGGTGGCTTCGGGCACGGTAGACATATTTGAGGCGTTACGGTAGGATGTAGTATAATGAGATGTGGACAGTAGGTAGGAGGGGAGATTTTAGGGATTCTTGCCCCGGATGGTGCCGGCGGGCAGCAGGTGGCGGTCTGTACCAGGTCGTTGCTGCTTTCCGTGTACTGTGTCCCTGCTGAAAGGATATGTTCTTCTCTGGAGGATCGCCATGAACAGCGCCGGTTGTAGCCGTCAGATGCCGGCATTTCGGAGCTGGCTGGTAGTGTTGGGGAGCCTGGTGTGGTTGGCCGGTGGCGGGGTGGCCGTAGCGGCCGACGTATGTTGTTTTGGCAGCCTCGACGTGGTGCTGGATGCAGTCCTGCTGGAAAAACCGGCGGCTGTTTCCGGGCACGTGGATATCACCACCGCCCAGCCGGGCGAGCTGGAAGTAACGGTCGACTGGGTTGACAGTTACGGACGAGTGGTTGATCGGCAGGTTACCATGTTGATGATGCCCGGACCGACGACGGTGGACTTTTCGTTTACCACCGAACTAGGGCTGAGCATGGTCAACCAGATCGTGGGCAGTGCCGTCTTTCCGAACGAGGGCTACGCGCTGAGCGAGGATAGCGAATCGTGGGAGATGGTGCTCGATCCGGTGGACCACCAGGACTATCACGCCAACGTGTGGGGCGGCGGGACCACGAGCGATCCGGACTACTTTGCCGCTATCGAGCAGGCGAACGTGGATATGGGGCATATCTTCCGAGCCGATAGTTATGCGGGGCACAATTACAACGTTCGTCCGAACCACGACTTTATCGAGGACAAGCGGTGGTTCGAGATGGGCGGCCCCTACGAGGACCAACACGATACTAACTATGACATCTATGAACCGGCGCTGACCAGTACCCATGATTACTACCTGCCGTCGAAGCGTCAAACACTGATCCGTCCGCAGAGCCTGAGTTCGGCCGGCAGCTTGAATGATCTGGTCAACACGATCGTGCCGCGGATGCAGAACACGCGGAAGTGGCGGCCGTTGCAGTGGAACATCTCCGACGAGTACGGCATCGCCCGGCGAGCCAATCCGTTCGATTACGACTTGGGGCAGGACTGTATTGACCAGTTTATCGTATGGTTGCAGGATGAGTATCCGACCATTGAGGTATTGAACGCTCAATGGGGTACGAGTTTTACCTCGTTTAATGATCTGTCGGACCCCATCAACGAGCCTGAGTGTGGCCAGGCGGCCTTGATCATCACGCAGGAGATACGGGATCGGGAATTGCCCCTTTACAACAACACGCTGGTAGCCCGGAACTTCTCGCCGTGGTCGGACTTTCGCACGCACATGGAGCGGACCATGGCCAACGCCATGCAGTTGTGCGTGGATGCCGGCCGGGCCATCGACACCACCATCCCTATCGGGTGGGAGGGCGGCGAGCCGTTCAGCCCCATGAACAGCTACGACTACTGGCTACAGATGCCGCTTATGGGCAGCTTTGAGGCCTACGACATCGGCAACTCGCCGGAGTACGCGCGGGCGTTTCGGGATAACCAATACGGCCAGCGGCTGTTCCGCTTTATCACTATGTTCAACTCGGGCAACGCTACGCGGAACCGCTACAAGCTGTGGTTTCACCTGATCCACCACGGTATGCGCGGCAGCGTTATCTGGTGGTATGAGAACTTCTTTACGGATACCAGCAGCTACAACCTGACCAACTACGCGTTGGGGCTGGCGCCGGCGTATGGTGAGTTCCGCGGCGGCTTGGCCAAGCTGCTGAGCCAGGGCGAGCGGGACGATGGCGAGGTGGCTTTGTATTACTCGCAGCGGTCGAACCACATCAGTTGGCAGCACGACAGCGAGGTAGACCGCAACACCTGGGTGCGGCGGCTGGGCAGTTGGGACTGCAAGCACTCAGCCCTATTGTTCAGCCACACCGGCTGGCTCAAAGCGCTCGAAGACGTCGGTGTGAAGGGCCGGTTTCTTTCTTATGAGCAGATAGCCAACGGCGATCTGATCACCGACGGCTACAAGGTGCTGATCATGCCGCGGCTGATGGCCATAAGCGACGACGAGATTGCCGCGGTGCAGGCCTTTGCCGACGCCGGCGGGCTGGTCATTGCCGATAGCCAGACGGCCATCTACGACGGGCATTGCAAGCGTCGCTCGATCGCCGACGGTGGCGGGTGGATGGATGACTGGTTCGGCATCGAACGGCTCGATTACTTCTGCACGGAGCGTAACGCCAATAGCAGCAACGCCTACAGCGGCTCGATTGAGCTACAGGATCCGCCGGTGGGCTTCGAGGTACTGGACGACGACCTGCCGTCGACGGTGCCCCAAGACGAGGGCCTTTACGCCGTCGAGGATGGGGTTCGCGTTGGTGACGGAACGGCCGTGGGGCTGTTCGACGGCGATCCTGACAAGCCAGTGCTGATATGCAAGGATCAGGGAGCGGGCAAGAGCGTATACACCAACCTGACAGTTCACCGCTATGGAGCTCGGGGTCCGCACAGCGACTACACGGCTGATCGGCGGACGCCAGCCAGCAACGCCAGCAAGAATGTGCGGCAACTGGTCAAGAACTTGATGGCGCTGGGCAACGTCACGCCGCAGGTGAACGTGCTGCAGGACCACGGTGCGTCGGATCCGCCGGTCGGTACGAAGGTGTATTGCCTGGAGAAGGCTCGCTACGTTGACGGCGACAACGTGTATCTGGCCTGCGTGATCAACAGTTTCCTCCAGAACTATGACTGGTCGGGTCAGGACGCCGCTACCGAGCTGTTCGGCCAGCCGGGGGTCTCGGAGGCTGATGTTACGTTGGTTCTCGATCAAGCGGCGTATGTCTATGACGTGCGGAAGCGGATCTACCTGGGCTATGGAACGCGTATAAACGCCGGCCAGCCGGTGCTGGAAGGGGGCGTGTTTGCCTTGCTGCCGTATCAGGTGACCGGTTTGAGTCTGGATTCGATCAGTTTCGATTCCAAGCAGCGGGCGTCGCTGATGGTTTCGGTGCAGACGGCCGGCGGTTCGCCCGGACGGCATGTGTTCAGGATCGAGGCGTTTGAGCAGTCGGGCCAGGAGATGAAGCACTTGGCCCGCAATGTCGTCGTCCCGGGCGGCGTCTGGAGTGGTGTGATTCCCTTCGCCGTCGACGCCAACCTGCGCGGCGGTTGGATCAACATCACCGACCTAGCCACCGGTGCCGACCTGCAATACTACATGGGACTGGTGCCGCCCGTTATCAACCAGGTGACGCCTGATCCGGACACGATTATCGCCGGCGGCGCATACGCCAAGCAGATGACGCTGTTGGAGGGCAATCCGCCGATTACCTGGAGCCTTATACAGGGTCCGGCCGGAGCGGTGATCGACCAGAGTGGCTTGGTCAGCGGCTGGACGACACAGACGCCGCAGATCGACTCGACTTATACCTTCGAGGTTCGGGCCCAGAACGGCGACGGCAGCGACACGGAGACCTGGGAGGTGACGGTTGTTGCCCCGGCACCGGTTATCGCCCAAGTCAGTCCCGACCCGGACAGCGCGTTGACCGGCATGGAATATGTTCGTCAGCTTAACCTGTTGCAGGGCGACTGTGCGGGGCTGGTTTGGCTGCTGCTGGATGCTCCGGGCGGAGCGACGATCGACACGAACGGTCTGATATCCGGATGGGTTCCACAGATCTCGGATATGGGCCAGAGCTATAGCTTTACGGCGCAGGCCCGGAACGGCCAGGGCGCCGACACAGCCACCTGGCAGGTGTACGTGGTGCCGGCAGCGCTGAGCCTGGAGATCGTCGGACCGACGCAGATCGACGAGATGACCCCCATGCCCTACCGAGCGATGGTTGAGTTCGCCAACGGCCAATTATTCGACGTGTCGGATCAGTGCACGGGGTCGCTCAGTCCGTCGGGACTGCTCTTGGCGACGGGCGATCCGGGCGTTTTCGTATCGACCAACGTCAGCGGGCAGCAAACGGCGGCGATCGAGGCGCGGTATACGGACGCCTATGGTACGATAATAAAGGACGTAATAGCGGTGGTGGTGCGCGACTTGGCGGAGACATCGGGCGGTGGTGACGAGGGCGGCGGCGGCAATGGTGTACCGGCGGCCCAGGAAACGCCGCCCGGCTGTTGCGGAGCGGCCGGGCCGGTGGCGCCGCTGGGATTGGCGGTCGGCCTGCTGCTATTGCATGGAGTCAATAGGAGAAGGCGAATATTTCGCGGCAGTTGGCTGTGGTCGGTAGCAGTTCTGTTATGCATGTTGGTGCCTCCGGCGCTGGCGGATACCTCGCAATCGGTCGGCACGCTAAGCGACTTGGTGGTAAAACCCGAGGGTGATCTACAGCAGGTCGCTTCGCAACTGCTGGACGACCTGAGCGGGGCTGGGCTGGGCTATGATGGCGCAGGTAGCGGTGGCTCAGGGTGCGAACCGGACGATTACGCGAGCGGGACCGATATCAGCAATATGTGTCCTGGTGTGACGTTGTCCACCGATTCCGGCGGTGCAGTTTACTCCCAGAGCTCCCCATATAGCTCAACTGGGTCCAACGTTTTCGGGATATCTGGCGGTGGAGATATTAACATTTGGAGCTGTTCCGCGTCTTATTTTCGGGCGGACTTTGCTTCGCCGGCCACCACCGTGAGCATAGATGTTATCGGCGACGACTGGTCCGACTATGGTTACCTGGCGGCATACGACGCTAATTATGTGGAGCTGGATCGAGTCATTACGGGACACCTTGTGACAGCAGGTCAGGTGGAGACTTTGACGGTTATCAGCAGCAGCGCGAACATCGCTTATATCGAGGCCTCGGGACATATCGGCTGCGTCGAGTTGGACAACCTAGTCTATGACGCCGCCTGGGTGACGGCGCCGACATCGCTGACGGGGGTGTCGTTGATAGGCATTGGTATGTCGGCGACCTATACCGCCGGTGGCTCGGTCAGTAGTGAAGGGGATGTGGTTGAGTACCAGTTCGATTTCGGTGACGGCCAGCAATCCGCCTGGGGTGCCGCAACGGCGACGCATAGCTGGTCGGCGCCGGGCAGCTATGCGGTTGCTGCGCGGGCTCGCAGCGTCGCCGACAACACGATTGTCTCCGGATGGTCGAGGTCGCTGATCGTGGAAGTGAGGGCGGAGGTGTTGAGCGTATCGGTGATAGGGCCGACCGTGATCAACGAGAACGCGCCCACACAGTTTCGAGCGGAGGCGGAGTTTGCCGATGGTGAGACATGCGACGTCTCGGATCAAGTGCAGTGGACCGCTAGTCCGCAATTTTTGCTGCTGCCGACAGGTGATCCGGGCATCTACATTTCCGGAGAGGTCGAGAGTGGGGAACGTATCGGCTGGATAGAGATCACCTACGGTGATCCGTTGGGCAAGATGGTGTTTGGTGGCTTGCTGGTTATGGTGCTCGACCTGCCGACGGTGGAGCCGGAGCACACCGGCTGGCAGACGTCCTCGGCGGCAGCGCAAGAGACTCCGTCGGGTTGTTGCGGAGCGGCCGGACCGGTGGCTCCGTTCGGGTTGGCGGTCGGATTTGTGTTGCTCAGTCGCGGCAGCGCCCGGCGGCGGCGCTTTGATGGCTGAGGCTCCGTCCGGCGCGGAACAAGTCGCGCGACAAAAGTCAAGATGCCTTGGGCGCGATAGTCAACCGGTAGTTTTTTGCATATTGATTTTGCTTGGTGTTTGGGGTAAAAAGGTAATAGAGAAAAGCCTCTGCCATGTCCGACAGAGAGGAGTACTTTGATAGAACCGATGACGCGGACCCCGGGAGGCCGGTTAGGCTAGGCGGCGGACGACCCCGGCCTTAGGGCTGGGCGGTCCGAACTAGGCGGTGGCCACCCACCTTGATAAAAGGGTTCGATCAAAGCCCTCTCATCGACATTTCGGCGGAGCTTTTCTCAGTGAAGTAGACGGGGCGCGCTCGGTTTTACCGGGCGCGCCCCTGACGTTATAGTGGGCGGTCAGCTTGTGGGAGAGCCGAAAAGATGAAGCGTTTGGTGGTGTTCGAGGACGATGGCTATCGGAACCTGTTGCCGTTGGTTTACTGGCGGGCGTGCTTTGAGCTGCGGTGCGGCTACGAACTGTTATTGGACAAGATCAGGCGGCTCGGACCGGGCGCATCGCTGACGCTTTACGTCAGACCAGACTTGGCCGCGGTGGTGGCTGAGCGCTATGACCTGCCCGTTAATGCCCAGCCCGACGGCGAGGCGGTTTTTGTCAATGGCCGGCTGCTGCGCGGACTGTCGGCTGAGCAAATGCGGCCGAACACTTATGGAGTGTGCGACGACAGCGTAGTCTATGTCTGTGCCGACGCGGGCTTGGCGGCGAGACTGACGGCGGCGGCGTTTCTGGATGCGGACCAGCTGGTCCCGCTGCTGGGGAAGCTCGAAAAGGTCGAGTGCAAGCTGGGCCGGTACGGGCTGATCAAGTATCCGTGGGACCTGGTGCACGCCAATGAGCACGAGCTGGTGGCCGACTGGGAGCGGTCGGACGGGGCGGTGCTGGCCGGGCAGGTCTGCGAGGGGGCGTATATCCTTAACGCCCCGGCTGTGCATCTGGGCCAGGGCAGTACCATCAAGCCCTGCACGGTGCTGGACGCCGAGGACGGACCGATCTACATCGGCGAAAACGTGACCATCTCGCCCAACTGCACCATCCAGGGGCCCTGCTATATCGGCGACGGGTGCCTGATCCAGCCGGCGGCCCTGGTTCGCGAGGGCACCTCGCTCGGACCGGTCTGCAAGATCGGCGGCGAGATCGAGTGCTCGATCATTCACGGCTACTCGAACAAGCAGCACACCGGCTTCCTGGGGCATTCCTACATTTGCGAGTGGATCAATCTCGGTGCCGGTTGTACCAATTCGGACCTCAAGAGCACCTACGGCTTGGTACGGGTTCCGCTCAACGGCCGCGAGGTTGACACCGGCGAGGCGTTTGTGGGCATGATGGTGGGCGATCACAGCAAGGTGGGCATTAACACCAGGTTTGCCACCGGCTCGGTGATGGGCACATGCTGCAACGTGGTCGTCACGGGCTACCCGGCCAGGTTCGTTCCATCGTTTAGCTGGTATACCGACAACGGCCTGGACCGCTACGACGCCGGGCGAGGCCTGGCCGTGGCGAAAAAGGTAATGGCCAGGCGCAAAAAGGAGCTGACCCCGGCGCTCGAGAAACTGTTCGTCGCGCTGCCCGACATCGCCTGCCGCCATGAGCAGGCGGGGTAGCGGGTGCGGCCACGGTAGCCACCATCGCTTACACGTCGCGAGAGTTGGACGGCGGGCCGAAGCTGACAGAACCAAGTTCTTGGAGGATTGTCTTGATGCGGCGAGTGCTCAAGGTCGTAGTTGCCGGGATCGGCGGCCTGCTGGGCTTGGCAGTTGTGTTGGTTGGGGTCTGGATTCTCATAATCCAGTTTGGCGGGCCCCGTGCCGAGCCGTTGCCAACCGATCCTGTGACGTACTTGAACGAGCTGCATGCGGATCTGGCTGAAAACGCCGCTCCTTTCTACAAACTGGCCGAGCAGACCTATGTGGCGCCTGAGGATCCGGACTGGCTCGGCCTCTGGTTCGGCCCGTGGAATGATCCGCTTGCCGACGATGTGGTTGCCTGGTTGGAGTCGAACCGAGAGTGTATTGAGGCGTTGGATGAAGTCTTGGCAAGACCGCACTGTTGGTTCGAGCTTGCGAGCAAGGACGTTCAGACTATTACTATTGTTGAGCGTCGCTTTCCGCCGCTTTCCGGCCATCGTGGGTTGGCAAAGCTCCTGGCGGTTGATGCGCGACGGGCCACCGAACGCAGAGACTGGCAGACTTTGGCTAGGCGCGTGATGACGATTGATTCGATGGGGCGCCATTATCTTACACAACCGTTGGTGCTGGACGCATGGGTGGGCTTTTCGATGTGTCGGGTAGGAGTTGCAGTGGCCCTGGCGCCGGTGGCGTCAGGGAGCCTCAAAGCCGAACAGATTCCACTGATTGTGCCCATGCTGGGGCCCATTTTTGAGCCATTGCCGACAATGAAGGCGTGTTATGAAGGCGAGCATATAGTAAGCGTGTCGATATTGGATAAGCTGCCGGCGGGGCGCGTTCGGAGAGGGCTAGCGAGCATGTTTGTGCCAACTGGCCGGTTGCTGGGCGAGTTCGATGTGGTTTTTTCGCGGCTCGTAAGGTGGTCCGAACTTCCTGTGGAGCAGCAGCTCGATCCGACCAATGCCATCTATCAGTCGGTGGTGCAAATGGGGGAGCGAGAGCCATCGTTATGGCACCCGCTGAGGTGGCTTGCCGACATGCTTGGTGAGTCTTTGATAAGCGTGCAGAGAGGGTGGGTGCTTACTGTGGCTAGCCAGCGCGGTCTTCACACTACGCTGATGGTTCACGAATACCGTGCTAAGTCTGGCCGTTGGCCGGAGACGTTGGGTGAGGTGGCCGGGGCCCTGGCAGTTGAGCTTCCAAC
>SDBT01014616.1_pt1 | contig 12510 bp, 9 predicted proteins | sample 2277101 | NCBI WGS metagenome assembly SDBT01 (sample SAMN10404973, study PRJNA504765) | marine sediment metagenome | isolation source: marine sediment core GS10_PC15, 103 cmbsf | place: Arctic Ocean: Southern Knipovich Ridge | collected 2010
ATAAGGCAGATGCTCCTTCAAGCCCCCAAGTACGGAAATGATGAAGATTTCGCTGACTCGCTCACAGCAGGGGTGCTCGACCTGTTCTGCAGAACATTACCGAAATATAAAACGACAAGATACGGGAGAGGGCCGAAGGGAGGCATCTGGCACGCGTCATGCAGCACGGTGTCCGCCAACATACCTTTCGGTTTGACAGTGGGTGCCACTCCGGACGGACGTAAAGCCCGGATGCCCACAGCCGACACCACTTCCCCGGCACAGGGCATGGATACCAGCGGCCCGCTGAGCACGATGAAGAGTGTGGCCAGGATACCGAATATCCTATGCTCGGGCGGGAACCTGTTCAATATGAAGTTTTCCCCGCTATTGCTCCAGGATGATGCCGGACGGTTAAAGTTTTCAGCGCTTATACGTGTGTTTCTCGGAGATCTGAAGGGCATGCACGTGCAGTTCAACATTGTAGACTGCGAAACGCTCCGCGAGGCGAAAAAGAAACCGGAAGATTACCCCGATCTCATGGTCAGGGTTGCCGGCTACAGCGCCCTGTTTACCACGCTTGACCCGAAGCTGCAGGATGACATTATCAACAGGACAGAGCAGATGACGGTGTGAGGCCGAAATGTAAAAAAAAGCTGTCAAGCATGGTTTTTAGGAGCCGCAGTACCGGCACATACTTTTTCGCACAGGTCATGGCACAGGCGATAAAAGAAAACGGGTTTTGCTTGCAGTTAGTCGACAAAGGATTTTAGATGGGAAAGGTTACGGAAAACGAAAATAAAAGTCTTGCCGGCGAAGGGGTCGTGTTCAATATTCAGAGCTATTCTATACATGACGGGCCCGGCATCAGGACTGTAGTCTTTTTTAAAGGGTGCCCGCTTAAATGCGCCTGGTGCTCAAACCCCGAGTCTCAGAGTAAGACCCCCGAGCTTGGATTATTGAAGAAAAGGTGCCACCAGTGCAGAAAGTGCGTGGAAGTCTGCCCTGAAGGGGCTATAGCTATAACGGAGGACGGCACCATATTTACCGACAGAGTGAAGTGTATAATATGCGGGACGTGTGAAAATGTCTGCCCTTACAGGGCCCGGCAGATCTACGGGAGGCAGATATCAAAAGAGGAACTGGTCGATGAGATCGGTAAAGACATGCCTTTTTATATCCGGTCAGGCGGCGGGGTGACTTTTTCGGGCGGCGAGCCCACTGTGCAGTACAGGACCCTCCTGGCAGTGCTGAAAGAGTGTAAAGGAAAATATATTCACACCGCAATTGAGACATGCGGGTACGTGACCGACAGGAAAAAACTCGATGATCTACTGGAATACCTGGACCTGGTTCTATATGACATCAAATGTATTGACGATGAAATGCATAAAAAATTTACGGGTGCCTCAAACCGGATAATACTCGAGAATGCCCGCTACATCGCTTCTACCGGGAAAGAGATGATCATACGGGTGCCTCTTATCCCGGGATTCAATGACAAAGAGGACGAGATCAGGAAGATAGGGGAGTTTGTGCTGAGCCTGGTGTCCGTAAAAGAGATAGACCTGCTCCCCTACCACGAGCTCGGGAAATCAAAGTACGGGATGCTCGATAAGGAGTACAGCCTCGGGGAAGACGCGGAACTGTCAGAGGAAAAGGTAGCTCAATTGAAAACCTTGATCGAATCCTGCGGTCTTGTGTGTAAGATTGATTGAATATCTGCGAAAAAACTAAAGCACAGCAACGGCAAATATTGTTTGTACTATTTATATTGGACTATTGTTAAATGATCATTCTCGAGGGATTACAGGATCAGGTGGTTCTCGTCACAGGGGCAAGCCGCGGTATCGGCCGCAGTATAAGCACGGCGCTTGCCGGCAGGGGCGCGCGCGTTGTCTTGACTGCCCGGAATGAAGTGGTGCTTCACAAATTAGAAAACGAGATCATGTTATCCGGCGGGAAAGCTGAAGCTGTTAGAGCGGATATATCGGAAGAGAAAGACCTGTCGGATCTTTTTAAGCTGATCACGGAAAAATATGGTAAACTGGATGTGCTTGTAAACAACGCTGCTGTTGGGACATTCGGCAGGCTGTCTGAATTTTCTATAGCTGATTTTGATAAGATCATAAATGTCAATCTAAGGGGCGTGTTCCTCTGCTGCCAGAAGGCACTCAAGCTGATGATACCGGCAAAAAGCGGTTATATCATAAATATTTCAAGCATGCAGGGCTTCAAGGGGTATAAGGACCAGTCGGCTTACGCGGCAAGCAAGCATGGTGTAATGGGCCTTACCAAGTCACTTGCTTCCGAAGTCCAGGAGCACGGTATACGGGTTTCCGCCATCCTTCCCGGCGGTGTCGATACCGAACTCATCCGGCAGGCCCGCCCCGACCTTGACGTGTCCGTGCTGATAAAAAAAGAAGATATTGCCGAGACCGTGCTGTTCTTATTGTCACTTTCCGACAGGGCAATGGTAGACCAGATAATTATAAGGCGCAGGGCGGCTTCTTCTTTTTGAATTACAATGATCGGGTAGCAAATACACTGCAGGGGAACGGTTCTTTTGAAAATAGTACTGGTCGGTGATCTTTTTATCCCCTCCCAAACCTGCACCCAGGAGCTTGACAGGATCGCCCGCAAATATGGCGCATCCTACAAGGTGCTTGACTGGGAGGCAGGGGACCTCGAAGAGCTGAACCTGAGAAATATCCGTGTTGAGGAAAAAGGCCCTCCAGCAGAAGACCCTCCTGACATATTGTGGGACCTTGTGCCCGACGCGGATATCCTGATCGTGCACTTTTGCCCTGTCTCAAAAAAACTTATCGATTCTTCAAAGAACCTCGAGGTAATAGCTACAATGAGGACAGGTTTGTCAAACATAGACACTGTTGCCGCAGAAGAACGGGGTATCCCGGTCATAAATTTACCCGGCAGGCTCGCCGACTCTGTATCGGAATACACCATAGGTCTCATGATCGCGGAAACGAGAAATATCGCACGGGCGCATGAAGATATCAGAAAAGGAAGATGGACTAAATATTTTGGTAATTTCTCGTTCTGTTTCGAGCTGGCCGGGAAAACAATAGGCCTTGTGGGTTTTGGCGAAATCGGGAAAAAAGTAGCTTTAAAGCTAATGAATTTTAGCGTTGAAATAATCGTCTATGACCCCTATGTTTCTGAAGAGGCGATTCGCGGTCTCGGGGCGCAAAAGGTCGAGCTCGACCGTCTTATGTCCGAATCGGATATTATATCGATCCACACTAATTTAAGCGGTTCGAGCAAACGCATGATCGGGAAAGCCCAGATCTCTTTGATGAAACCCACGGCTTATTTAATAAACACTGCCCGGGCTGCTGTGATAGATAAAGACGCGCTTTATACTGCGCTTCGCTCTAATTCCATAGCCGGGGCCGCTCTCGATGTCTTCTGGCAAGAGCCGGTCGACATGGCAGACCCGATATTGCAGCTCGAGAATGTTACCGTCACATCCCATCTAGCCGGGACCACAAAGGACGCACTGTTGAAATCCATATATAAGCTCACCGGCAGACTCGAGCCTTTTTACGAGAGGCTGAGCAGCGGCTTAAAAGGGGATTGAAAAAGGGAACGAATACAGGGAACTTGCAGGCAAAAAGAGATTGTGAAGTATAGAATGAAAGTCATGATGGAAATTTTGCGAATCGAACCGGAGGTACTGAAATATGAGCCTGGGTGGTCTCGATGTAGGCACGACCGTAAGCCGTCTTATTGTCTTCAACGAATCCGGAAAGAAACTGGCTACCGCTTTCAGGGAGTATCCGCTTATATCGGATAAAAATAAACAGGAAATAGACCCGGGCAGGCTTTGGAGGGCAGTCTGCGAGGTCTGCAGGGAAGCTGCGTCAAAAGTAAAGAAGGACCCGATCGAGGCCATTTCCGTAACGGCAATGGGGGACACACTCATTACTGCGGATGTTGATTTCGAACCCGCAGGCAACGCTATCCTGGCCTTTGACACGAGGTCGGGTGAGGAGTGCGGCAGGCTGATTGATCAGCTTGGGTATGAAACCATATTCAACGCAACAGGCATGCCGGCCCATACTATGAACACCGCAACAAAAATAGCGTGGGTAATTGCAGCGCGGGACACCGGGGAAAAAATTCCGGCACGTTTCATGTGTACCGAAGATTTTGTCATTGCCAGGCTGACCGGACGGCCCGTGATGAGCTGGTCTACAGCCGCGCGGACAATGATGTTCGATACCATGTCAAAACAATGGTGGCCGGCTATGCTCGACCGGCTCGGGCTCGGCATCGAAAGACTTTCTGAAATTCGGCCTTCAGGCAGCGCGGTCGGAAAGATCTCGGCGCGGGCGGCCGGCGAAACAGGGCTGTCCGGGAGGATCATTGTCGCAACCGGCGGGCACGATCAGATCTGCTCGGCTGTGGGTTCGGGAGCGGTAGGTGACGGAATAGTCTCGGACAACACAGGCACCTTTGAGTGCGTCATTGTCGGAGTTGGCGCGCAGAGGCGAAAAAGGGTCGATACAAAGATTCTGGCAGACAACAAACTGGCTCTGTACCCGCACGGGCCCGATGGCCTCTGGGCCGCATTTGCCTGGTTTAACGCGGGCTCGATAGTGCAGTGGTGCAGGGATACCATGTTCACGGCCGAAGTCGAAGAAGCCGCCCGGAGCGGTAAAGATGTATTCGATATGATGTTCAGCAGGCTGAATGAAGGGTCCGGAGGGGTCCAGGCGCTGCCTCATTTTACAGGCGCGGGTACACCGTGGCTGGACCCCCGGGCAAGGGGAGTTCTTGCGGGACTGGAACTGGGTACCGACAGGTATGATATATTGAGGGCAGTTGTGCAGGGTATCGGGTACGACCTGCTGTTCAACATAAAAAGTTTTGAAGAATCAGGGATCGATATAAGGGAGATCCGGGCCACAGGAGGCGGTTCACGGTCCCCTGAATGGGTCCAGCTGAAAGCGGACATGACAGGCAGAGAGGTCAAGGTCGTTGCCATGACGGAAGCCTCGGCCCTCGGAGCGGCAATATGTGCAGGAGCGGCCGCAGGCAGGTTCGTCTCCATAGAGGAAGGTGCCGGGAGAATGGTGGCACTTGGAAAAACCTTTATCCCGGACATGGGAAAACATGAACAGTACCGGGACCTGATAGGCCGCCACTTTGCGCTTTACTCCGCTGTTTTGAAGTGCCGTGAGGGGTGGATAGATCCTGAGAGGTGAAAAATACAGGTTCTTTCATTATGCCAGCGCTTCGATGTCCCGATGTGAATCACCGGCCGTTTGATCACCCGCAGTGAGTGTACTGTGTTCTTTTTATAAGATCATCCTGCACCGCTGTGCTCAGCTCCACAAATAGAGCCGCGTACCCTACCACTCTGACCATCAGGTTCTTGTGTTTTTCGGGTACCTTCTGAGCTGTCTTTAGAGTTTTGGAAGAGGTGATATTGAACTGCACCTGGCCGCCCCCTTTAGCGAAGTAGGCTTTTATAAGGTCCGTGAGCCTTTTCAGGTCCTCCTCACCGGAAAGAGCGTCGGGGCTGAACTTCATGTTGTATATCATCCCGCCCGTCGACTCGAACTGGTTGATTTTTGTAACGGAGTTCATGGCCGCTGTCGGACCCATCACATCCATCCCCTGGCTTGGTGAAATGCCGTCGTTCAGGGGCTCTCCTGCCAGCCTTCCGTCGGGCAGGGCCCCGACCGACTGTCCGAACTGTACGTGCGCCGTGACCGTCAGGTAGGCCGGCCATATCGAGCTTGACAGTTTCCCCCCCCGGGGGTCTGAGTATTTCTGGGATTCTTTATAGGCCATGTCCACTGCTTTTACAGTGAGGTCGTCTACATAGTCTGTGTCGTTCCCGAACTTGGGGGCCTTGTTGATCAGCATCTGCCGCATGCTTTCGTGGCCTTCGAAGTTTTTATCCAACGTTTCAATGAGGGCGGGCATGCCGATCTTTTTTTCTTCGAAAACGAGCTTTTTTATGGCAGCCAGCGAGTCACCAACATTACTCATACCCGCGATCGCTATTAGAGATGTCCAGTAATAATCCGTTCCGCCTGCTGTCATATCGATGCTTCTTTCGACACACCCCTCGAGCGTGGACGACAAAAAAGGTACGGGCATGACTTTTGAATGGACCAGCGCCTCTGTGTTGAGGCAAACCGCTGCGTGATGGTTGAAATGCACGAGCTGTTTTTGGAACGCTGCGAGGATATCCTCGATAGAGGTGAACCCGGCAGGGTCGCCTGTTTCAGGCCCCATCTGTGTGCCGCACAGCCTGCATCGCCCGTTGTTTATGGCCAGCTCGAACACTTTTGCCATGCTGATGTACACGAACATGGCCCCGCCTGTTTTTCCGGCGACGCACATCTCGTCGCACCCCACACAGGCGTAGCACCGGGCTTCCTCCAAAGGGACCCCCCGCGAAACCATAGAAGGGACGAACAGTTCGTCATTCAGGAACTGCGGGATGGCATTCTTCTCCCTAACCACCCGGCACGCCTCGATCATGAATTCGTCCGGGATGTTTTTATGGTATCGGACCGAGATGTTGGGCTGCATGAGCCCCACATCCAGCTGCGCCTGGAGGCAGAGAAAGGACAGCGGATTTGTCGCGTCCTCTCCGTTGGCGGTGAGACCGCCGAGGTTCAGGTGCTCGCCCATGGAGAAGTTCGCGATAAAGCTGGCCGTGATCCTGTCATAAAGTATCACCATTTCACTGAGTTTGATCCACAGACATTCGATTATGTCCGCTGCGTCATCTTCCGTCAGCAGCCCTTTTTCGAGGTCCTCTTTAAAGTAAGGGTACATGTACTGGTCGAACCTGCCCGGAGAAATTGAAACCCCGTTTGTTTCAAGCTGCGTTATCAGCTCGACGAACCACAAAAACTGGACCGCCTCGTGAAAAGACCTGGCCGGAAATTCGGGGACCCTGTCGCATATCAGGGCGATATTCTCCAACTCCTCTTTTCTTTCCATGTCTTCCTCTTCAAGCGAAAGACGTCTTGCTTCCAGTGAGTAGCGTTTACCGAATTTGATCGCCGCGCAGCACACAATAATTACTGCCTTCTGAAAAGCCTGTTTTTCAATATTGCCGGGCCCGGTAAGGTCCAGGTTTTTGAGCCGCTCTTCGGCTTCCTCCCTTATCTTTTTAAAGCCTTTTTTGATCACTTTTTCATGGCCCTGGGAAATATGCCCGACACCGTTCTGATAGGCACACCATCCGAAAACCGCCGGGTGGTCCATTAGGAGCTGCTCCCTCGTGCTGTCCGGCATGTACGCGAGCATGTGGTCGTGGAGTGTCCTGCCTTTCCAGTAAGGGAAGATGGACCGGAGGTCTTTTTTTGTTTGTTCCGTGACGATAAACTTGTCCTGAGGTCTTGTTTCGAATTCGTCGAGCTCTTTCTCGATCCAGTAGGTCGCCATTTCAGGGAACACGTTCGCGCTCCTGGGGGATTTTCCGTTCTGGCACCCCACGATCAGTTCGTCCGGCATTATTTTTATATCGATCTCTCCAAGGATCTTTTCCAGTGCCCTGGCCCGGCGTATTACTACGGGTTCGCCCCCGGTTTCTCTGTATGATTCCGTTACTAACAGGGCCCTCCTGCTGTCAACATAGAGCCTGTCTGAAAAATACCTTTTTTTTAACCGCTCGATCCTCGGGGATTTTCTTTCTTTTAAAGCTTTTTGTTTATAAGTTTTTTGCAGTGTGCTCTCCATTTTTCTCTATCAGTTTTAGATAGGTTTAAAATATTTGTAAACCACTTTGCTGTAATTGTCAAACAGTTTAAGCTTTTACATTTCGCCCGGTGTCGTTAAGAGGAATAATATAAAATCCTGGAATATCCATAAACTGAACAGTTTAAAATCACGATCATTTATTAATAAAATTTATAAATTCATTTATACCGCTCACTGCTATATTATTATTTAGTGGATACCACTCATTTATCGGGCAGATAACCCAGCCTTTGTCAATCTTTAAGTCTTCAAGTGCAATATAAAAACCTTTTGATACAGATGGAGATGTGGAGCTTTTAAACTCAATGGCAATTTTTTTTATCCCCTTTTCAAGTATTAAGTCTATCTCAGTACCGTGGCTGGTCCTGTAATAATATCCGGTCCAGTCTTTTAATTCAGATAAAATCATCTCAATTGCAAAACTTTCCCATGATTGTCCGTATATCGGGTGTCCAAGCAGATCATTAAAATCAGTTATACCCAGTAAAGAATGCAATAAACCGGTATCTCTAAAATAAATTTTTGGTGATTTAACCATTCGTTTTTTTATATTTGTAAAATAAGGCATCAGTGTTCTTAGAATAAAAGTATTCTCAAAAATTTCTATATATCTTCTTATTGTATTATGTGAGAGATCAAGTGATTCACCCAGTTTTGAACGGTTTAATAATTGAGCAGATGAATGGGCGCACATTGTTAAAAATCTTCTTATAACTATTGATGACAAATTAAATCCCAGCTGCGGAATATCCCTTTCTAAAAAAGTGAGAATAAAATTATTTCTCCACTGTAATGAAATACTATCATCATCAGCAAGATAACTTTCCGGAAAACCTCCTTTTAACCAATGATTTTCAATAGAATAATTTTTTGTGTTATTTAATTCAGTAATTGTAAATGGTGTTAAATAATGATAGGCAATCCTGCCAGCCAGGCTCTCTGAGCTCTGTTTTATCATTGCAGGAGAAGCAGAGCCTAAAATAATTATTTTAATTTTTCTATTATATCTATCTACTATACTCCTCATAACCGAAAAGAGGTCAGGCTTTTTCTGTATCTCATCAAGGAAAATAATTTTTTCATTGTTTATTTCAAAAAAAAATTCAGGGTCATTTAATTTATTTATATCACGGATGCTCTCAAGATCAAGATAGAGGAAATCCTTAAAATTATTACTAAGCTTTTTTGCAAGTGTTGACTTGCCGCATTGACGAGGCCCTAAAATAGCTGTAACAGGAAAATGATTAATTGATTTTAATAAATGTTCTGTTAATGTTCTTTTTATATAGCCGTGCATATTGTATGTTATAGTTACAAATTACTCGGTTGTCAATAATTATATTTATTTTTCATACTGCAACAAAGAAACGGCTGAACATGGTAATAACAATTCCCTTAAAATTTTTTCCTTGACAAATCAGCTTAATCATTCATAATAAAACCCTGAAAATTTTTTTACATAATCCAATAATTAAGGAGAAAAATGATGGGAAATTTCAAGTATGCTGCCTGCCTGTGGGCACTCGGCGGTGCAGCCGACAGGTTCTGTCCCGGCGGGTACACGGACAAGTCAGCAACACTCAAAGAGCTGGTCGAGATCGCCGGGAGTGTGGACGGTATGGAAGCGGTGGAGATCTTTGATTCGCATCTCGATGGTATAGATCCAAAAGATTATCTGGGCTGGCTTTCGGACAACGGTCTGAAAACGTCCTGTATAACCATAAATACCTTCGGAATAAAAAAATGGAAACTGGGTTCGATCACCCATTCGGACAAAAAGCTTCGTCAGGAAGCAATAGATACATGTAAAAAAGCAATTGACCTGGCACTCCGGATCGACCGCCCGCTTGTCAGCCTGTGGCTTGGAAGCGACGGGTTCGATTATTCTTTTCAGGTGGATTATATAAAACAGTGGGACACGCTGCAGGAGAGCATACAGGAGATAGCCGGTCACAGCAAGGATATCAGGATATGCCTCGAGTACAAGCTGAAAGAGCCGAGGAAATATTTGATCATTCCCACGGTTATGAAGGCCCTCTTTCTCGCGGAAAAATGCGGGGACAACGTAGGGGTAACCATGGATTTCGGCCACGCTCTCATGGGCAAGGAAAAACCGGGCGAGTCAGCCGCCCTGCTTGGCAAATACGGCAAACTTTTCAATGTTCACCTGAATGACGCGTACGGTGACTGGGACGATGATCTCGTCGCGGGAACGGTTCACATCCAGGAGACCCTGGAATTCATGTATTATGTGGGCAGGGCCGGCTATGACGGATATATAGGATTTGACATTTTTCCTTTCAGGATGGATGGAACTGTTGCCGCGGAGCTTTGCATCAAAAACATGCGCGGTATCGAAAAGATGCTTGACAGGATCGATGACAATATATTGAAAAAGGCAATGGAGAGCCTGGACGCCGGGAATTCACAGAGAGTTGTCCTGGATGCCGTCTACGGGGTTTAACTGCTGTAAACAATAAATGATATATTGTTTTTAATAATGCCAAAAAAGGAATTTAAAAATGAAAGAGCAGGAAAAATATACACCGTCAAAAGAGCAGAAGATCGAAATGTTCAGGAAGATGTGCCGCATCCGTCAATTCGAATATAAAGTGGCCCATTTCTGTCAGGAAAAGTTCAACCGTGGCCCCCTGCACCTGTATGTAGGTGAAGAGGGGTCAGCGGTAGGGGCCTGCGCTGCTCTGGAAAAGGGCGACTACATAACAAGCACTCACCGCGGCCACGGTCACTGCATAGCAATGGGCGGCGATGTAAAGAGGATGCTCGCGGAGATCGCTGGCAGGTCCACAGGTTACTGTAAAGGAAAGGGCGGGTCGATGCACATAGCGGACATCGACCTTGGTATAATCGGCGCGAACGGTATTGTCGGCGGAGGCATACCGATCGCCATGGGGGCCGGTATAGCGCTGGTCAATCAGAACAAAAAAAACGTCATTGTCTGTTTTTTCGGAGACGGCGCATCCAATATCGGCAGCTTTCATGAAGCTGTCAACATGGCCTCTATCTGGGACCTGCCCGTGATATTTTTCTGTGAAAACAATCTTTACGGAATAAGCGGGCACACAAAGGATACAATGAACATCAAAGATGTCAGCGAAAGGGCCAAAGCATACGGTATTGCCGGGGTTACTGTAGACGGGAACAATATACTGGAAGTGTACTCGGCCACAAAAGAAGCGAGGGAAAGGGCGATTTCCGGCGGTGGCCCAACTCTTCTCGAGGCGAAAACCTACCGCTGGATGGGCCACTGGCATGCGGACCCCTGCCGCTACCGGACAGAGGAGGAAGTAGAGGAATGGAAGAAGAAATGCCCCATAAAGTTTTTGAGGAGGCACCTCACAGGAGAAGGTTTGTTTACGGAAGAGCAGCTCGATGAAGTTGAAAACGAGATAAAAACTGAAATAGAACAAACAGAGCAGTTCGCGCTTAACAGCCCGGAACCGGACCCGGAGGAAGCTTTGGAAGATGTTTATCCTTCATAAATACAAAAAGAGGGCCCCGAAAGGTTTGGTGCCACGAAATTCAAAGGAGTGATCGAAGATGCGGAAAATTAATTATTCAAAAGCCATTCTGGAAACACTTGACGCCGCTATGGAGAAAGACGACCGGGTCTTTTTAGCAGGCGAGGATATAGGTGTCCAGGGAAATATATTCGGCGCTACATACGGTTTGCTTGACAAGTACGGCCCCAAACGGGTACGCAACACACCGATCTCGGAAATAGCGATCATAGGCGCGGGTCTGGGTTCCGCGGTTTTAGGAATGAGACCGGTTGTTGAGATCATGTATATAGATTTTACGAACTGCGCGATGGACCAGATCGTAAACCAGGCCTCAAAACTGCACTACATGACAGGCGGGAAGGTAAACGTGCCCATGGTTATACGGACCCAGGGGGGGGCCGGGGCCGGGGACGCTGCCCAGCACTCGCAGTGTCTGGAAGGCTTTTTCATGCACGTCCCGGGATTAAAAGTCGTGCTGCCTTCAACACCCTATGATGTAAAGGGCCTGTTAAACACCGCCATCGAGGATAACGGCCCTGTCATGGTTATCGAGCACAAGATGCTCTATACAACAACAGGAGAGGTCCCTGAAGGGTACTACAACATTCCCTTCGGAAAGGCGGACATAAAAAGGGAAGGAAAGGATGTCACGATCGTGGCGATTTCGTACATGGTCCTCGAGGCGCTCAGGGCCGCTGAAGAGCTTGCCGGTAAAGGGATCGAAGCTGAGGTCATTGACCCCAGAACATTGACACCGCTTGACAGAGATACCATTCTCTCATCGGTAAGAAAAACCGGGAGACTTATCGTTACCCACCAGGCAGTTACTACTCTGGGAGTGGGGGCGGAGATCCTGGCTATAGTGGCCGAAGAGGGAATCCAGGCAAAGGTCAAACGCGTGGCAGGTGAAGACACACCGATACCATACGCTAAACCGTTGGAGGACCGGGTGATACCGGATAAAGATAAGATCGTGAAAGCGGCATTAACACTTGTCGGGTAGCAGACCTGCTTTTGTGTTTTATCACTTGTAAGAAGGAGAATACAGAAATGGGCGGCGTGGTTCAACAGATACATCACAGCGGGATAACCGTAAAGAATATTGAGGAGTCCATCAAGTTTTATGGGGATGTGTTCGGGTTCAAAAAGATCGGAGGTGTCGACCTGAACGTGGACCAGGAAGGCGGTATGAAAGGCGTAAAGATGATCATCGCCTTTTTAAAAGCCGGGGATGCCGATTTGGAGCTGATCGAAT
>SDBT01014617.1_pt1 | contig 12509 bp, 6 predicted proteins | sample 2277101 | NCBI WGS metagenome assembly SDBT01 (sample SAMN10404973, study PRJNA504765) | marine sediment metagenome | isolation source: marine sediment core GS10_PC15, 103 cmbsf | place: Arctic Ocean: Southern Knipovich Ridge | collected 2010
GCCAACACTTCCTTGTAGAGATCGAGGACCACCCGGTCGGCGGGCTCGTCCAGGGAGGGGAACGCCGTAAAGGTCTGCCCCGGAAAGGCTTCCTGTATTTCGGGATTTTCCTTGAGCGCCTTGAGCGGCGGGTTGTGGATCTCGCAGATCTTGACGTTATCTACGACTTTTTCCCGTTGCAGCTGGTAGATTGAAGGCAGAATCAGATCGTTGGAGATCATGCCTCCGCCGATGAGGGTTATATCCAGGGTCATAATTCGTTACTCGACTTCTACTGTTTTTTTTTCGGCTTCGTCGGCGACCGCTTCAGGGCGCTTTTCACTCTCGGATTCCGAGCTGTGCACGATGGCGCTCATCATGCGGCCGTACTTGCGGTATTCGTCCAGGCGGCAGGAGTTGACCAGATTGCCTTCGAACACGCACATGTCGGGACAGCTCTCGCACATGCTGGCCATGCCGTTGTCCATCATGTCCGGCGCCTGCACGATGCCGATGGTCTGCATGTACACCGGTTTGAACCAGTTGATCGGGTTGATCAGCTTTTTTGCCAGATTGCGGCGCACGGGGCGCATCCTCTTGTCGCCCAGAAACCCGGTTAATTGCATTAAGATACGGGGAAGGGAATGCTTTTTGAGATACGCCAGGTACGTTCCCTTTTTCCAATGGTGCTGCGTCTGGGCGTATTCCATGGTACGCGGCCCCAGGGTGCCGTGAACCTTGCCGTTCGCTTCCATAATCGTCGAGTTGACCCACCACTTGTAGTGCATGATGTGCCCCGTGCCGCCCAAGTAGGCACAGGGTTCGTAGCTGTCGCCGAAGTTGTCCTTGAGCAGGTTGTAGATGTCCACGCTCGAGATGTCGATCTGGCTCACGTCGTCTTCGGCGTAACCGATGTCTTCCTGAATGTCGTCCGCGGTTTTGTTGTCCGACTTCTCGACGTCGAACGTAACGCCTTCTTTCATCGGTATGCCTCTGTAGCAGATAAACACCAGGCCGTGTACCTTGCGCACGTTTTTGCGGGCCCACTTCACGATATCCGGAATGTAGTGGAAATTCTCGTGATAGATGGTGGAGTTGAACGTCACGTTCATGTTGCCGCGCGTGACGTCCCAGAGCAGGTCGGCCTTTCGCTGGCGAAGTGAAAGCAGGTCCACTTCGGTGGACCCCGGCTCGAAATCCGGCCTCTGCTGTATCATGTCGATGTGACAGGTGATGCCGGACAGGCCGGCATTGTACAGGTCTCTCAGCAGCGGTTCGGTCAACGCGAGAGTGTTGGAGATGATGACCGGCTTGATACCGCAGTTGGCGATGTATTCCACTAACTTTACGATATCGGGGTAGATCAAGGGCTCTCCGCCGGCTATGCTGATGCCGTCGGTATTGCGGACCCTTTTGAAAAAATCAACCTCACCCTTCAGTTCCTCCAACGGGCGGTGCCCGGCGTATTTCTTGCGATAGCACCCTTTGCAGTAGATATTGCAGATATCAGTTATCTCGAGCCAGGAGATGGGATTGTCGTTATTGGACCAGGGGAAACGATAGTAATTCGACTTTTCCGGCCAGTTATCCGTGTTGTAGAAGCCCATGTTACCTTCCTGTATAGCAATGGATCAACACTAATTATAAGAAGTTCCCAATGACATGTCAAATCGAGCTTGACATCGCGGTGCGTCAGCAAAAAGGGTCGTTGAATCGTATGGGCACGGGCTATTTGTCATCGGGATAGTGCTGATGCTCAACTTCCTGGAGGGCGGGCTGCGCGAAACTGCCGATCCATACGAGCCGAAAAATCTATGCGTGGGCCCTAGCAAAGATGTGTCTTCTAAACTCACCGGGTGTCTGGGCGGTATACTTCTTGAAGATCCGAATGAACGTGTTCTCGCTCCTGTAGCCGACTCCATGAGCTACGCTCTTGATTTTTTGGCTTGTTTCAAGCAGCAGTTCCTTTGCCCTCTCTATTCGAAAATTATTTAAATAATCGATGAAATGCATGCCGGTTTTCATTTTAAAATTCCGACATAAGTAGTTACTGGTGATACCCAATTTGCCGGACAGAAGATCGAGATACACATCTTCTGAATAATGTTTTTCTATATAAGTCAGAACATAATTCTTGATATAGTCACTTTTCTGAATGGAATTGGCCAATGGCTTTGCCAAAGCTGTGACAAAATCAGCAAAGAGGTTTTTAAATTGTTTGATGGTAAAACACCCGTTGATCTGGCTGTATATATCATCAATATCAACAGCATCAGCGATTTTCAGACCTAAAACGGTGAAAACGCATACGCATTCGTTCACTAGATGTGAGCTCAACTTTTGAAAGTAGGAAAGACTCACTTTCTTTTGGAAATTCATATCGAGTATATGATCGACTAGATCGATACTTCCTTCAATTCTGCCGTTAAGAAGGAGGCTGGAAAAATCACGTTCCTGCTTATTGCTAAAATAAAATCTGCTATTACTATCCACTAGTCTTTCTGACGTTAAAACCTGGGTGACTTGATTCAATGTTCGCTGTCCGGCAAGACGATATACTTCGCTATAAGCCGCATTCAGCCGCGAGATATCTTTAAACTTATCGCTAATCGCTACTGTAAGAAATAAATATTCATTTTCGTTTTTCAGTTTTTCTATTACCTCATTCACAATGCTCGAAGCGAGCAGTTGTTTTTGGTCGAAGCCAATTATCGATATAATCTGATCGTGCTCTATTTGAAAGGCCAAGGTTTCTAATGCTTTTTCGCTGATAATTTCTTGTATCAATCTAGAAAGAAAGAATGTCGCCTTGTTGGAATCATCGGAGAGACTGTAGAACTCCATCTTGTAGTGGATAGTGAAGTAGATAATAACGAAGAACCTTCTATTCATTAGATAGCTTTTAATATTCCCAAAGTCTGCGTAGATATCCTTCAGTTTCGTTAGATAGAAGTATTTTTTTAATATTGAGTTTTTTTTGTTTATATCCTTGCTGAACCGTTCGTTCTCAATAAGAAGCGTCTGAAGATTTTTATTAATAAACTCGAGCTCATTTACACCCTTTTTTTGATTGTAATGCACTTGTTTTCGGCCGATGCTGTCAACGATTTCCTTTATAGGCTTGTTTATCTTCACGGACAACACTGCAGAGACAATGAAGCTGATAATTATGGAAAAAAACAAAGTGCAGAAAAGAAGTATGCGTATTTTCTGCAGACCATCCTGTATTCTTCTATAGGGTATTATCTTGATAAAAAAGTAATTCCTGTCCTCAGAAAAGTGGCTGAAATAATACCTTCCGTCTCTCTTTATGAGACTCTTGTTTTGCATGGCCAGTGTGTTTTTCATCTCTGAGCTGATTGAATCTACCTCAGGATATAATAGCTTTCCTTTCTCGTATATGTAGAAATCTTTACCTGAATCCCGATCTATACTTCCAATAACCGCATTGACATCTAGAAGAGCAACCAGCAAAAAACGACTGTTTAGGTTGGGCTTAAAGACAAGAGGAATGAGATAATTATCTTCTATGCTATAAGAAAAGCGGTCTCTGCTTCTAAAAGGCTTGTAGGGAAGAGTCATGAATCTGATCTTACCAGCACACAATCTTCGCCAGAATGTAAGATTGTAATCCGGGTTGCTGAAAGCAATTGTGAAATAAAGCTCTTTCACATAGCTCCCGTATCCTGAGGCTACAAAACTACTATCATCCTTCAGCAGGAAAATATCTCTAATGGTCCGGCCCTCATTTGCCACTGCAGAGCTCAGCCTCTGCACGATCCTATAAAGATCGTACATGCCTACAGCATTGGATGTTCGCAGCATTCTGAAATCTTCTGACATATACAAGGATAAAAGAGAGCTGAAAGTACGTTCAACAATCCCCGCAAATTTGCCGGAGCTTATCTTCAGATCAGCTTTGGTTTGGCGCGCGATCTCCTTTTCCAGGTTTTTAATATACAGGTTGTAGGCTATGATTTGAAATGCGGAAAAGATCGAGATGATAACAACAAAACACAGGAATAATCTGAATAGAAAAGATTCGCTAAAATTGCGGAAGATATTTTTTAATAGCAAAACGCTCTTTATCGTATGCTCCCTTTTTAGTGCTGCCCTATTATCCGCGTGCTCCGGATTTGTCTCTTTTCGATTTGTTGGACTTACCGGCTGACCAGCTCTGGAGTAAAGATGATCATAACCATATAGCTAAAAATCGTTTCGTACAACTCTTGAATCAGTTGCAAAGGGGAAAAACATCTTCAAATTTACTCAAAGTATGCAATTTTGCACATCCTTATATAACGGCATATGAGGTAAATAATTACCTATTGTGCTCTACCTTAGGTGATGATAAACTACAGCTAAATATCTTTTTTCTTAAGGAGGAAAAATGATGAAAAAGCTGGGTGCGATTGTCACACTGTTGCTGCTCTTTTTACTGTGCGGGCTGTTCGCGCGAGGAGCAGGCGAAAAGGCTGTAGTAGAGTCAAAGGCCGAACCAGGCGCCCTTTTTGGCGAGCCGGTTACTCTGAGTCTTTTACTAACGGAAAATCAAAGTTGGCCTTATCGAAAAGATTGGTACATCGTCGATCTCATCAAGAGGAAAACCAACATATCCTTCGACGTCCAATTAATTGCCACAGACTATAACAACAAATTGGCTATCGTGGTTGCCTCAGGGGACATCCCCGATATCGTCTGGCTGTGGCCCAATAATTCTCTCCAGCATGGGCAGCAAGGGGCGTTTATCAACGTTTTCGATCATCTGGATCAGACGCCTAATTTCGAAAAATGGATGAAGGCAGGATGGAGTGACGGGTTCGGTCCTCTTATAAGCGGCGAAGGCAAGATGTACGTTTATCCGAATCTTGAAGTAGGAGAAACCGAAAGGGAAGGCTGGTTTTACAGGAAGGACATATTCGAAAAACACAATCTCCAGGTGCCTGTCAACGAGCAGGAGTTTTACCAGGTATTGAAGAAACTAAAACAACTCTACCCGGATAGCTATCCACTTTCCTTTAGGAGACCCCTGTACCGCCTCTTCAATATGGCCCCTCAGTTTGGCGCGCGAATGGAATATTACTACGACGAAGGAAGCGATTCCTGGAAATACGGACCAATCGAAGACAATATGAAAGACATGGTGGCCTATTTTCACAAGTTGCACGATGAGGAGCTTCTTACACCGGACTTCCTGTCCATAAGCACCCAGTCCTGGGTAGAGCAGGTGTCCGCTGGTAAGGCATTTATTACCTTTGACTGGCTCACCAGAATGGACTTCTTCAACAAACCCATGCGGGAATTGGTACGGGATTTCACCATGTTCTTTATGCCGCCCTGGAAAGGGGGCCCGAGGGGTCAGAGAAAGATTGAGGACACGCTCTTTTATGGCGTCGGTCCAGGTATTGCGTCCAACTCGAAGAACATGAAGAAAGCTCTCGCCTACGTGGACTGGCTCTGGAGCGATGAGGCCAGGGATTTAATCAGCTGGGGAGAAGAAGGCATCACTCATGAGTTGGTGGACGGCAAGAAAAAATTCCTCGATGTCACTGAGCCCAACGAGTTGTGGAGGGAGACCGGGATAATGACGTATGGTTTCTTTGGCAGGTACGATGTGCAGGCGAACATTTCACTTGCTTCCCCGGAGCTGGCCTATGGACTTACAGAAGGACACAAGTATGATATGGCACCTTTATTGATCGTGAATTTTCTACCGGAAGAGCAGGAGATCGACTCGACGATAGGACAGGCGATCGAAACACGCATGGAGGAACAGATTTCAAAATTTATCATCGGCATGAAAGATATGGCGGAATGGGATCAGTACGTCCAGGAGATTCAGAACCTGGGGTTGGACAGGATGCTAAGCCTTCACACAACTGCCCACAAGAGGGTGAAACAACGCACACAAAAGTAGAGATTACCAGCTAATTCTACGACTATTGCAGTCATAGGGCGATGGTGTGGGAGATCTCCGCACCGTCGCCTCTCTCCAACAAAGAGCGTATGTGGCCAATAGCGATCGGCAGGGCGAGCACAATTGAAACAACAAAGCAAAAACTTAGTGAAAAGGCTCAAGGAGAGCAGATACCTCTACCTTCTTTTTTTCCCCTGCTTTTTGTGGCTAGTGCTGTTTATGTACAGACCCATGTGGGGCATACTGATCTCATTTAAAAACTTCAAACCATTTTTCGGCTTTGCAGCCAGCGAATGGGTGGGTCTGCATTACTACCAAATGTTTCTGGACAGCCCTGACGCAGTTAAGTTGATTCGCAATACCGTTCTGCTGGGATTTTACAATTTGCTGCTCAGCTTTCCGGCGCCGGTTGTTTTTGCGCTTTTTCTGAATGAAATAAAAAGCTCTGCGATAAAAAAAATCACTCAGACCGTGAGCTATCTGCCGCATTTCATATCGCAAGTTGTTGTTGTCAGCATGATATTAAGTTTTCTTTCCCCCACCTCGGGGATGATAAATGGGCTCATAAAATCCTTGGGATTCAAGCCCATCATCTTTATGAGTGATCCTCGGTGGTTCAGGAGTATTTATGTGGCCTCTGAAATCTGGCAGCACACGGGTTGGGATGCCATTATTTATTTTGCCGCGCTTTCGAGGATCGATCCCCAATTGTACGATGCCGCCCACATAGACGGCTGCACCAGGTTGCAAAGAATCTGGTACATAAACATTCCATCGATTTTGCCGGTTATTATGACTCTGTTGATCCTCAGAACTGGAAAGATATTGAATATTGGCTTTGAGAAAGTGATTCTGATGTACAATCCTGCCATCTATGAAGCGGCCGATATCATCGACACCTATGTATACCGGCAGGGTCTGGTATTAGGCAATTTCAGTTACGCAACAGCGGTCAATCTATTCAAAACAATGATTTGCCTTCTCTTTCTTGTAACGACTAATTACCTGTCCAAAAAGTACAGTGAAACCAGCTTGTGGTAGAGGAGATAAAATTAGCGCCATGAAGAGGCAACTCTCTTCACTTAGTATTGCATCAGTCTTTTTTATCGTATCGATCGTGTTAATTACATTGTATCCTTTCGTTTATATTCTGGCCGTATCACTTTCGCAAAAAATTTTCGTGATGAGAAACGAAGTATCTATTTTCCCCAAAGGGCTAACTCTCGAGGCTTATAAATATGTACTGCAGAATAAAAAAATCTTTACCGCCTATTATAATACGATTCTTCTCGTCGTCGGGGGAACGGTCGTATCTCTCTTTGTAACAACGATGGCGGCTTATGCCTTGTCCAAGAAAAAAATGCTTTTCCATAAGTTTTTTGCGATTGCTGTTATCATACCCATGTTTTTTCAAGGAGGGATGATCCCTCTATATCTGACGGTGAAGGGTTACGGATTGCTGGATACATTATGGGCAATTATACTCCCCTCAACCGTAAATATCTGGTACCTGATAATCATGCGTGCTTTTTTCTTCGGATTCTCCAGGGAATTGGAGGATTCCGCAAGGATTGACGGTTTAAAAGACCTCGGCGTGTTTTGGCACATCGTGCTGCCCCTCTCCAAGGCCGTTCTTTCAACCATCGGATTATTCTATGCCGTATCATATTGGAACGCTTACTTTGCACCTCTAATCTACCTGATTTCTCCTGAAAAGTTTCCTCTGCAACTGCTCCTAAGGCAGCTCTTGTTGCTGGGGGAGGCTTTCGGACAGTCAAGGGAACTGCTCACTGCGGATGTTGCCGTGGTGGCCAGATCATTGAAATACGCAACCATTATTGTATCTGTAATTCCCATTATCATAGTCTATCCGTTTATACAAAAGCACTTTGTCAAGGGAGTGATGCTTGGCTCAGTAAAGGGATAATAGAACGCGTTTGGCAGTCTGAATCAGAATGCTGGAAACAACGCTGAGGTATGGGGCAATCAATTAGCTATCAAACCGTGCCGATCCTACTCTTACGAGCATCGGCTCCGGTTTGACCGGCGCCATGCAACTCTGCGGTGCGACTAACATATGCACAATGGTATTAGAAAATCCGGACCTTGTGGACAGCTACTTGGAATTGGAGCACAAGCTCAATGCCTGTTCCATCCAGATTGCGCAAGACATGGGCGTTGATATAGTTCGTCGGAATGGCTTCTATGAGACATGCAACTTCTACAGTCCGAAAATGCTAGAGAGGTTCCTTGCAAAACGGCTAAAGGAGGAAATAGATACGGTGCATAAGGCAGGGAAACTTATCTCCTATACGGCTCATTCGGGAATAATGCCGATGCTAGATTATCTGGCAGGTTTGAAGTTCGATTGCATCATGCATATCGACACTGCCTTCGAGGGAGTCGATCTCGGCGAAATCAAAGAGAAACTCGGGGGAGATAAGAGCTTTTGGCTTGGGCCCAGCAACACATTTCACATGTGGGGAGATGATCCAGAGGCGGTCCGTGGCGATGATCGACGAATGGAAAAAGATTCGTGGTTCCCAGTAGCGCAAAATTTGTCGTTACGCTCTACACGCAACCGGCCAGTTATCCGTATTGTAGAAACCCATGGACGTCGAGAAAAATGATGAAATCATGATAAATGTATGATAAAAAGAGCTGAGCCGAGGTTCCCAAATCGTCAAGACAGACGAAATTCTAGCCCCTCAGATCCACGTAAAAACGGCGGACCGCTCGATTGCCCCTGCCGTCGATCACCACCAGGGTGTGCCGGCCCCGAGGCAGGAGCAGGGAGTTGGCGTGCCGTTCTACCGTCCGGCCGCGGTACAACTCGTCGACGTACCAGTAGAGTGTCTGGCTTTCTTCCTGATGCGCCGCTCTGAGCGTGACTCTCTGGTACTGCCCGTCGAGATCCCGCGGTATCCATATCATGGCCTTCTCTTCAGGATAGACGATCTCTAGGGGCGTGCGTGCGGACCGCCCGGCACAATCCGGCTTGAACGGCGGAATTCTTTCGAGCAGCTTGCCCTTCTGCCGCATGTACTGGGCGACATCCGCCGGGAAAAAGAGCTTCACGACTCGCTCGTATTTTCCGGGTTCCCAGCAAAGCGAGTTGACGCGAAACCTGCCGTCCGTGCTGACGAAAAGCGCCTGATGATAGGGGCAGACTTCGAGGGGCCTGACGGAAGACGGCGCCATTTCATAGACGATGTCCGGACAATCCCGGCCGGCGCGGTAACCGGTCTTCGCACAGAGGCGCACCGGCTGGAGGCTCTGTCGAGGAAAGGCGAACCACAGATCGTCACCGGTCCTGGGGAGGATGTTCAGGATGTCGAACAGAAGCGGCGCGGCGCACCGGGAGCTCTTCAAATTGGAGTTGCCTTCCCCGGTAAAATTGCCCACCCACACGGCGATGGTCCATTCGGGAGACACCCCCACGGCCCAGCCGTCCTTCTGCCCGAAGCTGGTGCCGGTTTTCCAGGCAAACGGGTAGCTGTCCTGGTAGATCTCCCAGTAGTACTCCGCACCCGGCCGCCTCAAACCCCTGAGCATATCGAGCGTGAGATAACAGGCGCCCGGGCTGATGAGCGACGGGGTATTCCCGCTCACCAGGGCATCGCCCGATTCGAATATCGTGAGTGGAGAGGCTCTTCCTCCGCGGCCCAGGCTGCGGTAGAGGGCGGCCATTTCATAGAGAGTCGCTTCGGCCCCGCCCAATACCAGGGGCAGACCGTAGTCGCGCGCGCTCCTGAACAGATGTTCGAGCCCCGCGGAGCGCAGGTACCGGTAGAAGCGCTGCAATCCGTAGGAGTGCAGCACTCTCACCGCGGTTACGTTGAGAGAACGGATCAGGGCTTCCCGGGCACTGACCAGGCCGTGAAACGTGAAATCAGGATTCTTGGGCGAGAACGATCCGAATTGGGATGGCACATCCCTGATCAACGTTCTCGGAAGCAGCAGCCCCTGGTCCATGGCCAGAGCGTACAAAAACGGCTTCAAGAGCGATCCCGTGGACCGTACGGCCGTGACACCATCGACCTGGCCTTGAGCCGCCGCGTCATGAAAATCCTGGGACCCGACGTAGGCCCTGACCCGGCCCGATCCCGTTTCCGCCACCACGGCCGCGGCGTTGCGGATACCGAGCCTGGCCAGACCGCGCCCGTGGTAGGTGACGAGATCCTGCACCGCTTTCTGAATCTCCGGCTTGACAGTCGTGCGGCCGAACCCCGAGCCGGTGGCGTGCTCCAGGCGAACCCGTTCCGCTAAATGCGGGGCCAGAAACGGAAATGCCCGGCTCCCCACCGGAAGGGGCTCCTGCAGGGCGAGGGTCAGGGTTTCGGAGCTCAGGGATTCCCGCCGCGCGATCTCCCGCATCAGAGCGTTGCGCTTTTTCAAAAGCGCCGGCTGGCCGTGTCCGCTTCGCGCGACACGGCGCGGCCAACTCCGGCCTACGCGGCCCGCACCGATCAAGCCCGGGGCATTGGGCAGCACGGCCAGCAGCGCCGCTTCGGCCCAGGTTAGGGCCTGCGGTGTCTTGCCGAAGTATCGATAGGCGGCCGCCCCCACGCCCACGGTGTTGCCCCCGTACGGGGCGTGGTCCAGGTAGAGAGCGAGGATTTCGTTTTTCTCGTACAGGAGCTCTATCTTCAGCGCCTGCAGAATCTCCAGCGCCTTGTTGGCGACGGTGCGGCTCTTCGGGCGCATGATACGGGCAACCTGCATCGTGATGGTGCTGGCGCCGCTGACCCTGCGCCCGGCGGCCAGGTTCTGATACAACGCCCTCAGCAAGGCCTTGCCGTCGATGCCGGGGTGACTGAAAAAGCGGCGATCCTCGTACACGCACACCGCCCGCACGAGCTTGTCGGGAACGCGGGCCGCGCCGGCGGGCCGCAGATGGCTCTTGGACGGCCAGGCCGTAGGGCTTTCCCGCGGGGGAAGACACCACTGGTCCTTCCGGTTGAGAAAGACCCGCAGCCAACCCCCGTCGGCGTCCTCGACCACCAGGCTGTAGTCATCCGCAAAGAGAGGATTCGGAAGCGGCACGGCCGCCATGAAGGCGAACAGCAGCCCCCCCGCAAAAAGCAGGGAAAGGCCTAACCCGATGCACACCCGCTGCAGCGAAATCCGAGCATGAGAGCTATTCACTTCCCTTCCAGCCTGTACACCTGTACTTCTCTTCCGGGGAGCACGGCCCTGAAATCGTTCTGGTACATGGCCTCGCACACCGCGGAGGGCAGAAAGAACGTGCCTTCGGTTACCGCCTGCAGTTTCACAACAAAGTCGGCTTGTCTGACACGGTCGGGCAAGTCGAAAAACCAGGATATGCGGTCGTCGCGAATATCCACGTACTCCTCGCGGCGCAGGCTATAGTTCTGCATCCAGGAGGGCAGCGTTTCCCCGGTCAGGCGCACGTTCTCTATCTCCCAGCCCGACGGAACGATCTGGGACAGCGCCACCTCCTCTACGTTGACCCGATACGGGGTGGTCTTGCTGACCTTGAAGTGGCCCCAGAATACCAAACCTTGCCGGGTTCTGGCCGGGTCTATCCGGCGCCCGTTGTCGTCGAACCACTCGGCAACTACCGTCAGATTGCGCGCCATGCCCACGGTCTCCGATTTCAGCGGCACCCCTTCCCACTCGAGGGACACGGGCACCCGCTCCAGGGTGGTAACCCGATCGAGGGTCACGGTGACCCTACCGCCGAACCCCTCTTCGATCTCGTGTTTGTAGGCGAAATCTTCGGTGGAAAAGGGCAGCGTCGTCCGGTCAGGCAGCCGTATAGTTCCCTTCAGCAGGGGCTGACCCGCGCCGCTCTGCGCTTCCAGGTACTTGCCCACGGCCAGCAGGCAGTAACCGGTGGTCTGGGTGCTGTACCAGGTGTTGGAAGCCAGCCGCTCGGTTATCTCCTCGTACAGGCGGTCGGCCGGGTCCCAGAGACTCATCTGTGTGGCCATTTCCAGGATCAATCCCTTGTCGCGCAGCGCGGACCCGTAGGTTCCGGCGAACTCCCTGTATTCTTTGACGGAGTGACCCAGGTTGCGGACGATCCTGCGCGCAACGTCTTCGACGCCAGCCAGTTGGTATGCCGAGGCCAAGATCCACTTCTGGACATTGTTCATGTCCTTGAGATTGTTCTCCCTCAGCAGGTTCATGGGCCCGTAGGCCGGACGGTCGGCCAGTGAGAGCAGATAGACGCGGTAGACCCGCTCGGTCAGATTGTCCTGGGTAGTCAAAGACCGCGAGTGCTGAAAGCCCAGCCACTTTTCCTTCAGGTAGGCCGGCACGTGGTAGCCCCTTGTCTCGGCCTCCAGCAGAAAGTGGCCGGCATAGTTCGTGCCCCAGATCGACACCTGCCTTCCTCCCGGCCAAAAGGAGAATCCCCCGGAAGGCAGCTGGAACTTGCCCAGCCGCTCGATACCCGCGTTTATGTTTTTGTCGATGGCCTCCACCTGCTTCTGACCCGTCTGTATGACGTCCTTCAGACAGAGTTGAGGAAAGACCGACGACGTCGTCTGCTCGATGCATCCGTAGGGGTAGTGAATGAGCCACTCGATCCGTTTGCCCAGTGACAGGTTGCCGTGGCGCATGATGGTGAGCACCGCCTTATTGG
>SDBT01014618.1_pt1 | contig 12509 bp, 8 predicted proteins | sample 2277101 | NCBI WGS metagenome assembly SDBT01 (sample SAMN10404973, study PRJNA504765) | marine sediment metagenome | isolation source: marine sediment core GS10_PC15, 103 cmbsf | place: Arctic Ocean: Southern Knipovich Ridge | collected 2010
TGTCCGCGGCCGGGACCGGCCCTCCGTTATCCGCAACGGTAACGGTGAGATCATCGAGGAGTTGCCCTTTGTGCAAACGTCGGACGCACCGTGCGAAACGCCCTGGGCACACTACGGCGCGCGGGCGGATATCTGCGGCGACAGTCGTGAGGAAGCGATTCTGTTCGGCGCCCGCGGCGCTTGCATCTATGCCAATGCCGCGCCGTTGGCGATCCCCACTCTATACAACCACAACCTCTACCAAGGAATGTAGAGACGCAGAGAAGGCCAATAATCACAGGATGTGGCTGGATCGGCCCGGTCCGCGTTCCGGCAACGTCAAGACTTGACATTGGCTTAATCCAGTTTACGATGGTGCATAATGCGCATAGTGGTTGAAAAAGGGAAGAATGGAATGTCCGATGACGGTTCACCAGCCGCTCCGTCGCCGGGCGTGCCGAAATGTCTAAATCACCCGGACCGGATCGCCACGGCCGCCTGCGAAAAGTGCATGGTCTTCCTCTGCGATGAATGCGCCAGTACCGTAGACGAGGAGATCGTTTGCCCTAATTGCCGCTTGCACGCGCCTGGAGAAGCCGACGCCCAGCCCGCCTCGAGCGCAGAGGCGAAACCAGCCGCGGAAGCGCCGGTGGGTGAAACACCGGCGGCCGGGCCGAAATGCAAGAATCATCCGGACCGCGCGCCGGCTGCGGCCTGCCAGAAATGCAAGGCCTTTCTCTGCGAGGAATGCGCCACGAATATCGCCGGCCAGATTTTTTGCCCCGAATGCCGCGCAAGCGCCCCGCCAGCCGTCCCGGCCGAGCCCGCCCCGAGCCAAGCACCGGTTTCGGCCCAGGCAGATGATGACAGCGCCGACGCCTCCGGCGGCGCTCCCGGTCCCCCGGCAGAGCCGGGGTCGGGACTTATTCTCGCCGCTCCGACCAGTGAGCAGCCCGGGGAACCAGCCGCGCTCGAGGGCGAGCAGCCCCCAGAGTCAACTGCTCTGCCGGAAGAACCCCGCCCCGGACTGCGACAATTCGGGGTAGCAGGACCAACCGGGGAAGAATCCCAAGAAGCTGGAACAGCCGAAGCGGCAATGTCAGCCGAGGTCGCGCCAGCAGGGGGATTGAAGATTGATCCTCGGGTAGTGAACGAAATTGTGAAGATGGTCACTGGTTCGGTCATTATCGGGGCAATTTGCGGCTTTGCCTGGGGTAGGTTGTACGATCCGTGGGGGCAGCAGGGGCCGGCGGCAGCGCTGTTGAATCTGTTTCTGTTCGGTGGCTGGGCAGTTGTCGAGGTGGGGGGCGTGCTGGCGGCGCGGAAATTGAACTTGGCGAAAAATCGCGGCCTATTGATTCTTGCCGGCGCGTTCTGTGGCGGGCTGTACGTCGCCTTGTTCACAGCCTTGAACACGGCCGCAAAATCTGCCGGAGGTCTTGCAATACTTGTCGGTCTGGTGATTGGCTTCGGGTTGGGTTTTGCGATCAGCGCGGTTTGCACAATCAGGTTGAGTGGCCTGCTTCGGGTTCCCGCACCAGCAGGCGCCGGTGGGGCCGAAGCACCGGGCCCGGCAGGCGCGCCCGCGGTTCTCGGCGCCCCGCCGCCGGCGCCCACGGATCAGGCGGGTGACCAAGGTATGGCGCTGAGTTGGAAGATCGCCATCGGCGTGGGGGCCTGCCTCACCTTTATCGTGCTTATTGTGGGGTTGCTCGTGTTTATCGGCGGTTTGGGCTATCAAGCAGCCAAATCGAAGGCCAAGAAAGAACAACAGGAAAAGGCCGCGGCGCTTCAGCGCCAGAAAGCGGCGAGGTATATCCCGAAAGACCGGAAGGTCTTTACGACGGCAAAGCCCAAGGGCAATTTCTACCTGAAAGTCAATAACAAACGCCTTAAGTGCCGCATCAAGAGCACGAGCGCCGTTCTCAGCACCTCCGCAGCGCGTGGCCGGCACCTGCTGATCACCGTGGACTATGAGACCGTTTCCCGGGACAAGAGCACGTTGCAGATCAAAATTCACCACACGGTCTTTGACAAGATCAAGCTCGAAACCCCGATCTTGCTGAACGACCCGCGGCCCACCGGCGACCCGAATGCGATTGATGTACAGTTTAATTATCGGCCTGTCCCCAGCGGGTTCAGCAGCAAGCTCGGCGCGGCCGGCAGCGAGCGTCACGCCGAGCGCCGGCAGGTTGTCTTCGGCAAGCTTAGCTTCCGTGAGTTCGGCCAAGAAAAAGGTAAGGCGGTAAAAGGCATCCTCGAGGCCCAGCTTGTGCCCTATGGCGCTTTCACCGGGGCGGCGGAGAAGTCAATTGCCAAGCTCCGCTGCCGCTTCAAGACCAAGTTAGGCAAGCCCCTGAAAAAATGAACGGCCAATCTTCGTGAGTTGGAGTTGCCGCTTGGGAAAGGAATCGCGGCATGGTTTTTTCCCGTTTCGCTCCCACATTGAATTAAGCCACGGCAACATAGTGCCGTGGCTACAAGGACACTGGGAATTAGGACACGGCAACATAGTGCCGTGGCTACACCGGAGAGAAGACGATTACGATTGTGATTACGAGTACGATTACGAGTGCGTCCTGCGGGCACGGGGCAAGCCCCTGAAGAAATGAACGTCGGACATCGAACGTTCAACGTCGAAAGAAATCCAAAATCCTGCTTAGTCGCCGAAGTGGATGTTCATATACTGGTTGAAAGCGTAGTTGACGATGTTGACGCCGAGCCTGTAGGCCTGGTCGGCGACATATTCGGTGGCGCCTGAATGGCCGGTCTTCCAGGCGTCGTTGACGTCGCCCTGGTGATAGAAGACGATCCAGCGGCCGTTATGCTTCAGGCCGAGAGCCCGGTCGCCGGAGTGATGCCAGAAACGCGGGGCGCCGTGGGGGAAGGGGAACGGCCGGCGGAAGATGATGTCGTCGTTGGCGATGTCAACCCATTCAAGGTCGGGGAAGGTGCGGCGCATCAGGCTGCGGAAATGATGGTTGAAACTGCCGCCGCCGTTGTCGGCAAAAATCATGCCGCCTTCCTCGAGGCAGTACCAGCGCAGGGTCCTGATCTCTTTCGAGCTGACGTTGATGCTGCCCTTTTTGCCGCCGGTAAGGAAGACGAATGGCGGGCCGCGATGCTTGGGGAAGCGACGGAGTTGATAGACGTGGATTGCCTCGGTCTTGGCGGCGACCTTGAACCCGGTAAGCTGGCTGAATTTAATCAGGAAGTTGTAATCGGCGCCCTTGCCCATGTCCTGGTCCCAGTCGCCGCCGTTGTATTTGAGCCGGATGAAGCGGACGCGGGCATTTTCCATGCCGTGTGGCCAGCCGCCCTTGCCGGCCCCGCCTTTTCCCAGGCCGGACTTGAGCGAGGTGGCCTGGTAGGTATCCATGGTTTCCTGGTCGAGTTCCTGGACAATCTTGCTGTCGTCCAAATCGGGCACATAATAAAGGATGGGGCTGTTCAGGTTGAGCACGAGTTTCTTCTTCTTTTTCTTCTTGATACGTTTGATGACCACCTTGTGGATAATCTGTTGGCCCGTGCCTCTGGGCACGGCGTATGCTTCCATGAGGCAGCCGCGAGCAACCAGCAGGGGCAGGGCAATGGCCAGGCAATGAAGGGTGACGGCCCAGTAGAAGGAGGTGCGGAACGAGGGGTCCTTACCGTGGCTTTGCAGGTTTGCCAGAATCTTGTCTCCAAGCAGAACTTTGGTTCCGGCCTCAGCGGCGTAAAAATTTCGCACGCCGCGTAAGAGCAGTAAAAGTATCGCGAGCAGACTGAGCAACATGAAGGGCAGCCACAAGATGAAACCGCGAATCCATAGTTCGTTGCGGGCGCTGTCGGGGAATATCTGGGCGTTTTCGGCATAAAGTATGGCCGGGACGCGCACCACGAAGAACAGCATGTAAAGCCACAGGATGCAGAATGAGGCGCCCCCCCCTTTCAAGAGGTAAAGCGACACCCGTTTGCGGATGAAGGAAATCGGCACGGCCAGCAGGAGATAGAAAACACCCAGGACGGTGAGCAATACGGCGAACTGACTGAAAGAACCCAGGATGCCGGCTTTTTCCAGAATGAGCAGGTGTTCCGCGCGCAGCCTGACGGCCTGCACGACCCATTCCCCGGCGATGACTCCGGCGTAGAGGCTGACCAAGCCCAGGACGGCGAGGATGACGCTGAACTGGCAGGACCAGGGGAACTTGGCGAGGACGCGGCACAGTGTGGTCAGGAACCATGTGCTCATGGCGGCGCTAAGATCGTGCGTCCAGGCGCAGACCCGGTAAAAGCACCGATGCGTCTGGGCCAGGAAGCGTTCGTATTTATCAGGCTGTGCCATATTGAAAATTCAGAATCCAGAATTCACAATTGAGAAGTTCTGGCAAAGCCGCCTGCCCCGTCGGACCTGTCCGCCGAAGCGGCGGCGGCGGCAGATGACTGGGGCGCTTCCCCCGTCAAAATTCGTCAACGTCGTCGAAACTCATTTCCGAATGGCCCGGGCGTTCCTTGCTGGTTTTCTCGAGATCCCGTTCGATCTTGCTCTTTTTCGGCTTGGTCTGGCCTTGAGTTGCCGGTAATTCCTGGCCGGATGGTGTTGTCTTGTCAGGCTTTGCTTTCGTGCCTTTTTTCTTGTTCTTGGCCTTTTCCGCGGCGGCCTTGGCCTCTGCCTCCTCAGCCGCGGCTTTCTTGCCGGCCTCCTCCTTCTTGATCTCAGCTTGGGGATCGAAGCTTGTGTATTTGACGCACAGCCCGATAAAGCCAATCGAGGTAATGCCGAGCAGCAAGACATGCAGCCCCAGAGAAAGCATGATCTTCTTCACCAGCGTGGTGTCGGAGATGCCCTTCATAAGTTCTTCCGGATGGACCTCTTTATCAATCAGCATGATCTGAACCCTTGGGAATTTTAGATTTTAGATTGTGGATTTTAGATTGGAGAAGAAAAACCGCGAATAGACGCCAATGGACGCCAATGAATGCTTTTCCGTATTCACGTTGATTCGCGTTCATTCGCGGTTCAATCAGTTAGATTTTGGCTTTTAGATTTCGTGACTCGGAACAGGTATTAAGGGATTTTGGATTTGCTGGAGTTCCTCTTTCACCTTCGACCTTTTGCTTTCCGGCGTTCACCGGCCAAGGCGATTTCGACCTCGGCCTTGCTTAACGCCAGGAGTACTTCGGCATACTTCTCATGCGTGATGTCCTTATCAACCTTGAGCATGACAATCTTATCCGGCCGATTTTCCGCCAGGCTGCGCACTTCGTTTTCCAGAACACCGGTTTCGCAGGCTCTTCCCTGCAGCCACAGTTTGCCGTCTTTATCAATGCACACCGAAATCTGGCTCTCCTTCAGTTTTTCCACGTCCGCCGAGACGGCATGCTTGAGTTGAATATTCTTTTCCTTAATAAAATTCGAGGTGATCATGAAGAAGATAATCAGCAGAAAGGCGATATCACCCATTGAAGCGAGGGGGATAAGTGGATTCATCTGTTTTCGCTTGGCCAAGTTCATTTTTTCTTTTCCTTGTCTTCTTCTTCGAGAAGCGCCAGCACACCGCCGGCATCGGTGATGGCCATCACGACCTGGAAATACTGTTCATACGGCACGTCCTGAGCGCACTCGAGAATGACCAGCCGTTTCTCCGGCTTACGTTTCGGCAACTGTGCCCGGACCAGGCGCGCCCCGAGCTCGTCCACGGTCAGTTGTTCGCCTTTCTCGCCATAGGCAATCTGGCCGGGCTTGAGATTGATTGTCAACTGTTTTTCTTCTTTCTTGGAAACATCGGTGGTCCCGCGAGGAATGTTCAGCTTGTGCCCGAACGGCTGGATGAAAGTGGTAGTGAGGATAAAGAAGATAATCAGCAGGAAGGCAATATCGGCAAACGCGCCGACGTCAATATCAACGCTTTTTCCGCCGGATTTGGGTTCAATCCTCATTTGCGCTTTTCTTCCCGAGGTAGAGGGTGATGTATTCGACCAGGTCGTTGGCCTTTTCTTCGATTTCCAGCCTTAAAGCATCCACCTTTTTCGAGAAGACGTAATAGAAGACCACGGCCGGGATGGCGATGATTAAGCCGGTGGCGGTGGTGATCAACGCCTCGGAGATGCCGCCGGCGACCGCGCCGGCGTCGAGCCCGCCGAGGCCCTTCATCACGTCGAAGGAGGTAATCATGCCGGTCACGGTACCGGTCATGCCCAGCAGGGGCGACACGCTGGCAATCATCAAGAGCAGGTTCAAACGCTTTTCCAGGCCCTCGAGGACGTGCGGGGCGTATTCGCTCATGGTCTTGTCGAGGTATTCTTCGATTTCGGCGTCGGACTTGCCGCGCTCGACCAGCATCTGGTATTTATACAATCCCACCAGCATGACCGCGGCAACCGGGCCTTTGGCTTCCTGGCACACCCGGATGGCGGTTTCAAGGTTGTCCTTTTCCAGGTAATCCACAATCAGCTTGAAAAGCCCGTCGCTCTCAATTTCTTCCGCGAGCCGGAATGCCCGGAGCCGGTCAATAATGATCGCCAGGGAAAGTATTGACAGAAAGAACAACGGCCAGATAAGATAGCCGCCTTTCAACAGATGCTCCAGCATCTTTCCTCCCAGTCGAACCCAGAATATCGAACAAGGAATTCAGAACTAAGAAGTTCTGCGTTGGTCTTCCTTTTTCATCGGTCTTGAGTTCGAGTTTATTTCTTCTCCTTACTTACATACTCACACACGTTCATACTCTCACACTCCCCTTACTTCACCTTCTTGGCGATAGTGTCGCGGATTTTTTTTGCCTTCGGGGCCACGGCTGAATTGGGGTGTTCGGCCAGCAGTTGATCAATTTTACTCAAGGAGGTGCGGTAGTCCTTGAGCCGATAGGCGGCGATAGCCCATTTCAACAGCATTTTGTCCAGGAAACTGGCGTCCGGGTAATCCTGGAACACCCGCTCCATCATCTCGATCGCGCGGCGGAAATCGCGGTTATGGATGTAGAAATTAACGATCTTTTCCAGCGCTTCACCCGCGAAAGGGGAGTCCGCATACGATTCGGCGCATTTCTTATAGGCCAGCATTGCCCGGCTCAGGTCCGGCCGTTCGTGGCGTTTGGCCCGTTTCTCGTAGACCTCGGCAATGCGGAAGGCCGCTTCGGGTTTCAAGTCCGACTTTTTCAGGTGAATAATGGAATTGAAAATTGACACGGCCTCGTTTACTTCGTGATCGTCTTCGGCATTCATCTTGGCCATACCGATTTTCAGCAGCGCCTTGTCAACCAGGGTCGAGTCGGGAAATAACTGGGTGAGAGTGCGGCAGACGCGGATGGCTTCGGACAAGCGGTCTTTGGCCAGCAGCAGGTCCCATTTGATGCTGAACGCTTCCTCGACAATCGTCCGGTCCATGCTGGCTCTCAGGCTGCTGCGGATAACGTCTTCGGCGCGCTCGAGACCTTCATCGGCCTTTTCATAGGCGTTGTCGTTCAACCCCACTTCCTTGAAAATGTTTGCCAGCTTCAGGTAGATTTTCGCCTCGATCAGTTGTTTTTTCGCCTTAAGCTCCACGATGTCAATTTCGCGGTGCTCGATCTTCACGTCCTGGATCGCCCCGAGCAGGAGTTTTGCCTGCGCCTTGACCGTGCGCGGGTCCTCCCCGTTAATATGGAAGTTGTCGTAATACTCCAGGACAAGCTCGTCATCCCTCATGGCGGACAGGATGTCGTCACCCTGATTCACCCGGGATCCGTCGGTGATCACCACCGGCTTGCTCGTCCCGGTAAAAATGCCCGTGTGCGGGCCGCTTTCTTTGAGTTCCAAAGTGATGGTATCACGGACCCTGACCTCGGTGCTTTTCTCGGAAAGATCGATCCCCTCCAGAGCGGCGTCGCGTTCGATATTGACGGTATACTGGGTATAGACTTTGCAGGTAATCCGGTCCCGGGCGGCGGTCTTGTCGCGGTCGAGGTCCTTGACGCGGACGAAACAGTCGTTATCCCCGAACACCCCCTTGGTGTATTCCCGGTAAGCGCCGTCCGTAAACCCGGCCGAGGCCGTCGAGACCATTTGCACGGCGGACAAGAGTTTCTGGTCGCGAGCGCCCGACTCGGTGTTCTTATCAATGTAGGCGACGGTTACCAGGTCGCCGCCGATGACCTGCAGCACCCCGTCGTTAACTTTAGCCTCACCCGGGGCGGTTGGGATGCTGCCCAGGTAGTATTCGCCGCTGCGCCCCAGTCTTTCCAGCCGCACGGTTTCCCGGTCGCCGCTTTTGGCGGCCACGGCAACTTTTAATTTTTCGCCGGATTCTTTCAGCACCACCAGGTCCTTGTCGAAGATTTTCACATAATACCGTTGCCCGGCTTCGGCGTAGACTTTGCCCTTGACGTTCGTCGGCACGCTGGCGCCGACCATCTCGAGGGCTTCGACCGCTTTCGACCAGCGGCCCAGCTTGAAGTGGCACAAGCCGATGTAATAAAAGGCCTCGTTGGCATAAACCGTCCAGGGAAATTCATTCGTCACCTTGCGCAGGGTCATGAAGGCCTTGTCGAAGCTGTTCAAATTGTAATAGCAGATGCCCGTTTCATACAGGGCCTCGGCCAGCAGAGGCTCGTCTTCGGCCGTCTTGATCTGTTGGAACTGTTTGATTGCCAAGTCAAAGCTCCGCTTCTTCTTATGGTACTGGCCCAAAGCCATGTGTGCTTTGAAACGAATCTTGGATTTCGGGAATATCCGCGGCACCGAGGCGATCAGTTTGATCCCGCGTTCTTCCTGCTTAAGTTTCAGGGCCTCGAGACCCTTATTCAGCATATCGTTCGCTTTATAGTCCATTTTGCTCAGCGAGCCCCGGCGCCCGCCTTTCCGGCGGCGCGCAGCCAAGGTCTCCGGACCTGCCAGACAGCCAAGCACCAACGCCGTCGCCAGCACCAGCCGTTCAATTCTAGATTTTGGATTTTGGATTTTAGATTTTAGATTCATAGCCATCCTATGGAGTATTGGAGTATTGGAGTATTGGGTAAGAACAGGTTAGATGACAATACAAAGCGCGGCAAAGTCCGAAGATCGTTTCCGGCAACCTTCACCGAATTGGGAACTATGGATTCCAGACTTGAGTTCAAAACCATTACTCCATTACTCCACTACTCCATCAATCCGTCATCCTGTGGGATGACAGTGATTCATTTTATCTCCTGCATCCTTTATTCTTCATCAACCACGCCGCCGCCGGTGGGGACCCCGAAGTCCTCGAGCATCTGGTGTGCCAAGGAGGCTTCGTGGGCCTTCTTGTACATCTTCAGAATCCGGCGCGCATGACCGATAGCCAGCTTCCGATTGCCGGCTTCCCGATAATAAGAGGCCTTGTGCCAGGCAGCCCGCGGCGCATCCTTGGGGAACATGTTTTCGATCTCATTCAGCGTGGTCAAGGTTTCCTTCAATTTGCCCATGCGGTGAAAACATTCCTGAATACCCCAGAGGGTGCCGGGCGGCTCGCCGATTTCGCGGTAGACCTTGATTGCCTTGTCATACTCGTGGGTGCGGTCCTTGTAGACCCAGGCCAGGGTGTCCTGAGCGCGCCGGTGCCAGTCCTTATCGCCCATCTTCGTGAGTTCGAGCAGCTTGTTGATGGCCTCGCGCCACTTGCCCTGGCCATGGCCCAGCACCTCGTACTCTTTGTAGACCGCCAGACCCGGAACCGTGATTTTGGCGATGCAGTAGCGGGCGCGTTCGAAGCGCCGCGCTTCCCGCAGCCGGTCAACCAGCCAACTGTACTTGCCGTTGGGGTCGTCCTTCTTGCCCAGCTTGTTGATATACTGGAGGGTTTCGTCAAGCGATTTCTCGAGTTCGCCGCGCTCACCGAAGCGATGGGCGCAGAACTGGAGTTTACGATGGTAATAGCCCCACGGGTCCTTCACCTTCAGATACCACGCCTTTTGAGTGGCGAAGTACTCGTAAAAGGCCTTCATGTCCTTGGTCTTGACTTTGCGGTTGAACTGGGTGTATTTGCCCCAGCCCCCGCTGAAACCGTGCCAGGCAACATCCCAGACCTCGTTAGCGACCCAGCGGCGGTGCTGCGGATTATCCCGGTTCTCATCCGTAATGAGCCAGTCCTCGAACTCGGCATATTTGTGGTTGCGGATGTAGTAACCACACACATTGCGCCGGGCGATTCTGGTTTCATGGTCATTGGTCCGGTGGAAGTCGCGCACCACCTGTTTCCAGTATTTCACCGCCAGTTCTTTTTGCTTGTTTTTCCATTGGTTATCGGCGAGGCGGCGGATGGCGCCCGCGGCCAGCGGGTGAGCACTGTAATCCTCATCATCGGCCATTTCTTTCATGGCGGCCATGCCCTTGCGGATATCGCCGTTATCGAGGTGGGCCATGCCCAGGGAGTAAAGCGCCGCCGCTGCGTCGTTAATCGAATCTCCGAAGTAGTCGAGCACCTCGTTGTAGATTTTAATGGCCGCATAGCGCTGTTTGGCATGATGCAGGCTGTAACCCCGCATGAAGACGATATACGCCAGCACCACCGAGTCTGGGAACTGCACCTTGAATTTCTCGAACTCGCTGCTCGCGGCCCGGTAGTTTCGCTGCTTGAACAGTTCCGCGGCCTTGTCGTATTGCGCCCGCTCGAACATATTAAGCTGCTTATAACGGCCCCGGTCCAGTTCCCAGCGCCAGTTCCTCCCAGCCGCAACCTGGCAGAGCAGGAGAAAGCACAGCAGGAGAAAGCTGTTCAGTGTTCGGTGTTCAGTTTTCACAGTTCCGTGCCTTCCGTGCTTTCCGTGGTTCAATCTTCCTGAATACTGAATACTGAATACTGAATACTCCTTTCCGTCAATATTCCTCTTCGGCCATGCGGGCGAAGACCTCCTCGGTCAGTCTGCCGCGGGCGATTTTGGCCCACTTGGTCTGGGGGTAATCCCAGGTGAGCTTCTTGAAAGTCTGATAGGCCTTCACGTGATTGCGAAGTTGGCAATAGGATTCCGCCAGCCAATACATTGCCTCTGCCCGCACCTTGTGCGCGTCCGGATAGATGGCAAGCACCATCTTCAGCAACCGGACCGATTCCTTGTAGTCCTGTTGGCGCATGTGGCACTGCCCGCCCAGGAACAGCGCCTTCACCGCCAGCCGGTGGTGCGGGGCGCGCAACGCGAACTTATAGAAGATTCTCCCGGCGGTCTTGAACTTCTTGTTCCGGTAAAAATAATTACCCAGCCGCACCGTCGCATCCGCCACCAGGCTGCTTTCCGGGTACAGATAAGTCAGCTTCACATATTCTTCGCAAGCTTGCTTATAGTTTTTCAGTTTCTCCAGGCAGATGGCCTTTTTGAACTGGCTTCTGGCGGCATATTCACTGTCCGGCCAGGAGCCGATCACGTTCGCATACCTCCCGATGGCCTTCTGGAAGTTACCCAGTTCCTGATCCAGATTCCCCAGCAGGAACTCCCCCTGGGCCGCCAGCGAGGTATCCGGATAATCCCGCAATGCTTCTTCCAGAATCCGCTTGCCCCGGGCGATTTCCTCGCGGGCAAGCTCCACCTGTTTAAGTTTGCGATGGTCCTTGGCCATCTCGAACAGCGCTTCGGCCGTCAGAAACCGGGTCTTCACCGCCACTTCCGAGTCCTTAAACTTCTTCGTGAAACTCGCCAGTTCCGCGTCCGCGCCAAAGTAGATGCGGCCTTTCACCACTACTTTTACCGGCGTGAGTGATTGCAGCGGCGAATCGTCTACATACTCGAAAGTCACCTCATCCCCAAAGTTCACCGCCAGCACCTCATCAGTCTGATCCACCTGCGGCTTTTCCTTTGGCGAAACTCGCCCTCGACCGCGTTTTGGGTCCGCGACTTTTCCCCGTTTAGCTTCCACCTTCCTCTCCTGGGCCTCCTCGCCAATGAATTCGGGCCGCAGCACTCCGGTGAAAATCCCCGAATGCCCGATGGTCTCCTCGAGTACCAGTTCCAGGCCGTCCCCGGAACCCGAGCGCACTTTCACCTTTACCCGGTCGCGCTTATTGCTGATATCGTGGTCTGGATCAGTCAATTTAAGCTGAAATCTCTCACCCAGGTGGACCGCCGGCTTTTGATAGGTATAGCTCGAGTCCAGCAGTTCGAGCCGGGCATCCGACAACAGCCGCACCCGGGTGCAGTGTTCTTCCCCGGTCTTGATATTTTTCACGCGGATTTGCACGATGTCTGACCCCGAGACCAAGAGCGTCGGCACCCGGTAGCGATAGTCGTCCCAGGCGCTGTGCGCTGACTTCGTGGCGTAGCGCGAGGCGAACTCCTTTTCCTCAGCCACCACCAAATCGTCCACCGGATCGCCATGACTGCCGATCTGCAAGCGGATCACCCCCGCAAAGATGCCTTCCTCGAGCATCCCCTTTGCATCCCGCCGCACATGGCTGCGCAACCGAATTGAGTAGCCTTTGTCCCGCGCCAGGCGTTCGAGCCCGCGAACATGCAACGGCGCCTCGAGCAGGTCCGGTTCCCGCCCCTCCCTGGCCGCCGCCGCCAGTTCCGCTTCCGAAGCCGCCGTCACCTTCAGCACGCTGCCGCGGTGCAGCGCCATCCGCG
>SDBT01014619.1_pt1 | contig 12509 bp, 25 predicted proteins | sample 2277101 | NCBI WGS metagenome assembly SDBT01 (sample SAMN10404973, study PRJNA504765) | marine sediment metagenome | isolation source: marine sediment core GS10_PC15, 103 cmbsf | place: Arctic Ocean: Southern Knipovich Ridge | collected 2010
TACTAACCCTAAGAAGATCTACACAATTACGAATACAACAATAGAATAATGTCACACATAGGAAAATTATCAAGAGGCCTTAAATGGTGGAAACACAACAGAGATTTAGACGGAGTTCTAAAACCTGTTATCTCAGAAGATCTTGACAAGATGATTGATGTTAATTACTACCTAGATTATTGTAAGAATAAGAATAAAGAAGAAGTAGACTTAGTATTGTATAAGTTATACTTATTAAGACAAGCATCAAATGGGGTTAAGTCTAAGTTATTTAGAGATCTTAAGAAGAAAATAGATGAAGAAGATTTTAAAGATACTAAAGCCCCAGAGAAGTTAACTAAATCTAAGGATAAGAAATAATGGCATCAGGAGATGTAGTGTTAACTAATTACGGAATATTTAATCTAAGTGGATCTGTTTTGAATGTTGGGGCAGCAGCTAATATAAACATATCAACTCTATCTGGTGCATTACATTTTGTGCCTTCATCTGCAGGTCAAGTTACAATTATTAAATCTGAGGTAGAAGTATAATGGTAGAAGTAATAGGTGATGTAGTAATGCCTAGTGAGTTCTTTCTCCCACAAGGATCAACAACTGAGATTAATAGTATATCTGGTGCACTTCTTATTTCAGGTGCAATGATGTATAACACAACACTACATAAGGCAGAATTATTTGTTGGTGGTGTGGGTTGGGAAACTATAACTAGTGTTGCTAGATAATTATTTAAAGTTCTTTTTCTATAATATTCTATGGTAGATAAGTTAATGAGAGTAGCTAAGAAGATGTATAAGCCAGGTGGTTCACCTTCTAAGAATGGAATGCACAGACCAGAGGGTGCAGGTAACTTTGACAACATGGATGATTATAATATTGTTGATTCTATAAATACTAACACAGGTACAATACAACACACTCCTGTCAATGAGAAAGATATTGCAAATAAAAAATATGTTGATGATAATTCTGGCGGAACATGGACAGATACTTCTACAAACACAGGAACTAATAAAACACTAGATGATTTCTCAAATTTAATAGAAGCAGACCAAGTTCATATACAAGTTAGAAATGAATCTGGTAGTGCTATGAGTAGAGGAGATTTAGTTTTTATTTCTGGCTATAATCTAGGATTAGATAGACCTTTAGTCACACTAACAGATGCAAATGGAGTAGGAACATTCCCTGCTATTGGAATACTAGATGCTGCTGCAAATAATAATCAAGATACACACTGTACTGTACAAGGAAGATTTACTGACATAGACACATCTGCTTTTAGCGTCGGTGATAGTGTTTATATGAGTGAAACAGCAGGAGAATTCTCAACAAGACCAACAGCAGCAGCTTCACAAGTTCAAGCGATAGGAATTGTTTTAAGAAGCAATTTAAATAATGGAGTGTTAGAAATTACTGGAGCAGGAAGAACTAACGATATTCCAAACGAAGGACACGATGATTTCACTGACTTCGTGGCTAATGAACATATTGATTGGAAGAATACAACAGAGGATTTAGAAACTACTGGAAAAGTTAAAGGAAAATTCTTTGAAGGAATTATAGGAACTCAAAACACAAGCACAGATGATTTTGATGTTTCAGGAATTGGAATGTTAGAAGTTGGGACAGGCGGAGGGGATGTTGTTTTTGGTGGTTTAAGTGGAGGAATTACAGGACAAGTTTTATTTATCGCAAAAGTCCAAAGTGCTAATAATTTAACAATAGAATTTAACGAAGCAGCAGGAGACCAAAAGTTTTTAACAACAACAGGTTTTGATAGAGTTTTAACAACAAGAGGAGGATTTATGTTTTATTGTAGAGCTAATGGTTTTTGGCAGGAAATAAACTTTAATTAATAATGGAAACAATTAAAAAAATAGATAAAGATACTCTGGAAGTAAAAGAAACTTATACAGAGGAAAATATATCTACAACAACAAGAGAAAGAATTATAGCGTCGAGAGATATGGCTCAAGCAAGAGTTGATAAGTTTAATCTATGGTTAGCTGAATTGGATAAATAACTTAGGTTACCTTAGTTCACGATACATTTATAAAGGTGGTTACGCTAGTGTAACTATGGGAATATATATACTAAGTGCAGAAGAGATTGAAGAAGCATTTGAAGAGTTCTTAGATTCACAAGAAGGAGAAATCCATGCAGATGTTATAGTAGAAGCTTGGAATAAATTATCTAAAAGATATAATTGGAGTGAAGAAATTAAACTCAAAAATGAAAACTAAAGTATTAAAAATTTACATCAAGACATGGAATAAACTCAGGCGTCAAATCTCAGGCAGGAAAAATGAAACAATGGCTGATTATATGGATAGGGTTTTGTTAGACCCAATACATAGCAGACAAACAATTAAACCATTTAGACTGATTATAAAATGAAAGAAGAATTTAATTTAAGTGAGAAAATACAAGACCATGGTAATGGAATTACAAGATATTATTGTGATAAAGATGTCAAAGAATTTATTCGGTTATTGAAAAAGAATATGAAATGGGATTTTGAAAACCCAGAAGGATATTCTCTAAATATGTTATATGAAAGGATTGACAAACTAGCAGGGGAGAAGCTATGTCAGACGTAATAACAGCAGAGGAGATATTCAGAGAGGTCTTAGAGATTGATAAAGCAAGAAGCAAAATCTCTGATAAACTATCTTGTAAACTATGGGAATTTGATAGATTGATGAGTAAACCAGTTAAAAAGGAGGATAAAAAACATGGAAAATAACGTAACAGCAGTATGTCAAGAATGTAATACACAATTTGTTTATGATTTAAAGCCAGGATTTCCAAGAAAGTATTGCGTGACATGCTCAGTGATCAAGAAAGCATCATATGAAGCTAAATACCCAGAAATGAAAGTAGTAGATGGATTAGTAACAGTGCCAGTGGTTAAGCCGGGTCAAATGCCTACACAAGCAGTTAATAAGATTAAGATAGCAGACCCAACACAATCTATGTATGTTAGCTATGCTAAGGATTTGATGGTAGCAGGTTTTGAATTACATGCAGCTATAGATGCTATTAAAACAGCACGAGAACAGCTTTAATTTTTATTTTTTATGCAGGTTGATTGGGAGATCGTGTCAATATAATCTCCATAAGCGTGGGAAAACAGCAGGTTCGAATCCTGCCACCTGCTTTGGGGTCAGAGATGCCCAGCAAAAACCTCTCATGAAGGTATGAAGGAATTTTCAAGTGAGACTAACACTTTACAAACTTGACACCCAGGAAAGACTGGGTATAATCAAAATGGACATAAATAAATTAATAAAAAAAGCAAAAGGGCATGTTTGGATTAATGGAAATGATGAAGAAAATGTAACATTTAAGTTAGAGGATTTAAAAGAAATCTTTGCATTATGGCCAAGCTGTAACAAATGTGGGAGTTACAAAGGTGTACACTTTAGAAGTTCTATGGGATATATATGTGATTCTTGTATATATTTTGAAAATGGAGGACCATATGATAATGCTGAGAAGAAATTAATGGATGATGTAAAATGAAAATGCTTAAGTAAAATCTGACACCCCGGAAAGACGGGGATTTATCTTATCTTTTTAATTATTCCTTCTAGAATTACAGCAGTCATATTAGTATCATTCTTAGTACAATATAGTTTTAGATCCTTTTTTAGATTTCCATCAATTCTAATGTAAATGACCTTTTCATCATTCTTCATCATTTATCAATCCCTCTTTTCTAAGCTCAGCAATATGTGCTATTAGCTCAGCCACCTTATCGTAGTACACCTTAAATCTATTACCTGCTTTACCAAACTCAAAGGAATTAGGTTTTTCAGTTGTATTCATTATTGTTTCCATATATCTATCTATCTATACAACTATTTAAATGTATCTTAGAATCCTTTAACTACCTACCATAAAAACCATCCCAAATCCAATCATATAAAACACTCCAAACTAAAAATCTTTGTTTATATGTGCCGGATTTCGCCTGTTTGGAGAGAAGGTATAACAGGTATTCCCTGGCAGATACTTATATGTTTATCCAGATTAACGGTCTTCTATTAAGATTGTAACACCCACCTAACTGCCCCGGATGGATTTATCTTCCTACTGACCACCTACAGGTATAGTATCGTGCTTACAACAACCTCTGCGTGTATCTCTCGTAATGGTTCTACACAACTATAGATATATGAGGTAGCTGTTGTATATAAAGGTTTATGTGATAGTCTCTCCACAGCCGTTTCTTTAGCGATTCCATGGCGAAAAAACCTTGTTACTGTAGAATAGTTGAATTACGTTACATTTAAATAATCTGCTTTCCTCAGATCGTTGTACGATCTGCGTTATCTTCTTATCTCTTATCTCTTATTCTTTAGTTCTATTCTACAGTAAGTATGGACTGGGGTCACCCCTCTTAGTTCGGGGTTAGGCTCTATAGAGCCTAATCTGGGTACTAAACCCAGATGACCCTTTGGTTGTTAGTTGCTTCTGCGTTAATAGAGTTATTCGGTACACCGAATAACTATTGTATACTAAGGTTACCTAAGTGCACGGTCAAAGGATAGCCACGACACAACAGCAAAAGCAAAGATACCCCCGAGAGTTGTTACTTAACAGTAGTAGGTTGCTTATCCCACCAGACAAACTTTAAATAAAATAAAAATTAAAAAAAAATAAAAAACTTTTTAAATATCTATTTCATATCTATACTATGAAACTACAACTAGACGTATGGCAGAAGGACTTCATCGACACTAAAGGAGATAAGATTCTATGCTGTGGAAGGCAGATAGGAAAGACTGAGATATGCGCAATAGACTGCGGAGAGTATGTTCAGGACCCAGATAACCCTCATCCAGTCTTAATGACAGCTCCAACAGAGAGACAAGCTTACAATCTATTCGATAAGACACTAAGATACCTAATGGATAACTACCCTAAGTCTATCTTTATGAAGGGACAGTTTAGGCCTACTAAGTCTAAGATTACATTAAAAGATAAGAAACATCCAAAAAAGGAAGGTTTGAGAATCTTCTGTCTTCCAACTGGTCTAACAGGTCTGGGAATTAGAGGAATAACAGTCGGCAGGTCATATGAAGACGAAAACTCCAGGACTCCAGATGAAGTAGAGAGTGCTATAGCTCCTATGCTTCTAATAACTGGAGGAGCTAGAATCAAACTATCAACACCTTACGGAGCTAGAGGTGAGTTTTGGAGAACATTCATTAATAAAGATGGAGCTTATGATAGCTACACACGATTCTCTAAAGATAGCGAGACAGTAATAAGAGATAGACCAATATCAGATACCTGGTCAGAGATGCAGAGAGAGAATGCTTTAAGATTAATAGAACAATCTAAGTCTAGAATGTCTAACAAAGAGTTTGCTCAAGAATGGATGGGTGACTTCATAGAAGACCTGTTTAGATTCTTTTCAGATAAACTAATCAAAGAAACTTGCATATTAAAGAAGCCAACAAGCATAAACAAATATGTAAACCACTATTTAGGAAGTGATATAGCTAGAATGGGAGAAGATGAAGGTACTTTTGAAGGAATAGACAGAATTAGCCCTACAAACCTTCAACACGTTGAGAATATCATAACAAATAAGAAACTAACAACAGATACTCATGACAAAATAATAGCTTTAGATAGGATCTGGAATTATAACAAACAAGGAATAGGAATTGACGCAGGTTCAGGTTCTTTAGGTGTAGGAATACTAGACTGGCTTCTAAGGTCAAATATAAAACACAAGATAGTTGCTATCAACAATCTAAAGCGTGTCTTAGATTCCAGTGGAGATAATACAACTAAGTTATTAAAAGAAGACTTATATCAAAACATGTTAGCATTAATGCAAAGAGGAGTTCTAAAACTCTTAAAAGATGATGATGTAATAGCTTCTTTACAATCTATCCAATACGAGTATGTAATGAAACCAGGACAACCAGTTAAGATAAGAATCTTCGGAAATTATAGTCATATTGTTGAGGGATTAGTTAGAGCAGCTTGGTTAGCAAATCAGAAACATATAAATATGTTCATTTCCCATATATAATATGGCTGACGAAGGTATATTCGCAACAACTGCAGAAGTAATGAGGAAAGTAGGAGCTAATGCTTCAGCAGTTTCTAATACAGAACTCTTTATCAATGACTTCATGGCTCAAGCTGAAAGTCTTATCAATGCTCAAACTGAAACAAACTGGTCTGATAAATACGCAACCCTCAACGCTGACCTAAGAGATATACTAAAGATGGCAGCTTCGGCAAAAGCTGCAATGATGGTTATTAACTACGACCTTGATGCTTTTCCATCGAGTAGAAAGATAGAAACTAGACTTGATATTCTTAATAATGAGTTTGATAGAGCTATGGCAGAATTAAAACAACAGAGCCAGAGGGCTTTTGTGGCTAAGGTTTAAGATGGCAAACTTACCAATTAAGTTTAGGAAGTCACCAGAGGCAGTTGTAAGTTTTGATTTTGTAGATACATTAAGGGGTCAAGCGTATATAGATTTCTTTGCAGGAGGAACAACTCCACAGGAAGAAACAGAACAAGCAGTTTATGACGAGAATGATGATGCAACAATCACAGTAACAAACAATACAGATAGAATGTGTCAGACTTTCACATTAACATCTGAAACATGGATTTCTTCTGTAGAGATTAATGTAGGGGATAATAGTGCAAATCCCTTTTTAGTGTCTTTAGAAGAAACAACAAGTGGAGAACCTAATGGGAATGTTTTAGCGGTTAATAATGATTTAGGTGTTACTAGCACAACACCAGAGTTCAAACTATGGACTCTTGACAGTCCAATAAAAGTATCAGCAGGAACATATGCTATTGTTATTAATGGATTAGGGAATGGTATAAGTATTGGAGATAACGACGATAGATTCTGGAGAGTTGATGAGTCATCCCCAACATTCACAGGAGGGTCTATAGGTTTATCAACAGATTCTGGAGACTCTTGGAGTATGGACACATCTAAAGATGCAATGTTTAGGGTTCTAGGATTCACAAGTAATCCATACTTATTATTTACAAATGCTTTCGAAACTAAATATAATACTCATGAAATTTTAGCACCTACTGGATTAATTTCAACAGATACAAAAATTGGAGAGATGGCATTTGATTTAAAAATTGGAGTTAATATGACTATAGAAGGAGAAGCAATTTGTGAAATAGAATGGATTTTAAAAAGTGTAATGAGTGGAGACGGAGATTTAAATGGTTCGATTAAAGTAATAATCAATAAGTATGATGGTACAACAGAAACAGAGATAGGATCAACTAAAAGCATTATTAGAAAACAAATAAATCCTGGAAATAATACTTTTGATACTAGAGAGACTCTTAAAATAGATTGCACAAAAACATCTATAAATAGAGGAGACTTTTTAAGGATAACAGTAGAGAGTTATATTAGTGACCATAATGAATTAGGTTCAGCAAATAATGAGTTTGGGGCTTCCGTAAGTATAACTTTTGACCCTGAAGATGAATCAAACAAGAATGATTTAAAAATGCAGATACCTTTTAAAATAGATAACTAAAATGGGAGAATATAACATAACACAAACAAGCACGACTGACCTTAACTCAGCAGTGCCTAACTTCGAGATAACACCAGTTAGTTTAGATACTTCCTCACCAACTGGTGAAACCTTTTATGATAATCCAGAATATGAGGAGAACTTAGGTTTCTTTGATGAAGATGGGATCTATGGATCTTCTATTTCTACATTTGCAACATGGGTAACAGGTAGAGGATTCACTGCAGATACTAAAACAACAGTTCAATTAGGAGGGTTTACTGGATGGGGTGAGGATACCTTTACATCAATACTTTGGAATCTAATGGCTATGAAGAAAATACAAAAAGATTCTTTTGGACAAATTATAAGAGATACTGATACAGGAGAACCTATCAATATAAAACCTAAAGGAACACTAAGAATAGTTACAAATCCTAAGAATATAATTATAAGATATGAAGAAATAGAGAATCAACATGTTAAGAACAAATTCAAACCAAATGAGATTCTACATTTATGTAATAACAGAATAGGAAATCAGACACATGGAACTTCTTTTACTAAGAGAGTTAAGTTTGCAATAGAAGCAAGAAAGGAAGTTATGGAAGATTGGAGGAGAATATCACATCGTTCTACTATTAGGGTTCTTTATGTGGAAGAGAATGACAAGACTAGACACGCAGACATCCAGAGAGATTATGGTGCTGCTATAAAGAATGGTGATGTTTTAATAATGCCAGGAAAGCCAGGAGACGGAGCATTCCAGGACTTAACAGTCCCACCAATTCAGAACTATACTGAATGGATGAGATACTTAGAAGATATATTTTACAAAGAGTTAGGAATCCCTAAGATAATCATGGGAGGAACAGCAGATAATACAGAAGCCTCGGCTAAGGTAGGTGTTATAGTATTCGACCCTATCTTCTTAAGAGAGCTTGAAGAGTTAGAAAAAGACTTATGGAATCAAGTGGGAATTAAAATAAAGATAAATAGACAACCATCACTAATGGATAATGTTCAAAATCAAGAAAGCAAGAATAATGCACAGACAGGATTCCAACCAAGTGATAGTGAAGCACCAACAATTAATAATGAAAACAATAAAGGAGAGATTAGCAACAATTGAAACTGACATAAAGTATATTAAGAAGTTGATATATACTGTAGTTGTGATTATTCTATCTGAATTAGGATACTCAGTTATAATCTAAAATGGTACACACACCGAAGACAAGAAGGAAAAGAAGCAAAGATGACACAGCAGGAACTAAGACAACTACAAGCACAGGTAGAGGTAGAATTATAGAAACAACTGGCGAGATAGGAGCAGGTAGAATTACAGCTGCACCTGGAGAGGCAGTAATTACTAGAAGAAGTGGTAGAGGTTTTAGAGTTGCAGCAGGAGACCCAACAGACCCAAACTTAGGAAGAGTTACAACTAGAGAAGTACAGGGCGGACAACAAATAACTAGGTTCGGACAAGCCCCACCACCTGCAGGAGTAGCTGATAATATACAAGTATTAGACCCTGTAGAACAGGCAAGACAAGCAGCTCTAACTCCACAACAAAGACTATCAGAACAAGTTGATGCACAATTTGATACAGGCCTACAAACAGGAGACTTCGGTAACTTAACAATAGATCAAGTAAACGAAAGACTAATAGCAGGAGGATTGGTTCAAGCTCCTGGAGAAGCAGTTATTGAAGATGAAGCAGGAATAGAAGATGTTACAAAATTTGGAACAGCCATACCAGTGGCAACAGCCAACTTAATCTCTAAAGGTCTGAGTATATTAGGTATTGATATAGGAACTATAAGTAATGAGCAATTTTCATCTACAACTATTGGGAAACTTTTGGGAGGAGGAGTATTAGTAGCAGGAGGTGCTTTAGTTGGGGCAGTAGGAGGATTGGCAGCAGGTGCATTATTTCCTGCAGGATTTACTTCATCAACAACACTAGGTTCATTAACAGCAACAAGTGCAGCAAGAGTAACCACTGGAGCAGCAGCAGCAAAGACAGGATTAGGAGCATCAATTGCATCTTCAAAGTTAATCAAAGCTCTATTTGTAGGAGGGGCAGCAGTATCTATAATCAATGGAAGAATAGGAGACTTAGAAACTTCTATAGTAAACCAGAGAGAAACAATAACTTTGATAGGCTCTGGTGTTCAAGTAGGTGCTATATCCCCAACAGAAGCAATCTTAATGTTTAATGATATTGAAGAAGATCTAAATGATACTGAGAGTAAGATACACCAGACTGCTCAAATTTCTTTAAAGTCATGGTTAGGTAAGGGGAAAGAGGTAGAGACTAGAGTACAGAAAGCAAGACAGCAATTAGTAACTGAAAGGGGGCGTCTTGTTCAATTTGTAGCAACACCACAATTATGAAATTTCTAGATGCTTTATTTATAATAATATTAGGATTTATATTCGGGAGCTTATTCTTATAAAGATGAAAGGGGGTGCAAAAAATGAAAGAAAATCAAGAAGAAAATAAAGAACAAAAGCCAACTGAGAATAATGATGGAGGGGTTCAGCAGCAACCAGTTAAATCGGTTGTCGATGCTAACGCTGCAGCAGAAAGGCTTGAAAAAGCAACAGAAGCTCAGAGAAAAGAAAACGACAGATCAGAAGAACTTAAGGCAAGAGCTATTATAGGAGGTTCAGATGATGCAACTAAGCCGGTGAAGAAAGAAGAGACTGATGAGGAATATGTCGAAAGGTTTAAAGATGGTGCAGTAAACCCTTTAAAGGAAAATGCTGAGTAATACTAGGATCAAAACAGAGATAGAAGCAACTAAGGAAACTATTAAGAAACTTGAACAGATAGAAAAGGATTCTATCTCTGGAGTAAAGATAAATGAGATAGTATTGAAGGCCTTTGAAGCTGAACTTGAAAGTAGGAAATAATGGCACACGCAATAATCTTAACAAGAGGAATAAAGCATGACGTAGATAGAGCAATCACTGAACTACAAGGTAAGAAACTACCTATGCAATTTCATGGAAAAGATAGTTTAATAGATTTAGCAGTTAGACCGATACAGCTTTGGGATTTTGTATTCCCTGCTCCTCAAATGCAAGTAATGATGAGGTCTTTATTTATTAGCCCAATGAATCCAGAGGGATTAATTAACTGGAATCCAAAGCATAATAAATACCTTACAATGATAAGAGCAGCTATGGGATTAAAGAAGTTTCCAGAGTTAGAAAAGACTGGTGCGAGGATTCCTTTCTATAATGAGAATATTGAATTTATGGGTATTGGAATAAAAGATGATAACTTTGAGCAGTTATAAGTATAAGTTAATGTTGTGGTTCACTTACTTTGAGACAGGTTATGGGAAAACTGGATATATAAAAATCTTTATTTATTTATTAGGATTTGGTTCAGCTTTCTCAGATACCTCTCTTATATGGACCTTTATAGCAGCTGCTATATACGGAGTCTTTTGCCAAGTATTTGGATGGGTTTGGTTTGATAAAGAACTATTTGCATATCAAGCAGAGGTAGGAAATCAACATAATCCTTTAGCTAAGGAATTAAGGAATAGCATGAAAAAGGGAAAGGTTTAAGTATTCGGTTAACCGAATAACTTTATGGCAAATGAGGCGGTCAAGATAGAAGGACCATATAACATTCATGATTTTACTGTTTCTGAAAGTGTAACTATAGAGCAAAATACTTTATGTCAGTTAGCAGATCCTAGAACTGCAGCAGCTTCAAGTGGTGCTGATATATGGGCAGGTATTGCAGCAACAGAACATGAAGGTAGTAAAGGAAAAACAGAGCTAGGATTATTTAATACAGGAACATTCGATCTTAAATGTGCAGATGGTGTGGCTATTCCTGTAGGTTCTATGGTTTCTCTAAGTGGAGCAAATTTAATTAAATTAGCAACTGAGGCTGAGATAGTATCTGGTGCTGCTTTCGGAAAGGCACTAGAAACTGCAGCAGAAGCAAGTGAAGATGTTATCGAAGTAAAGTTGGTGTTACAATAATATGGCAGATAAAGTAGGACAAGTTGACATTAGAGGTGAGAATATATCTAGAATTATTAGAGTATTTGAAAAGAAGAAGTTCAAGATAAGGCCATTACTATTATCTGTTAAATCTAGTAACTGGACAGAGACATATTTTAAGGAAGATCCTGCAATATTGACTGCAGCAGGTACACGTAATATTAAAGAGATTGGTAGATTATCAGAGTTCCCTTCATTAAATGCTAGTTGGACTAAAGTAAGCGCAGACCATTTTAAGTATGGTGGTGAGAATGAGATCGCTATGGAAGATATCTTAACAGATGCTATTAACGTGCAGGTAAGGACATTGGAAAAGATTGCAGAAGCTATTATTAATTCTATTGACATAGCAATCTATGCAGCATTAACAGCAGAAGGTTCTACAAGTGGAACTGTAGCAGCAGTAGCAGAATGGGATGCAACAGCAGAATCATCTAGAAATCCTATAAATGATTTACTAAGAGGTATTGAAGCTATGGATGAGAACAATGTAGATGCTCTAGAATCAGGTATATTACTAATCAACCCACACGATCATGCAAGTTTAATCGGAAACTCTAAAGTTATTAACAACCCTAGTTTCAAGACTGCTGATGTAGTAAGTAATGGTAGGGTAGGACAAATAACAGGTTTAACAATGGTTAAAACCACAAGCGTAACTTCTGATGAAGCTATGATTATAATCAATCAACAAACTGCAACATGGCAAAGTGTAGTAGGACTTACTACTGCTGTAATTACTAACACAGATGCTACTGCAGGAATTAAAACACTTATCCGTAGTTGGGAGATCGGGCAGATACAGATTACTAACCCTAAGAAGATCTACACAATTACGAATACAACAATAGAATAATGTCACACATAGGAAAATTATCAAGAGGCCTTAAATGGTGGAAACACAACAGAGATTTAGACGGAGTTCTAAAA
>SDBT01014620.1_pt1 | contig 12508 bp, 13 predicted proteins | sample 2277101 | NCBI WGS metagenome assembly SDBT01 (sample SAMN10404973, study PRJNA504765) | marine sediment metagenome | isolation source: marine sediment core GS10_PC15, 103 cmbsf | place: Arctic Ocean: Southern Knipovich Ridge | collected 2010
CAACAACCAGCGATATCATGAGTCGCTGGAAAATGTCACTCCCGCCGATGTTTATTTTGGAAGAGAAAAGGAGATCATCAAGAAAAGAAACAAACTCAAACAACAGAGCCTGGCTTTACGTCGTCAGCAATACCTGCAAATTGTGGGTGTATAATCTAATCAACGAGGCGAAAAGTCTCCATAAATGAATCTGCCCTTGTGTCCAAAATCCTTTGAACCGGTACACTCCCAAGCCATTGTTGCTATAATCTTCTTACAGAAATTCGCTTCTTGGTTGGGGGAACCCTTGGGGATCCCCGCTTAATTTCCAAATCATACAAGGCTACTACTCGGCTTAGTTCAACCCAGGATTATGTGGCGGCTGTTTTTAGCCTAATCGGATGCTTTATTCTTTTCCGCACCACATCAATCCTTAACCGTTATCTGGCTTATAAATGGCTTTAATATTCTTAAGGGGAAATATTATGGAATACGACAGAAAAAAAGATGATGATTTGTCCTAGTTCTTCTCTATCAAAAGTTCCATGGATATGACAAAGTTGTGAGGGATTGGAAGGGTTTATATTAGGATGAATGTATCGCTTATACTAGAATTGTCTAATCAGCAATTCTAAAAACAAGGCATAGTCAGCTTTGCTGACAGAAGAAGGTCATACGCTGCGGAAGAGTTGTTCACAAATATTTCTGTACTTGATTAATTAGGATATATCAGCTAGACAAGAAAGTTGTATGAACCTGGATATTGACGATGATCACGCTTCGTTGCACACAGAAACTCCGGAAGTATTTAGGGATTGTTCCAATTGACATAATTGAACCGACTACAGCAATGTTAGGAGATTGGTATGTTAACCTGGTTCCCACATTATCCGGGGATCTCATCATATTTTTGTGTGGAAAAACTCTTTTGACTGTAGCAATTCCAGTTTGGGAATCCAACAACTTGGTGCCAATATTCCGTATTAGGGTCGCCAATCTACTGGGAATGATTGGAGTACATCCAAAAGATATTGCATATGAAATTAGCCAATATAATCAAATTCAATATAGCAAAACAGCCAGTCGTAGTGTATTGGGATCGCTAAATGATTTTGCCTGGCATTATCAAATTATGGGGGAAGAAGCTAGGGGTATATTTGATTTAAATCTCTCGGAAGTTGAACTAAAATTAAGCCAGATGCCTTGTAAGCCTTTAGATTACAGACTTCCATCTGAAATTGCAAAAGAGTTGTTGAGTACGAAGAGGAAAAATGCCAATTAACCCTGTGTCAACATGTACTCGACTTTGCTGAGAAAGTACGCGGCGCGAAAAGTCAGAAGTAAGTTTTAATCAGAGCCATGCAATGAGCTAAAACGCCGAGCAGGTTGTGTGATTTGTTAGTCAATCTAATTAGGCTGTTGATCGAATGGGAAAATTAGTATTTGGTGGTTGCGACCTCATGGAAACTTAATATCTATTTAGTCTATAAGGATTTTATCCAAATCAGTTCTTCTTTGTATAATATTCCAAAGAAGAGAAATTGCATTAAGAGATTAGGTTATCAACCTGCTGGCACAAACGGCTGCGCCTCTGGGCTTACTAGCCCGCAGCATATAGTGTCGAAGAGATATACTCATGGAAAAAGCACCCTGGTCTGGGCGCGTTGTATCAGTACAACCTCGCATCAGGCTTACTCGATCGTTTGATGAGCGCAGTCATAGCTATTTGGGATTCTGCTTGGTCATTGAGGGTATCATTCGTGATGAAGCGCGTGAGTTCTCAATTGGTGTAGGAAAGGTCGCTCAACAGAAGCATCAGTTCCGGATTGGGGATGAGGTAAGGGGTGAGTCTGTGTTGTTGGCTGATGCCCGAAGGGAACCCGTGGAGTTCTACCGCACAAGTAAGCTGAATGTGATGCATCGCATTGATGAAGAGAGTAGGATACCTCCCCCCTGGCTAGGTGTGCCTCCTGACCTTAAAACCTACCGCTGGCGAGGGAATCGGCGCTTATCGGTGCGCACGTATGAAAGCAAATGCACCAACTGCATCTGGGGATGTCGAATGGCAGTGGAAATGATCGTGGACCCTTGGGATCCTAAGAAGCGGTATCGGTTCGAAGCGTTCTGTTATGGACCTAAGTCGTGTTTGTTCTACAAAGCTGGGCCGAGACGGGTCGTTCCAGGTCGCAAGGGAATGCGGTGGGAAGAACAGGACTGGATTGATGAGCAGGCCACAGCACATCGGGCATTGGATGAATAAAGAGCTGTGGGTTAATACCCGCTGCTGCCGACCGGGCTTCGCAAATATTATAAATGTTAGTAAAAAAATTTTCTGTTTTCCATTCCAATTATTGCAATTTCGGAATCTACTTCTTACACATCCCTTCGAAATATGTAAATTCTAAATTATAATTATAAAAAATAATATCGCTATAATACCTATACCGGTTTAAACAATTCAATCATTATAAAAAGCTAATAAGTTAAAATTAAACTATCAAATAAACTTTATCCATCTATTTGACTAGTTTCTTATCCTTAAAATTGAATTCTTGAGAGGTAAATTGAGAAGAAAATTAGGAAATGTCGGTTCTGTAGATATAATCCATTTTCTGAATTTATCAAGGAGAAGCAATCCGCATTTATATTTGGTTATCAACAACAATGACTGAAACTACAGTTTTTAAAGATAACATTATGATATTACGAGATGAAATGAAAAGGGGAAACGCGTCTCTTATTGAAGAGCAACTTCCTGTTTTATACGAATTTATTTTGGTCGAGCATCCAGATTGTTTAGAAATAGCAATAGAGACATATCATAGAAAGCACAACCTCAATATTCCACATCTCAAAAAGGATTTAAGATTAATAGAAGCCTTTAGGCCAGTAAATCGATGGTCAATAGGAGAAAAACTATATGAAGATGAAATAAAGGAAACTCTGGACATCCTCAACACTGCAATTGGGAAAATAGAAGCGAAATAAATATTACTCGTTATAACTGTATATCATCAAAAGTTTTATCTAGAGCACAGATTGGTTGAATTAAATTGCCTTAACAATATTTTTTGGGGCTAGTTTCTTATGGATAATTTCTTATGTATATTTTGTTTCTGTGGTCTCTACTTTTGCGGTATTGATCAGGCTACATTGCATTCCATTTCCTTTTCAGTTCAATAATTACATTGTCTTACCAATAAGACCTATTATTACCAATCCAACTAGCAGTTGAAAAAAAAGGATATGGATTATTTGTGAAATTTAGAACAAAACTCGGCAACGTAGGAGGACTAGTAGTATCCCATGCACTAGAAAGTAAGGGTGATAGGCATCCCTTTCTTGATTGTGGTCTCGATGGATTGATAATCGTTAATCAAGTGGGATACACCCCTCTCTCTGTTTTACTTAGAGGAAGAAACGACTTTGCTGAAAAATTTGGGGATGAAACAATATTTAGAATCCTGTATATAGCAGAACAGCTGTACCAATGCAACATTCCTCGAATTGCTCGTGCTGAAATTACTGGTAAGAATAAATTAAAAAGTATTTGTTTAACCCCTACAACAGAAACGGACTTTTATGTTAAGAATTTTTCCAAAGTGATATGGTCTGACCGAAGGTCCGAATATTTCAAGTGGCGCAATGAAGGAGTATGGCGCGACTACATTTACGCCATGACCTTCTATTCTTTGCTCTTGATCTCAAAAAACCACAGAATAGGCAAATGCGGCATATCCCATTTAACCAATACAGGATTCGGTGGTGCTGAACATATGGCAGATGCTATTGTAAATTTCGCAAAGCTACACGGACACAAGTCTCCAATACCCGAAATCGTTTACTGTGGCTGCTGTATTCATCCCAGCAGCATAATCGTCATTCCATATGACACACCTGAGCATCGCGATTGTTATCATGCTTTTGGTTACAATGCTGAATTTGACTACGAATATGTGGAGGTTCAACTATCGTCACCTTTTAAGTGGCTTCGAGTTTCATGACCACACGCGGGTCAACACGGCATTCAGCCGATGCCACCTCCGCTCTGCTTCCGCAGCATGGCTGATGTGCCCCGTTTGGCGGCTTCGCTCAGGGAGAAATCGCAATGTCATGGAACAAAATCGGAAAACTCTATAGACTCATGTCTGAAACGCTGGTACATTTACTCTATCGTGATGAAGAGATAATTTTTGGCATCCGCATGTGTGCATCCCGCACCAGTATCATTACCATGCGCATGAGAAACCAAGGAAGTTCAGAGCTTTATAAAAGGAGATTGCCATGAAGAAATGCCCCTATTGCGCTGAAGAGATTCAGGATGCTGCGATCGTCTGCAAGCATTGCGGACGCAGCTTGACGCCAGGTTCGCCCCCCCAATCGCTATCGGTATCCAGACTGGACGAGGCGATGATGCCCTACCTTAAGGACGGATTTGAAGTTGCCAATCGGTCCGAAAGTCTAGTGCTTCTCAGGAAGCCTAAGAAATTCAATTGGGCTGCCTTCCTTGCATGGACGCTCCTCTCGGTTTTATGGCTTTTCTGGGTCTACTTAATCTACTATGCATTTCAGACGAACAAGGACACCACATTCCGTGTTCTTGACGATGGCTCGGTTGATGTCAGCGGCTACATCCTACCGTACCTGCGGACTGCATCCCAGCCAAAACAATCTAGTACCAAGGGGGCAACAAGTGGAAGCATTTCTGGCGATAACAGCACAAGAAACTTGATCATCATTGTCGCTGGTGTTTTCGCGCTTCTTGTTATTCTTTCGATAGTTTGCTCATCGCAGAAAATCTACGCATCCGGGGCATTCCTGCCATTTTTGGCCTATCTCTGACGATCCATGATAGAGTGTGGTCAGAGTCAAGGTCGAATTCTGACCGAAAAATGAACCTGAATAAAAGACGAAATCAACCGAGCCTGCCCATGCTAGGCCTATGCGAATGCGAAGTCAGTCGGTGGCAGGTATAGCGGCGAGTGGCTCAAGACCCAGGAATTCTAGCGCACGGGGCTCAATTGTTTAGTACATTCGATGATCTATCAAATAGAATAAAGCAAATCATTACAAGAATTACGCAATGGATCTTTATTATGTGGCCGCTTAACCCTTAATGTGACCAACCCACCTTCGGGGGAGAGTAAGCGGCGTGAAAAATGCGAAGTTTGGTTATAACAAATTGTGTTGAATTGGCAATCCGGCGGGCGGCTAATTATTCCGTTGGGTGTGAAATGCGTCGTGCAAAATCAATATACAAATCTAAGTTATGAGGGGAATGGAAAATATGAAACAGAAAAACTATTATCGATTTCTACCCATTTTGGCGTTGATGATGTTAATTATCGCCTCACTGGCTTGTGGAAGCAGTACAGAAACACCGACCGAAGGGCCAAAAGTTAGCACTGCAACATCCAATGTGGCTGAAGCAGAGCCGCTATCAGATTCAGACACATCGGAAGCGCCAACTGAATCTGATGCCCCTACTAACACGCAAGAGCCAGAACCAACAAATACGCCTGTACCAGAGTTGTATCTCGGGGATGCCGTTGAAAAATATGGATATGCTCTTACTGGCGTTTCTGTTCAAGACCCAGCAACTCCTGGAATGTTTTACACACCCGAAGATGGCACTAAATTAGTTGCAATTGAAGTTATCATCAGAAATATTTCTGGAGATATGTTAGGAGTAAATCCTTTATATGCAACTTTGGTTGATAGTGAAGGTTTTACTTATCAAACTGAACTAGGGGGTGCAGAAGAACAGATTCCAACACTGGATCTAAATCATGGCGAAAGAGTTCGAGGCCTAATCGCTTTTCAAGTTCCAGAAAATGCAGTTCCTGCCAGTATTAAGTATTCGTTTGAGATTTTTGGGAGTAAAGTTCTCAAAGCAAGCTTAGTTCCTCCCCCTGATGGGCACGAACCTATTTCCGAGACCCCAGTGGATGAATCAACTGAGCCATTGCCAAAGTTGGGCGATGTCGTCGAGCAATTTGGTTACTCGATTACTGCTGTAACGGTTGAAGACCCTACCACTCCGGGTATGTTTTACGACCCCAAACAAGGCTATAAACTGGTAGCTCCCGAGATAATTATAAGCAATGTGTCAGGTGATGCGCTCAGCGTAAATCCCTTATACAGTTATCTGATCGATAGTGAAGGGTTTGTTTATGCAGTTGAGTTAGGCGGACGAGATGGTCAAATCGATACTACCGACTTAAATGCAGGTGAAAAAGTGAAGGGATGGGTTGCCTTCTCTATCCCAAAAGAAGCCACACCAACAGCAATAAAATACCAAATTAAAGTTTTCTCGAGCAACTACTTATACACTGGCCTAGGTGAGTAGTGTGTGAATGCTGCATTCCCGCGAGTAAATCTGCTCGAGGGAATACAAATCCCGGTTTGGAAATGAAAAATCGCCCAACCCCGCGTTAACCAGACCTGCTTCGAAGCAGAGGAAGCAGCGAAATTTACCAATTTTAGCTATAGTCAAAGCAGCGCTCAGAGCCAAAACGCAGGCAGGTTTCGCTATCGTTAGGTGGCAAGAATTTGAGAAAGGAAAAAGAATAATGAAAACTGAACATGGGAAAATAAATGGAGATTTACATCTGGACTATGAACTTGTTCTTCATGGCATGGTTACAGGAAATGTCATAGTAAATGATGGCGGAATTTTTGTTTTGAATGGAATGTGTTGTTCTAATCTTTCAATACAGAATGGTAGATAAACATGCCAGGAAAAAATTGAATAGATATTATTATCTTTTTCAATCCGGCTTCTATGCTTATAGACGGGAGTAAAGTAAAATTCGATTAAAAAATAGAAAGGTTGTTTAAGATATTTGTTATTCCCCTCCTTGCCCAATTTCCCAGACCATTTTGAGTTCGTCTGATGATATCTTCCCACTCTCGAATCCAGCCCTACATTTTTTCAGTGGAGTCACTAATGATAAACAGGAATTCTCCATTTGGCGTTTGAAATACTGGAGAGATTATCAATAGTTACAATTAATTCTGACAATCCTGGATCGGTGATATCAAGCCAATATTCAAAAGACCATTTACAAGTTTTTCCGGGATTTAAGGAACAAGGTGTATCAACACCTCGAGAGGAATCATAAGAGATATTAAAATTGTCCACAACTCTCGGTTCTACAGGCTTAACGTGAATCTGTTGTGGTTTCCTATTAGTAAACTCAAGGCCGATCCAAATAAACTTTTCATTAATATCAGGCACCATTTTTAACTCAGCACCACCTTGCCGCCAGATTTGATCCGCCTCAAGAATGGTACCTTGAGGAGTGTCCTCAACCTGTATGGAAGATGGTAATGGAGTAATAGATGGAGAACGAGATTCAGGCTGATTCATCCACAAAAGAATAAATACGATGATACAGAGAGAGATTATTATCAAAAATCCCAACAGTAAATATCGATTTTTTGATTTTCGGTTTTGGTTCTCAATTGCGATAACTTCACGGTCCCTAATGTCTAGTTCTCTCCGTTTTAACTCTATTAGGTCCTCGCGTTCTTTCTTGGTGATTTCTCCACTTCGTGGTTCATCTGATTGAATTTCATTATTAGACATATCGAAACCTCCCATTTCTAATATCCTTTTTGTCCATTTTTTTAAGATATTCTATCATTAATTTTTTCTAAGAATGTATCTCATGATTGGTGAGCTCAAAATGTTTAGAGTTAAGTGTGTAAAAAAGATCTGGGTACAATTTGAGACACCAGAAAAACTCATTCACCAGAAGGATTGAAAAAATCACTAAAAGGAGGATATGATTGTCAACATCCCATTTTTAGTACCAGTTGAAAGTAGAAAATCAAGGCTTGGCGACGGCAATATCTGAAAGATGTTTAGGAAATAAGTGAAAGGAAAGATTGTAGTATTCTGACAGTGCCTTGAGAGCGACCAAAACGATATAGAACAATCCGTCTCAGACGAGGCACGCTTTTTGTATTGTACAACCTATTGATATTAGCTTCACTTTAAGCTAATATACAGTTAATGGTTCGCTTGGTTAGTAGTCTAGGAGGTTACTATTCACCTGGGTGACTAAAAAGGCCTGATTTTACCTTGTGGAAGAGGATTTAGTCCTTGATCCAATTGACGTAGGCACCTTCAGTGCGGATTGAGAAATGCTTATGGCGGGCGACATCACGGAAGCGGTCGAGCAGCTGTCTAGGTGGCAGTTTTTCCATGGCTACAGAAGATTGATCATTTCATTTAAAAAATCTTTTTTAAATTATTGGAAAATAAAGACGGTACACCCCTCATCTTGGACACATAAGAAAAACAAGTATCATATTTCAAGATTCGGGGTTCACAACAAAGTTATGCTGAATAAAAACTATCAATTATTCGACGAGTGTTTCTGAACTCTCACTAACTACGGTCGAAGTTGTAGGCCCAAGAATTTTCGATGTTTGTTTAGCCTGTCTCTCCATGAAAAATGCTGTAGCTCTAGTATTCTCTTCCATTGCAACGAGAAGGGATACCCCCTCCCCCACAGCAAATAATGTCAACGCCAATCCACCTCCGTATATGATAAACAACCCGCTTATTATTAATCCGCCCAGAACACTTCCCAGCATACCCGCGAAACTTGTATCACCACCAAATTGGCTAGCGACACTGTCGATGGCTGCGCCTCCTAAGAAACTTGTGCCACAAATACCAATCACTAAGAGTATAGTGGTTGCAGCAACTATGACACTTAACACCTTATATAATATGCCTACAATTCGAAGCGCTAAATATCTCTTATCCATTTGTGATTCTCCTATCTTGAATTAGTTATTTGGATTGGCTTATTAGAGAATTACCAACCTTACAAATATGTAAGGTATCAATTGTCAATTTGAGGTTAATGTAAGATCTCATTATAGCGATTACATACGGAATGATCTGCAAAAATCAATTTTGACACTATTAAATGGGCTCCTAAGCTGTTTCTCTGCTATTCAAATAGTTGTTAATATTATAAGGTACAAATCTCAAGAAATCGATCCCGCTTCCTATGCATTCAAAATGAACCAGTAAACCAACAACTTGTGCTTCCTGTTGTCAAGTCCTGTTAATAGTTGACAAACAGATCGGCACCAGTGACACTTGAATTATTACTATAAGAAATACTGATAGATCCAACTATCGACTGCATTAAATTCTCCATTTGATCCGCACTATTAAAGAAGAGGAGGTGTACCTATCTGAATATCGCGATTTCTCCGATACACACGCTCAGATCGGATGCTTTGTTGAAGATGTTTATATGACCAAACGCATCCATTCATCACTGGGGTACTTGACTCCGGTTGAGGATGAGATTGCTTGGTGGCAGTCACATGTCCAATCGGTTATGGAATCCCCCTAAGAAACGCTTAAAAAGTGTCCAATTTTATAGGACCACTTCACTCTCTCCCCTAACCTCAATTAACTTTAATCACAATAGTAAAGTTGCCCCAACTATGGCGCTAATCTTGAGCTTGACAAACCCTTTTAAATAGTCTAATTTGAATAATGTATGCTGAATATTTTGGTTTGTCAGAAACTCCTTTCAAGATAATACCAGACCCACGGTATCTTTGGTATTCAAGTCAACATAAAGAAGCTAAAGCAAAAATTGGGTACCACATTGTCCAAAAAGACGGACCTGTTTATTTGAGTGCAGAGGTTGGTCTGGGGAAGACATCTATTGCCCAAAGACTCAGGGATGAGTTCGCAGCTGATAAATCTAAAAAGGTTGTTTTAGCATTTGCACCAAACCTCAGAACAGCCAATCAGTTTATAAGATTTATTGCAGAAGATTTCGAAGTAAAAACTGCAAGATCATACGCAGATACGCTCAGAAACTTTGAGAAATATCTAATAACACAGTTTAAACAAGGAGTAACCCAAGTTTTATTGGTCGATGAGGCACAGAACTTAACTCATGACACACTCAAAACTATTCACCACCTATTTAACTTTACTACCAGAAGTGAGTTTTTAATCCAGATTGCTCTATTTGGGCAGCCAGATCTGCACCGCAGGATTAAGAAGTTCAGATCACTCGCCAGCCGAATGTATATGGCTAATCTTCAACCGTTTAACCTCAAACAAACCGACAAGATGTTGAGGTTTAGATGGACTGTGGCTGGAGGGAAAAACTTGCCTATAGAAAGTGAGGCTATTAAGGAAATTTACCGGCTTACTGGAGGTATCGCCCGCGATATTTGTAAGCTAACCAATGAGGCTCTGGTCCGAGCTGTAGTTCGTAAGCAAAAGATTGTAAACAAGTATACCGTTGTGGCTGCAGCAGCAGATGCATTTGAGGAGGCTCAATAATGGGTGTCTATGACGAATTATCAAAACTCGATTCAGAATCCCCTGCTCCGAAAGTTGCCGGTGAAACTAATAATATTAGTAGAGATCTAAGAACTAAAAAGAAAGCTAAAGAATTAGTCGATCAGTCAACTGATCAGTCAACTGATCAATCGACCAATCGACCAACCGATCGATTGACTGACTGGTTGACCGAACCTATTACTGATGTAGATGAATTGGGATCCGTGGTAGAAAGACCGCGCGCTTTCTATATAACTCAGAAGGTAGATCTGTGGCTTGATGAAGCAGTGAGATATTTAAGAGGCAAGGGTATGCATAAAGTAGATCGATCGGTGTTGATCAATGCATTACTCCATAATGAAGGGTTATATAAACCAAGGTTTCTAAATAGGATCAGGAAGAGGCTGCTGACTCACTTGACGAATAAATCTTTGAGAAGAGTGCAGTCGACTGATTAGTCGACCAACCGATTGATTGACCAATTGATAGATCAATCGATTGACCAATTGATTTGACATTTTTCTTTTCATCTGGTTATCTAGATGCATGCCCAAATAAGTGGGACTGGGTATAAAAGCCCTTTGAAAGCCCTGGTAGTAAGTAGGAGATGTCGTCTGCAAAATCCATCCTTTTGGATGTGTAGCTTAGAAACGCTACTACGACCTAGGAGAAATCTGAACTAAAAGGCTATCAGGCCGACGCCGCCGGAGAAAAAAGAACGGCTGGAAATCGAGGAAGTAAAAACGCCTCGGAAATTCCAAGGCGTCGTAAAAGTTTATATATCGTTGTTAGAAATTCTGGCAATCAAAGAAATTAAACCCAGATTTTTCTAAATAACGAATTTGCGTCAGCAAATTAAATATATATTCTCCTGGGGTAGTGTGTCAAGCCCCAATTTTGCAATTAATAGGGTGGAATCAGTTGAAAACTTGACAACTCCACTTTGCATTTGCTAGTCTGTATTGTTCGTTTGTTATCAGAAAATCTAATGGTAAATGATTGTAATGATAAGCCAATAATTACTTATGCAAAAAGAGAGAAATTCAGACCAGAGCAGTGAACAAGAACGTGAACTGTTCATCACAATCGATGACCTTGTTATAAAAGCCGAAGATCTTTTTGTAGGTCTGAAGAAATTAAGCGAGAACAGACATCCTTTAGATATTAGAAAGGGGGTGGAGGATTTGGCAGATCAGAATGAACAAAGCAGGACGTTGAAGGCTGGATCCAAGACGTATTTCTTCGATATCAAAAAAACCAAGGACGAAAAACCTTTCTTGGTAATTACTGAGAGCCGTTTCAAAGGTGAAGGTAAGGAAAGGGAACGCAGCACAATTATTGTTTTCCAAGATAACGCAGAGGATTTCGCAAGAACTGTGTCCGAAATGATTTCAAAGATTTTATAAGAAATACTCTCTAACTATCGAATCCGTTACGTGCTATTATGAAAGTTTATGCTGCCTTGGCGATCCATCTTAAAAAGAAAAAATGATGATTTAATACTTGGCCGAACCGGTCGACAATCCTTTTTGCCAAGGTTCAGCGTTTCTTCCCATGTGCGCAAATTTCATATGTATACAGTTGGTCTTACTGGCCGTGGTAAAAGCAAATTCCTGGAAAACTGCCTCGTACAAGATATCATGGCGGGACGTGGCTGTGCTGTGATTGATCCCCATGGTGATCTAGCCAAGGACGTACTCCGCTCCTTAATTTCTAAAGGATATTTCAACGATGAGAGTGCATATGAACGTGTCGTCTACGTCGCGCCTCGCCGTCGTGATCATATTGTTCCCTTCAACGTCTTATCAAAAACAGATCCGTCCATGGAAACGTACGAGGTGGCTCAACGGGTAATATCGGCATTCATGCGTACATGGTCCAGGACGCTTCTGGAACCTCCCCGATTTCAACAGATCATGCGCTCTTCCCTTGCTACTCTAATTGAGACAGAGGAGACCCTGTGCAGCCTCTACCGCTTATTGACAGACGATCAATTTAGATCTTCGAAATTGCAGGAGATTTCAAATCCAAAAGTAGCTGTTGATTGCAGGACTTTTTTTGAGAATGAATATGACCAGTGGGGGAGAGATAGAAGTGCGATGATTAGCAGTACCACCAATAAGGTGAGCGCACTGACGGACAATCCCAGCATTTTTTATATGCTTGGACAACGAGAGAACAATATAAACA
>SDBT01014621.1_pt1 | contig 12508 bp, 20 predicted proteins | sample 2277101 | NCBI WGS metagenome assembly SDBT01 (sample SAMN10404973, study PRJNA504765) | marine sediment metagenome | isolation source: marine sediment core GS10_PC15, 103 cmbsf | place: Arctic Ocean: Southern Knipovich Ridge | collected 2010
TCTTCAAGCTTGTTTTGCATCTGCTCTCGATAGGAGTCAATAATATTTGAAAGATCAACAATCAGCGCCTCTAACTGTTTCATCAGAGCTTGCTTTTCAGCTTGTTTATTACTCATACTCCCCTTCCTTTCTTTACGGGTTTTTCGTATTTCAGACAACAGTTTATTTTCATAGGAGCAAGCCGATTCAAAAACCTGGCTTTCCACTCCGCATTTCTGGATTGCTCACAGCGCTTCATACGCTCTTTGTGTTGAACTAATTTATAGGCGAAAGATTCATCAGCTATTTCAATGTTGTATCCAAATACCTCTCTAATTAGAGATAACATTTGCGTATGAAAACCCGATTCCATTTAACTCCTTATTGTACTTAATGTATCTTATTGTAAATCCTATACATTTTGAGATGGGGAGATAAGTAATTAAAATATAAGGGGTTAAATAGGCTATGTTTTAATAATTTCTCTTAATGTACTTAATGTAGGATTTGTAGTGAAAATATTAGTAGATGGAACTCTTTTTTTTAATCATCTTGAATATTGAGCATTTAGAGGCACAAAAGAATTTTTCACCGGATTTTCTACATTAAGTACAATAAGGAGTTAAAGCCTTGAATTTGAAGGGTAAAGTAAATGTAGAGCACCCTACAATAAGTTACATTTAGTACATTAAGGAATTATTTGCTTTTCAGTTTTAGGGACATGGTATTTTTCGAGCCATGCCACATCAGATATGATCACCCCATTCTTTCTCCAGTAGGGAGGATTGTTTTTTACCTCTCCCACTGGAAAGACTTTTTCCCAACCAGCGATAAATGAGGGGCGTTCTTCTATTCGCATGGGTTTATTGATTGATATTTCTTTGGGCTCCTCCGCTTTCTCATATAACCTTTTTAAATCTCTCCAATCCATATCAAGTTTCCTTGGATCTGAACTCTGGGTGCACGTAATAAATTATGGTTGCTTTCCTGTCAGTGGGAAGTGTGCAGGGGAGGGAGATGAGATTTCGAGAGTGCAAAATATGCAGGGCTTCATTTAACTGCTCCACGAATTTGAATCGGGCTCTGAGTTTTTTGTGGCATTCTGTTTTGAGAAAATAAGGCTTTCCCTCCTGAGTGATCCATTGCCAGACAATTTTAGCCGCTTCTAACCTGGGCTCGGCTTCCATAAAATCCAGAGTGTATTTAGTGTGCTGGATAAGACTTGACCCCCAGTTACATGCTCTGTTCATGGTGGCTTCATTAACTATCAATTTTGTATTCCCGAATTCGGCAACATGACAGACAAGAGCCTTTTTTAAAATTCCTCCTGGTAGTTTCCCCGTCCAGTCTGCAATCTGCTCAAAATTTCCACCATGCCCTTGCTGGGATTCTATGAATTCACTTATTTCAAGAAATTCTTTTTGAGCCCTATCACTAAGAGTCAAAATATAGGGGTTCAAATTTCCGTTATCATCTTTTCGCATTTCCTGATTTAGTAATTGAAAAATTAAATTTTTGTATGCGCTCTTTAAATTATTTGGGATGGAAAATTTACTGCCGATCTTGCGTGAGCCAATATTGCTTTTCGGATAATAGAAATCAATACGAGCAAGAATTCCCTTCCCTCTGAAAGATTTTTTATCTCCCTTGTTCAACTGTCTGATTACTTCAGGCTGCACTGTTAAAGCAAAAGATATTGCAGGGTGATTTAACATGACTACTCGATCCTTACGATCCACTCGAATTGCAGAGCCAGCGTGACCTTTTAAGTAGACATCATTGTTTACCTTGCCTGCATTTCCATAAAGTCCAGACATATTTTCAAACATTCCACCTTCATCGGAAAATACATTCATTACTCCATCATGTAACGCGAGCAGGTTTTGCATCTGTTCCCCGGTGGTATCCGAGGTATAAATACGAGGAACAACTATTTCATCAGGTGTACTCAGTCTGACATTTTGGATCTCCATCATGTTTCCAGACCTACTACTTTGCTGGTCTGGCCGGGAGGATTCTGCAATCAATCGCTGGATGAGTTTCTTATCCATTTCCCGTTGCGAGTAATTTTCTTCAATTTCGGGCCTCATCAAGATTGCCTGTTCCTTTTCCCATTCATTGATGGGCTCAATCATCAAATTGAAGACAGCGGTTTTTCGCGTTCCGGGTGGCAATACTGATACCGTCCAGCTCATGGCAGGTTCATGGTAGTCATTGTCAAAAGGGGCAATGATGTATTTGTTTTGCATCCCACAAGCTAAAACAGGTTGAGCAACCATCACTGCAAGTCCAGGTGGTGTTTGCGTAAATTCGCTGACACTTTGACAATAATCGGCTAATTCAGAATGGAAAACCTCATGCGGATTGATTTCCGGTATTTCAATTCTGTCAAAAAGGATGGGCTCATCCCATGCGCTATCTCTAGCACTTTGAATGGTTGAACTTTCCTCATGATTCAATTCTAAAATTGAAGGTAATGCGAGAATATCTTGAGCTGTTATATGTGGATTCGATGTGAGGTAATCAAGACAATCCCCCTTCTGAGGGAGATTTAGTTTGTCAATATCGACAAACTTGCAATCATAATTGAACGCTTTTAATTTAAGAGAAACTTGGTGAGCATAATTTAATCCCCCAGGGTCATTATCAGGCCAGATCAAAAAGGTAGTACCTGGAAGGAAAAAATCCCAGTTCACAGAATTATAAGTGCTGGCAGAGCCACTTGTGCAAGCATTCAGGCCTAAATCTGTGAGTGTTGAAACTTGCTTGTGGCCCTCAACTATCAGGACAGGCTTGCCGTTGTTGAAAGTGGGAATGGTGGAATTATTGAGAGATGTGCCTGTGAAAGGAGTAAGTAACCCTCCCTGCTCAAAAAACTTTAAATGCCTGTACCCTGATTTAAAAGTGTTGTCAAATAAAGAAAACCACCATGTTTGCTTCGCATTCTTAGCCCCCTGGATTTCCTTTTCAAGTCTGAGGTGGTAAGCAAAAATTTTTCCCTCATCAGTTTCAATAACAGGGTGTTCGTAAATATTGTGAATTTTAAAACTATTGATAGGTGGGTGTTCTGCAAGTATAAATTCCTCCGCAGCTAACAATCTTAAAGTTACATTTTCAAAATCTTCCATCCCTAGTTAGCAGCGGAAAAGGAAGGAAGATAAATTGCCTTGAGATCGTTGATGGCTTCTTTAAAATTCAAATTATTAAAACTCTGATGAAATGAAATGATATCCCCTGATTCCCCGCAGGAGAAACACTTGAACCGACCTTCAAATCTCCCGTCCAAGTTCACCACGAAGTTAGGGTTTTTACCGTCGGCGTGGAAGGGGCAAAAGAAGGTGAGCATGGCATAACGTTTTTTTGCGGGTGAACCGAGTTGTGAGGTGTAATATGATTCAATATTTATTGCGGATTTTATGAGAGGAATTAATTCTTTTAAAGTAGTTTTGGATATGGTAGTATTGGGGTACATATCTTTCTCCTCCTAGGGAAATGTTCATAGTCTTGTCATTTTCTATAAAGGGCTCGCAGTGTTTAGGCACTCCGAGCCCTGTTTTACTTTGTAAGCGGTATCATTTTTTGCGCTGTACTGGTAAGTTTCCCCTCCTGATGTATCCATTTATTGAGATCCTCCAAAAAATAAAAGATTTTCCCCCTCTTAACAAATTCCGGCCCGGTTCCTTTGGTTCGCATCATGGCGAGTGTTTTTTCAGCGAGGCCTAAATAAATTGAGGCGTTTGGAACGTCTAACCTACCGTCAGGGAATTTTTGAAATTTGATTGTTTCAGCTTCCATAATGTTGATCTCCGCTTTTATGATGAAAATATGATCACCAAGGGATATGTTTATCTAAAATCATACAGTGGAGTTTTGAAAGAATATAGTTGTAATTTGTAGTCAATGTCAACCAAATTTGGTACAATAAGTAAGATTGTAATTCTTGCCGTGAAAACAAGAACTTAAGAGGTAATGAGATGGCTTTAAAATTCACAAGACTTGGGCGAAATACTTTACGCCAGTTAAAAGCGAATGAAAAACTCTCAGAGCATGGGATAACCTTTCAAAGGCTATCAAGTGGGGATGGACGCTATACGGTCAATATCATGGTGGAAGGGCAGCGTATTCATAGGGTGATAGGGCTAGAATCTGGAGGAGTTACAAGGGTTAAAGCGGAGCAGTTCATTGAGAAAACCAGAACAGAAGCAAGGGAAGGGAAACTCAACCTCCCTAAAGGAAGGAAAACAGTTCTGGGATTCAAACAAGCTTCCAAGGATTATCTTCTCAAGCTGGCACAGGAGGGAGGCAGCGATATTAAAGGTAAAATAATGAGGCTCGATCACAATCTCATTCCATTCTTCAAAGATAAATCCCTGAAGAATATCAGCCCCTTTGATATTGAGAGATTCAAAAAACAGCGTATTGATGGTGGAGTAAAATCCGGCACTGTGAATCGTGATCTCGCTGTCTTGTCGCATATGTTCAATAAAGGTATTGAGTGGGGATGGTTCAATCATGCTCCTGCAAAAATCAAATTGTTCAAAGAGAGCCCTGGAAGAATTATTTATCTTGCTCCTGATCAGATTGAAAGATTACTGGAGGCTTCTAAGCAGGATCAATGTCTGCACGTTTTTCTTTTTATTATGATCGGTTTAGATACCTCGATGAGGCGTATGGAAATTTTATGTGTTCGTTTGAAGAATATTAATCTTGCACAAAACACGATTTACATTCCTGAAGCCAAGGGGGGATCTCGCAATCAACCCATGACAAAAAAGTTAGCTGTGTTTTTGCGAAAATATATTGCAGAACATTGCAAGGATAATCAGGAGTGGTTATTTCCTTCTTCACGATCTGAATCAGGGCATCGAGTTGCAATAGAAAAACCATTTCGCAGAGTGGTAGAAAATGCTGGATTAGATCCCACAGAAATTTTACGTCACACTTTGAGGCATACTAGTATTACCCATCTTGTGCAAAGCGGTGTTGATCTTCCCACTGTAAAACGTATCTCAGGCCATAAGTCTTTGGAGATGGTGGAGCGTTATGCTCATCAGAACGGAGCGCATCTGTCAGAAGCTATGGATAAACTGGAAAAGCGTATTCATTTAAAACCCAAGAAAATTCATTCTGTGAAATAAAGGGGGGGATTGAAAACAATATGCCTTTAATTAATTGTCATGAATGTAAGGAAGCTATTTCAGATAGGGCTCAAACATGTCCCTATTGTGGTATTCACATGCACCTGCAAGAATCTTTTATTAAAAATGCGATGCCAATTCAAACAGTCCAAGAGACATCAAAATATCTAAAGGGATGGTTGGCTATTGGTTATTTAACAAGTATATTAGGGCTCTTTGCGCTTGCCAACACAAGGGGAACCGAGAGGGATCTTTCGTGGATTTTTATTGTTGGAGTTTTCCTAATTATTTTTACCAAAGTTTCAATATGGTGGAACCATAAATAATTATTAAATAATGAAAGCAAAACTGGAATAAAAGTAGTATACTTATTCAGTTTCACCAGCCCCTCCACAGCTTCTGTGGGGGGGTTTTTTTATTCTTTAAAGAGGAGGAAAGTATGAAAAAGGTTATCGCTTTAATTAGTTTGGTTTTACTGTTTGCAAGTACACAAGCCTTTGCAGATGATCATTATTTCAAGGCGGGTGCTGGGTTGTCCTTTGTTGCTGATTCAGACTTGGACTTGGATTTTGATGTTGGTGGTGGTGTTACGGTGGGGGAAATATCAAGCAATACTGGCTTCGCTCTCCACACTGCTTTGGGTACAAGTTTTAAGAATGGAGCAGCTATAGAATTGGAATATGGATTTAAAAAGTCCGGTCTTGATAAGATCACAAGCGGATCAGTCTCTGCTGATTTGGATGGCAATATCAAGGTGAATACCCTTATGGTTAATGGCCTTTACAATTTTGAAAATTCGACCATGTTTACACCCTATGGAGGGTTGGGGCTTGGTATTGCCTGGGCGAAAATTAGTGATGATACTGATGATTCAAATTCCAAAGACACAAACTTCGCCGTTCAATTGCTTGCGGGAGTTTCAACGGAAGTTGCCAATGGAGTTGATTTCAGTCTGGGTTATCGGTGGCTCAATGCTGGAAGTATTTCAGAAAAGGTATCTATTGGAACCGCATCTATGGATATAGATACTCATAGCTTTGAAGCTGGTATTAAATATTCATTCTAATAATAGCAAGGGGGGAGTTTTCCTTAAACAGGGTGCATCCTAGATATTCTCCAGCCCTACCCTTGCTTCCTACTCCAGGAGGAGGAGTGAAAAATGGATATTGGATCTTGGGTGTTAATTATATTTATAGGGTTTGCTACTGGCACAGCCACAGAGAAAATCATTAAAGTTGAAGAAATAAAAAGTTATGCAATATGCAAACAAATTGGAAAAGCTGTGAGGGACGTTATGAAACCTAAAGGCTCATATATTTGTTTCAGTAAAGAATATGGGATTGTGTACCCACCCGCTTCTTAGTCAGTGGGCGATGGGCTTGTGGGGGATAATTTTATTATTCTAGCCGAACAATGGAACCCTCATAGGCTCTGAGCCTTCTGTTTTCTTATCAGGTGGTCTTGGTATCTTAACTTTTGAAAAGGAGTATGAAATGACGAGAATGTATACAATTCTGGAAAGGAAGTCGTTATGATTAAAATTCCTGTAAAAATAAAACGCAATATCTCAACAGAACTTAAAAGATTCACTCCTATTATTCAAAACTTAAAAGCGAAAGGGGCATCCACATCGGAGGACGATTCGAGAATTGTCTTGAATGATATGCTGAACGATATTCTAGGTTACGATAAATATAATGAATTAAGAACCGAACAAAGAGAGAAAGCCGGACGACTTGACTATATTGTTAAGCTAACTGAGGGGCCGAATGCAAACAAACAGGACAAGGTGGATTGCATTATCGAAGCAAAGGCAGTTCACCAGGAACTAACCCAAAAATATGTTGACCAAACCTTAACTTATTGCCTGACAACCAATACCCAGTTTTTTATCTTAACTAACGTCCGCCAATGGCGTTTATACAAAATGAAAACTGGCAGGAAAAACACAAAACCCTCCACAGAATTGATTCATGAAATTGATTTTACCAGCATCAACAACCTTGAATCTATGGCTGAGGATTTCTATATATTCTCACGAACATCATACCTTGCAGGCGATTGGAAAAATGTTGCTACAATAAGAAAAGCTACGAATGTCAACGATATTTATACTATTCTTTTGAGCGAAAAAATCCTGCGGGTTGTGGCTAGAGCATTGAGCGATATACATGGGGTAAAAATCCGTGAAGAAGTTGTCAGTGAGGTTATAGAATCTCGGATAGGAAACGGGGATAGAATGGAAATAAATCGTCCTCTTTTGAAAAAATTGAATGCTCCTGTAGTCAGAAGCCGACCCATGAAACAGACCGATTCTGAGCCGAATTCGGGAGCTCAAAATAATAACACTGGCGATGTTAAACCCGTTGATGATATTTCAAATATCGGGCTCTCAAAATAGAACAACCTAATTCTTAGTCAGGGGGTTCTATTTAGGGAAGAAAGGAAATCTAATGGTCACTAGCCAAATATTACAAAATGTTTATTCAATTCGCAGTCAAACGGGAAGAGGAACGGGCTTTAGGATTTTTTTTGAAGAGGAAGAATATCTGATAACTGTAAGCCATATTTTTGAAAGAGCTGAACTTCTTAAAGCATGCAATATGAAAAAAAGCAAATTGCATTTGATAGAAATTTATCACAAACGATGCTGGCAAAAAATGGCTGTAAGATTTATAAACTATGACCCCGTTGACGATTTGATAGTTTTTCGATTTAGTGAAAAAAATAAACTGATAAACTACAAACCACCTATTCTGTCTACCGAAGGTCTTGCAATAGGGCAAGATATTTATTTTTTAGGTTTTCCTTTTTTAGTTAAAAGTTTAGATCACTTGAATTTTGGTTTTCCATTACCCTATGTTAAAAAAGGTATTTTTTCAGCTTTTGGGGAAATAAAAGATAAAACGACTAAATTGATAATTGAAGGTTATCCAAATCGTGGTTTTTCAGGTGGCCCTTTAATTTTCAAAAAACAATTTGAAGATGATTTTCGTATAGCAGGAATAATAATTGAAACACCCAGGTTTCCTGAACCTATTTTTGAACAAAATGAAAAAAATAAAAAAGTTTCAACTCCTTATTATTATTATGAAAACTCAGGATTTATCGAAGTTCTACCAATTTTTAAAGCAACTGAGATGATCCGCCGAGAAAAATCCACAAAATATGGTTAGTAATAATGTTGAGCATTCGTGAAACAAAGGGTCTCAATAACCCCATGATCTTATGTCAGTGGGTTCTTTGAATTATTTACGGGTGAAAAATGAAGGATTACAAAGCACACCTCATTAAATATTCATATCTTCAGATTCAAGCCCAGCACCATGCGTTTGGAGTTCTGATGGCTAATATGCCATCAGAAGAAATAGAATATCGTGATTTATCTTTATCCTTAAATTATCACTTAGTATTGCAAGCTTTAGATAGAGCATTATATCTTTTGCTTTGTATTGATTTAGATTTTACTGACAAAAATGTGCCCAATCCGAGTGCCTCTCATAATTTTGAAAAAATGGTTTTTGATCGAATCGCAAAAATTAACCCTATGAGAATGGACAAGATTATTGCCATTTGTGGATCAAAAAAACAATGCAAAAAAGATTTGAATAACTTTACAGAAAATTTTCAAAAACTAAGATATTTTAATAAAAGTTTAAAACCAGCTTTCTTCCAGCATATACACCGGCGAGGTGTTTCTTATTCAGTAAAGCCTCGTTTCCAGTCCCTAATCTATATACTCAACTATTTGTCACAAGAAATTTATGCTTGGATAAGCAATTGGGAAAACCATAATGGGGAAATTATAATCTTCCATGAATATAGAGTTTAAATATGTCAGTTGGGTTTTATTACTTGTAAGAGGAGGGTAATAAGTGGGAAATACTGTGATGGGTTGGCAATTTACGTTAGCAAAAAGTTTTGAAAAACTGACGCTCGCTATAATATTGTTATCCGTTGCTATGGTTGTTAGTTATTATAATTGGCTGTGGACTGGATTAGTTCTTTTATTAATTGGGACTTATTTCATTGTTCTGCTAATCCCAATACTTTTAACTTTAAGTCGTGAATTTTTTAAATGGATTTTGTGTTGTTGGTTCTACCAGAGCTTGTCGAGTATAGTTTGTTTCGCATACAGCTATAAAAACTATGGTTTGATGAGTCAAAAAGGTTATTTTATTCCAGATTTTACTACAGCTATTTATTTCAGCATTACAACTTTCACGACTCTAGGTTATGGGGATTTTGCTCCAACTATAAATATGAGAATCGTTACTTCATTAGAAGTGTTAATGGGAATGGTTTCCACAGCATTTTTATTTGCTTTAATATGGTTTTGGTGTCAGGAAAATATTATTCCAGAAGAATTAACGTGGCTAGATGGCGAGCGTAGATTTGATGGAACACTGCATTCAAGTCGTGTAAGAATAAAAGATTTTTATGGAGTAGAAAAAAATTTAAAAAAGTGGAAAATTTTAAAAGACGATGATCAATTTTATTTGGATAGCAAAACAGGAGAATGGATACAAATAACAAAAGATACGATTGTCCCAGAAAACTCATTGCAGATGGGTGTAAAATATGATGATGATTAATGTGGAACATGGGCTCTCATCTTCAGGGGGCTATGGAGAAGCTGGGACAGTGAATCCACTCTAAAACTAAAAACTTAAAAATAGTCTAGAACAATTCGTTTGGAAGGAATATATTGTTTAAATCAACGATGTTAGCTCATTATGCATTGTTTTTTAAGGGATTGCAGGGTTTTATTCTGCTTGCAATGCGATAAATCTTCAGGTAAGCTACATTTAAGTAGAACTTATGGCAAAAAAGTATAATGAATATCTCAGCATTAGATGTTGCTCATTATTTTTTGTTTTTAAAAGAAAACGAAAATGTAACAGAGTTAATTTCTAATTTAAAAGTTCAAAAATTGCTTTATTATGCTCAGGGATTTTATCTCGCTGAAAATGATAAGCCTCTTTTCCTAGAGGACTTTCAGGCTTGGGATTACGGGCCTGTTATTCCAGAGGTGTATACCATATTCAAACCAAATGAATGGAAAGACATCTCTCTTGAATGCCCCGTTAGCGATAGGATTTTAAATGACCCTGCTAAAATTCATTTTTTTAATCGGATTTGGGAGGCCTTTGGGCAATTCTCTGCTTGGAAACTTGCAGAAATGACACACCAAGAAGAACCTTGGGCTTCCCTCTATATAAAAGGAGGGAACGTGCTTATCCCCAAGAAGATCATAGGGAAGTATTTTAAACAAGTCTTAGCAAATTGAGTGAGTCTAAAAAAAAGTCGCAAATCTCAGGATTACAAAGGGCCCAAAAGTCTTTATGTTGAAGCTGAAAAATCCTCCCATTTAAAAGCACACGATAATTTAAAATCCCCTCCCAGTTTTAATCTCTCAAAACTTCATAAAAAATATGGTTTGGCATCTCTCAACGTGCATCAATTACGAAATCTCCTAACCAAGATTGTTTTTTTAAGCCAAATGACAGGGATACAAATTCAAGGTTTACGCTATAAAAAAGGTGGGGCTGGGTTTGAAAAAATACCAGCTCATGAATATGGTGAAAAATTGAAAAATATAGCAAACGAAAAATCTATGCTTCAATGCCGTTTTGGGACTGGCAAAGATAGGATGGTAGTTCTTGAAGAAAACGGTACTTTTTATATTTATCTGCTTGGGGATGTCGGGCCTCATTAAATAGGAAACACCCATAAATGAACACCATCGAAATCAGATCAGATTATCGAATTAAGGCGAGTCAGTCTGATTGCCAGTTTTTTGTTTGGCCTCCTCCAGGTAAGACTCCGATTACTATAAAATTTCCTGCTCCCGCTCTTGGTCTTAAATTTGACTTTCTGGCTATGACCCCTCTTGAGGAAATTGAAGGGATCGTTTATTTTGATTTTCTCACAACGAATATTAGCGGGGCTATTCCATACTGGGATAGCAAAAACAGAGTAATTGCATTCTCCGAGCTGCCTTCTATGCCAGATGCACCGGAGCCTATAAAGCCCCATGTTGAGTTTCAGGCTGGTATCAAAGGTGGGGATACAATGATAGTGAGAGGCTGGGAAATCAGTCAATTTAAAGGTTGGTTCGTTGAGGGGCATTCTTTGAGTGGTGGAATTAAGTTCATGGATTCGATTGCCTGATTACACATAAATTACACAGAGTTGAGAAGTTCACTTCCTACCTGAACACCTAAACCATTGTAAAATAATCTTGACCCCGTAGCTCAGCAGGATAGAGCAACGGATTCCTAATCTTCAATTCATAGTTTCTGCCAAATTCTGAAATCTTCTTTATCCCTCTATTTACTTATATTTAACTCATACCAACAAACTGTACAATTCTGCTAAATTCCCCCTTTTACCCATCATTTCTCTGCACAATTACACAGGAATTACACAGAGATTTCCGGTTTAGAGCAACGGATTCGACTCCGTTTGTCTAAAAGTTGCTCAAATCCCAGCACCAGATACCCATATTGAAGCCCCTTAAAACTCCTCAAAATATATTTAATTTTGCGTTTGGTAGTCTCTCCTGTTTGCTTGCCTTTTTCCCATGCATGAAAAATCACCGTATCTCCTACCAGGAAATCTTTATCATCAAATGTGATGAGAAAGTCTTTTTCACCTGTTTTGATAGCCTGGAAATAACGTGAAAATACCTCGCATTTATGTATGGTGGAAAGTCTTTTCATAATGATGGAAGCTAATCGATATTGATCTATAATGCTAGATTTAAGTGTTTTTAAGTATTATAATTATGGCTATGAAATTCATGGAAACAGAAAGACTCAGAGAGCAAATTGCAATTGAGGCTATGAAAAGTCTCCTTAGTAACTCCCAGTTTTATGTGCAGGTTTTAAAGATACTCAAAATCAAAGGGCTCGTGAAAAGTGATAGTAAGTTTTTTGATGTTGTCAGTTCATACGCTTGCAAACAGGCTGATTCATTAATGAAAGAACTAGATCGAACAGCCGAAAAACCAAGTAAAAAATGAGATGAGTATTAATTCTATAGTTTTATTTTTCACGGAAATGAATAGCTTTGATATTATTATTTTAACAGGTGTGTTTTTGATCCAAACTGTTCTGATTTATATCATCAATCGCCTGATGATCATCAAAGCGCTTTTAGAGGATATCAGCTCTCAATTAGATCAATGAAAAACAAGCTACAAAAATTCTTCAAGCCTATAGATCACGTTTTAAAACAGCTTCAGTCAAAGCGTTTCCATGTGAAACGTCAAGATAACAAGAAACGGTATGATCGCAATCGAGCTAAAGAATTGACCCATAAAGAAGAGGGAGATTAAGCCAGCAAGATAAGCGAGCCATCCCCTATTATAAGCAACCCTGTAATGT
>SDBT01014622.1_pt1 | contig 12508 bp, 13 predicted proteins | sample 2277101 | NCBI WGS metagenome assembly SDBT01 (sample SAMN10404973, study PRJNA504765) | marine sediment metagenome | isolation source: marine sediment core GS10_PC15, 103 cmbsf | place: Arctic Ocean: Southern Knipovich Ridge | collected 2010
AGTCAATTTAAACATATGTCACGCTCAAGAGAAATCACCTATTGCAGTTGTCAGACTATTTGACAAGACTTATGGCGGCCCTCGTATGGATGAAATTGCCGACTATACCACGCCTGGCTTTAGGGACAATAAACCTAAATCGGTTTCGGCTGTGGAGGCTGATGCTGCTGGTTTCGACGTCTACAAACACCCTCAATCATATGTCATTGAAAAACTCAAGTCCCATGACATCGTCTTTCTGGGTACCACCCATAAGAAAGAGGCTATCCTGAAATTTATAGCAGATCTAATCCCCCGTTTACACGATACAGGGACTACCCACTTAGGTCTAGAAATCTCCTCTGACCAACAGGGCAAAATAGACAGTTTTGTTCAAACAGGAAATGGTCTAGATGATATTGAGGTCCATTCACAAATAGACTGCCCCGAGTACCGGAGCTTATTCACGACCATAAGGTCTGTTGATAAGGGCAAAAGACCTGCCGTAGTTGCTCTTGACCTACCAAAATCAATGTACCGGGAGGGAATTGACCGGGATGAATGGATGGCCCGGTCTATCACAAAGATCTTTGACCGGTATCCAGATGCAAAAGTCCTTGTCGTTGTGGGCAATCTTCATGTATTGAAAAAGATAGAGTCGGAAAATAGGGTATCAAACCCGCACGGCTCTATTCGCTCATACCTGAATCGATTGACGCCCAACTATCAAATGTTTTCAATAGGACAGTGTATTGACGAATCACCTAACGAGTGCGATTTTACGAGTACATTTAGTCATCTGGAAGGTGCGGTAGCTATGGATTGTGGCGGAAGATTTACTGGCTGGAAAATTGGTATCATGGCGCCACTGGCTGCTAAGAGCACTGAAGTATGTGAACAGCTGGATGGCATTATTGTTTATTGAATCTCTCTTATATGCTGGCCAGTTCAAGGCTACCAAGGCCATGACATTGTAATCTCAGACTATTAGGTATCTAAACATGGATGACTTTTCAGACATGGACACGAGCATTTATTGGAATCAAGCCAAGAAATACCTCCCCGCCAAGATTAACACTCTATTTATTGCCGAGTCACCCCCTGCTTTTAAGGATCAAGATAAAATGTCTTACTTTTATTTCAAAAACAACTACCGCGGCGAAATCTTATTTGCCACGATCACGAAAGCATTATTCAATGTCAATTATCATAAGGACCCAGAACGGAAAAAGGAATTACTGGAGAGATTTAGAAGAGAGAAAAGATGCTTCCTGGTGGATGGAGTTCCCTATCCCATAAATAGGGATGGAAAATGGAGAACAATACCCGCAAAAGAAAGAGAGGCACATATTCGAAAGAATAAGGAGGTTCTTTTGAGATTGCTGAGTGATTTGAAGAAAAGGGAGCATATAGATAGTAAAACAAGACTCATCCTCATCAAAAAGACTGTCTATAATGCTTTGTATGATGATCTAAAGAGTAGATATTATGTCCTAAATGAAGGTCCGATAGGATTTCCCAGGTGGTATAGAGACCCTACTACGGTGAGTAAGATTCGAAAACTCTTAGGATCCAAAAGGTTATGAAAAAGCCTCTCAAAATAATCCCCATCCTGGTATTTGTCCTATTTCTCCTCCCATCTCACTCACTCACCGGACACCCATCTCCCGCACTCGCCAGTAACCACCTTGTAATCAGAATAGTCGATGGTGATACCATATTAGTCAACTACGAGGAAAAACCAGAAAAGGTCAGGCTGCTATGTGTCAATACCCCTGAATCAGTCCACCCTGACAAAAAGCAAAACATCCCCATGGGTAAGGTCGCCTCTGATTACACCAAGAAGAGGCTTAGAGGGAAATATGTTAACCTGGAGTTTGAGGGGCCTATAAGAGGGAAATATGGTCGTCTTTTAGCCTATGTCCTTGTTGATGGAATCAATTTCAACCTGGAGCTGGTCAAGCAGGGGTTAAGTCCCTATTATACCAAGTATGGATTGAGCCAGAGATATGACCAGAAATTCAGAGAGGCGGAGAGATATGCACGGAAACATGAACTTAATATCTGGGGAGATCCTGAGCTTGCAGAAAAATACTTGAGATTAAAGTCAAAATGGGGTCAATATAGGTCAAAGGTTAGTTCTCCTCCTGCGAGTGTTCAGACAAGAGAATGGAAGTATGTGGCCAGCAAGAAATCGGAGGTCTTTCATCGGCCTGATTGTAAATGGGCTGAGAGGATAAGTCCTGGGAATCTAATAGGATTTAAGAGTAGAGAGGAGGCGATAAAGAGTGGGAGGAGACCTTGTAAGAGTTGTGAGCCTTGATCTTAGGATCTGCTTGGGATATATTTGGGTCAACTAGAAGGAATTATTATCAAAGTAACCTTTAACCCAAGGTGCTATGATCTGAATAATTAAATCCCATCTTTCATGTATTGAGGTGGGGTTTTTGCTTTTCTTCATGGATCTCTAATTTTTTTGACTATAGAATTCGAGAATTTCCCAAAAAAAAGGGGGCTTCAGATGAATCAGCTGACAATTGGCAAAACCAGAGAGATTATTAATGATTTCGCAGAGCAAATTCAAAATAGGAAAAGAGAAGGAAAACCACCAAAAAAGACGGTAATCAATTTCAGAGATGATCGCGATGTAGGCAGAGAAAGGGATATCTGGGATGTACCGGTAGGATTATTACGGTACAGAAAAGACAACGGCCGAATATCCTCTGATGTCTTGACCTATGAAAGATTTCATGGAAAGTTGGATGAAAAAAGTGAAACGGCACAAATGATTATACGAGATTCCCTGTTGCAAAAGGATCCTGAGAAAACCGAGCAATTAAAGCGGTCTATTCAACATGGAGGCCAAGATCAGCCAGCGATTATCACCTGCGACGGTTTTCTAGTAAATGGAAATCGCAGGAAACTGGTAATAGAAATGTTGCATGAGCCCGGTACTGCAGTTATGAAGGTTGTTATACTTCCAGGGAAGGATGAATCAGGAGGACCTCCAACACTTCTCGAAATTGAGGAAATTGAGAATAGATACCAACTTCAAAGTGAACATAAAGCTGAGTACTCGAACTTTGATCGAGCACTTTCAATAAGACGAAAAAAAGAATTGGGGATGAGCTTGGAGAGACAACTAAAAGATGATTCAACCTATGCAGGGCTTCCTGAAAAAGAATTCAAAAAAGCAGTTAAAGAATATCGAGAAAGTTATCTTAACCCACTAGTGTGTATTGACACATATCTTCATTATCTGAAGAGAGACGGGCTTTATAATACTATTGCAACTGGCATCGGAGATCGGGAAGGTCGTTGGCAGGCATTTCTCGATTATTACAATTCTGTCTACAAGAAAATTACCGACGAAAAACAACGGGCCAAGCTTGGTATTAGGGAAGATGAGATTGGGAAAGTTGAAGAAGTTGCCTTTAAGATTATCCGACAAAGAGAAATTCCAGGCCTGCCAGGCATAACAAAAGTTCATCAAGTCATGCGTATGCTACCAAAGTGGCTGGAAAACAAACATTCTAAGAAAGAACTATTTAACATTTTGGATATTGATCTAAATCTGCCAAAAGAAGAGCGATTTGATGAAAATGGCCAAGAGTATGATGAACGCCAAATAGATCGATTTTGGTCAGAAAAACATCGGACTGAAATAACTAGGCAAGTCAAAAAGGCTATAGATTACTTTGAACACAAAAAAGGTCAAGAAAAACCGTTGGACTTATTGGAGGGAGCCCTCCGCAATTTGGAACATGAGGATATGAAGCCAAATTATGTGAATCCTGGACAGATACCAAAAGCCATGGAATTGGCAAGAAAGATTCACACACGTGCTGATGAAATAGAAGATGACCTCTACCATTATCAAAAAAAGGTTAAGAAGCTGAAGGAACAATTCCAACATTAATGGTCATAAATGTTAATCGATCTGTCAAATAGCACCTTAATAATCGACTTATCCTCATCAAGTATAAAACCTTATCAGTTTAGTCAAATACATTTCTGGGGATTCACAAAGGACAGGGAGAGTAGTTTATATAAACTCTCTTCTGAAAATACTTGTTCTCTTTTGCCAAGGATTATCAGCTACTTTGACACAGAGCATATACCTTACACCCTGTCCTCATCTTGCCAGGACTACCTAGCAGAGCTCAATCGTCTAGCCGATAGGTACGAAAGAGCAAAAAACCTAGGAGAAGAATTTAAAGAAGGCGTACTGAATAGTGCTGAGTTCCAGGAGTTTTCATCATTTGTTAACAACAACCTTGTTAGGACACTTAAGGATCACCAACTCAAGGCGGCCTTTCATTTGTATTTAGTGGAAAATGGAGCAAACTTTTCAGTTCCTGGCAGCGGGAAGAGCACAGTTGTTCTAAGCGTCTTTGAAAAACTTAGACACGAAGCCAAGGTCAACTTGCTGTTTGTAGTTGGCCCTGCTGCATGCTTTGGACCATGGAAAGCTGAATTTGAACACACTTTCGGCCGTAAGCCAGATTGGAGGATCCTTGCAGGCGGGGAACAAGGCAAAAGGAGATCAGAATACTTTGCTCCGCGTTCCCGCAGAAGAGAGTTATATTTAACGACTTACCAGACTCTCCTAAATGACCAGGAGGAGATAATAACCTTTTTTAACCAGTGTGGGATTAAGGTGTTTTTTGTCATAGATGAAGGACATTATATTAAACAGATTGGTGGTAGTTGGGCGACTGCCGTTTTGAGAATTTCTCGGCACGCCAATTACCGATGTGTTCTCACAGGAACCCCTCTCCCAAGAACTTTCACTGATGTCTTCAATCAATTCGATTTCCTGTGGCCCTATAATAATCCTATAGACGGAGATACAAAGGTAAGAATCCAGATTAGGGAAGAAGATAATGATACTGAATCAACAAAAGAGCTGTTAAGAAAAACCATTGGACCCTTATTCTACCGTGTAAGAAAAAGTGAACTAGATCTTATTCCGCCGATGTTTCATCCTCCTGTTGTTCTTAAGATGAACAATTATGAAAGAATGATCTATGATGCCATCGAAAAACAAATAAGAAATTATTCAAAGAAAGATTATTTGAGGAATATTGATCTGGTTAAGAAGTTGAGACGAGGTAGAATTATTAGATTGCGGCAGTGTTTATCAAATGTAAGGTTATTATTAACGGTACTAGAGAATTGTGACGAAAGCCTCATTGAATATGAATCAGATTTAGGCCGAATCATTTACGATTATGACAGCTTGGAAATACCTGCAAAATTGGAATATCTCAAAGAATTCGTTGGGAAACTAAATAAAGGGAAGAAGAAAGTTGTTATTTGGTCAAATTTCATAGGTGCGCTGAAGTTGATACACAAGCATCTAACCCAAGATGGATTTTATTGCAAACTAATTTATGGTGAAATCCCTACTGAGCAGACCTCCATTGATGAAGAAGAGACTCGAGAGAAGATTCGAAACGAATTTGTTGATCCCAAAAGCGGTCTTGACATCTTGATCTTAAACCCTGCTGTTTGTTCCGAGTCAATATCACTCCATACGACATGTTATCATGCGATATATTATGATCTATCGTATAATTGTGCCCAATATCTCCAATCTCTGGACAGGATACACAGAGTTGGAGGTTCGGAGACCCATCAAGCGAACTATTATTTCTTACAGTATGAAAAAACGATTGACCAAGATATAAAAGCCAATTTAGAAAAAAAAGCCAAGAGGATGTACGATTTGATTGAAGTGGATTACAGCATATACTCCCTTGATATGTTCGGAGAAGATGAAGAAATAGAGGCTTACGAAAGGCTTTTTGGCGGAGAGTAATGTTCGACTTTGAAAGAATTTCTCTGAAACAAATATTGAATTTCTCTGAAATTGTAGGCGAATCATCGCTTTTGCAGAAGGAGTTTATAAAAGCGAGATATCTTGAGACTTCTCTGAACTTTGAAAACACAGTTGAGTTTTTACAAAAACTGAAATTAATCGATGTCAGAGGAAATGACATTGTTCTCGCATCTGAATATAGAGCATTTCTGAAAGAATTCAACAGAGTAAGGGAGCGAGAAGTAAGAATAAAAACATTTATTCTAACTCACCTTCTAAACCAAAGAGGTCCTTTCTCTGAAGATATTAACGAATTCTTGTCTCATTTTCGTTTTGTAGAGGACCAATTTGAGTTTGCACCCAGTAGTTCTCAAAGACTGAAATATAGTGGAGTGAGAAACTTTTTTATGGATTTGGAATTCCTCTATCTACATTCGGATGAACCGAAATACATCATATCAGATGAGTATTCTATAACTTACGCAGGTTTTAAGGGTTTCTCTGGTATATCAGTAAATGAATTCTGGAAGTTACAACAGAAAAAAGAAGAAATTGGCAAAGCGGCAGAACTTCAAATTATTAAATATGAAAAAGATAGATTATCGGAGGATCCGTTACTTGCCCAGAGAATTGAACATACCGCTATGAGAGACGTTATAGCAGGATATGATATTAAGAGCTTCGATGGGAAATTTGATGAGGATGGAAATCCAATTCCAAGGTATATTGAGGTGAAGGCAGTTCCACATCATAGTTATAAATTCTTCTGGACAAGAAATGAAATAGAAAAATCTAACTATCATAGAAATAGATACTATCTATATTTATTGCCAGTTTTGAACAAACGTACTTTCGGCATCAACGCTCTTAAGATCATTAAGGATCCGTATTCAAGCGTTTATCAAAAAGGAAAGGAATGGACGCGGACGGAAGAATTACTGGCATTTTCATTAGCAAAGACTTCAACGGTTTGAGATTAGTAATTCAGCAATTAAGAAATAGCTGGACCAGATAATTAATAACTGATATGTTGAAATAATTATGAGACCACCTCAACTAGACTCAATCTATCAAGGCGACTGTGCTGACCGCTTGTCCGATGACACTCTCTTTCCAGATAATAGCATAGACTTGATAATTACCTCTCCGCCCTATGCTGATAGCAGAAAAGGTTCATACGGAGGAATAGGCCCAAACAAATTTGTAGAATGGTTCTTACCTATTTCTAGGCAATTGTATAGAGTGCTGAAACCAAGAGGCTCCTTTATGCTCAATATTAAAGAAAAGGCCAAAAATGGCGAAAGACAAACCTACGTTCTGGAGTTGATTTTAGCCCTAAAAAAAGAGGGTTGGTTTTGGATAGAAGAATATTGTTGGTATAAGAAAAATTCATATCCTGGAAAATGGGCAAATAGGTTCAGAGATTCATGGGAAAGATGTCTTCATTTCACAAAACAAAAAAAATTTCGAATGTACCAGGATGCCGTGAAGGTGCCAATTGGAGATTGGGCAAAGGAAAGGTTTAAGTCAATGACTGAGAAAGACTTTATTCGGAGTGCATCAGGAACAGATAGCACCTTTGGCAGAAACGTATCTAACTGGTTGAATAAAAGGAAAGTCTACCCACACAATGTGTTAGTGTTTGAAAAAGAGCATTATATCGAACCTACAAATGTTTTACATTTTGCCACAGAATGTCAAAACCGTAACCATAGTGCTGTCTTTCCCATAGAGTTGCCAAGTTGGTTTATAAAATTGTTTACTAAGAAAGATGATATCGTCTTAGATCCGTTCATTGGAGCGGGCACCACTGCATTAGCTTGTATGTTACTGAAGAGAAGATTTATAGGTATAGAAAAATTAGAGGAATATGCAGAAAGAGTAAGAGCCAATATAATAGATTTGAAAAAAATAATGCCTTCGAAATAGGTAATGACGCCTGCTAAATATTGACCGCAAATGAGGTTTCATAGAAAAGTAGGCCTTCTGAGATAATGAAGTTGCCATTCTTTAAATGCGACAAGGCTTAATCACTGTCACAGATTCCACTGCTTCCATTTATCATATTTTCCAGCTTCAGATTTTTTTATACTTCCATCATAGTCATCAGACCTACGAAAACCTCAAAAAAATAGCCTCCCTCAAAAACCCTAATGTAATTATCAAGAGGCTATTTCATACTTCCAAGTCCTTCAGAAAGATCCTCACTCCCCAGTTTGAAGACCCCCCATCATCTCATTCCTAATAACCTCCCCATCAAACATAGTCCACGCTATCTCCGCATAATGAGCTATCTTCTCAAGATCATGCTCCTTCATTTTATTATTCCAAATCCTCAAAGAGTACTTGAGTATATGCTACACACAGATGAGAGGACTCCGGGTAATGGACATCAGATCAAACCTACCTGAGCTCTCAACCCCGTATTTCTCCACAGTTCGCTCACGGATGTATTCCTCCATGTGCTCAGAGAACTTCTCCCAGTTGACCACTCTGCCAACAGACATACCTTTCGAGACCTAGAGGTTTACTAGATCCTTATTCTTTCAGTCACGTCTCCGATATTAGTTCAGTCAAGACCGGCCAGCAATTTGGGCAAAAGTGTCTTTACAAATGTTGTCTCAAATGGAATGATACTGCAAAATTCTGGTTAGTCAGCCTATCTTGACAAGAGACTGTTTACATATCCCTTGACCTTCATATATCCCTATCCTATATTCAAATCGTGTAAAGGAAAAACAGCAGATGAGAATTAACTGCCACTGCCATATCTTCAGCCTGGATTGTGTTCCTTTGGAATTCCGTGAACGTTTTTTGTTAGACGTGAGGAATCCGGTTCATAGATTTGCACATTGGCTGCTCGGGAGGATTCTTCCAGAGGATTCAAAACTTGAAGACTGGTTGGAGTTTGTGGATATGCCCATTTCCAAGATCGCCCAGAAGTTGGCCAATGAGATGGATGAGGCTAACATAGATATATGCACGCCGTTAATGATGGACATGGAATATTGCAAGGAGTTTGCTGGTGGCACAAAGGGTTTTAAAGATCAGATAGCCGAAACCTTAGCCGCTGTCGAGGCTATAAATAAGCAATACAATCGCACTCGCATGCTTCCATTTATCGCAGCTGACCCCAATAGAGAGAATGTAAGAGACATTGTAATAGATGCCCTCAGAGGTGAGGTGTTTAAAGGAGTCAAGATTTATCCTGTCATGGGATTTACGCCGGATGATAAAAGACTCTATCCCATATATGAGTATTGTGTGGAGAACACCATACCCATAACTGCCCATTGTGAGAATGGGGGTATTCCAGGCTTCCAAGAATACTATCATCTGGCGGACCCTAAATACTGGTCTGGTGTTTTAAAGGACTTTCCCACGCTCACATTGAATTTAGCCCACAATGACCGCACAGGGTCATCCTGGCAACCAAAGATAGCTGAGCTGATCAAAACCCACCCCAATGTCTATACCGATATTTCGTACGATACCGAGATGTGGTTTATGCCAAGGACGTACTTCAAGAGTATAAAACGCATGCTGGCAACACCAAGAATCCAGGACAGGTTACTTTACGGCACTGATTGGTACATGGGACGATTTCTTTGGACAGAAAAGTCTTATTTGAGGTGGTTTTTGGAATACTCTAATAAGATTCCCTGGTGCCGGGTGGAATTTACCGCCCAAGAGATAAAAACGTTGACCGAGGATAACCCTAAAAGATTCCTGGGATTGTAGGGTGAGACCCGTGAAAATGGAGGCCACCGATAAAAGGAGACAATCATGGACGATGAAACAGTTAGGCACCTATGGGCCTTACGGAAGATGAATGGAGCACTTTTAGATGGATTAAAGGCCGCTATTTTTGTCTTAGAGAAAGAAGACGAACTCACAAAAAAGAGACGAAAATCTGTGCTTAAATCATTAAAGTACCTGATCGCTGAAAGTGAGGAGATATATGGAGGAGTGCCAACGGAGCATTGGTTCCTCAAAATCAGATAAAGTCACCTGGCTGGCTAATCAAATCTTCAAGGCTTTTCCCAGAGAGGTTAGCGGGCTGAAATTCTACAGCTTGGGCTGTGGCTGCACTTACTACCAAAGGATCTCTAGGGATGGCAATTTAGATCCACAGATAGGCATTTACAGGGATGCTGAGAAGGGGGCTTGTGAGATTTGTATGGGGCAGGATGAGGGCTGGAGGGATAGGGTGATTGATGAGGTTGTGATTTACAATAGGCAGTTTGAAATTGATTTTGATCACTAGATAGAGTATCTATATCAACTAATTATTAACATTCGAAAAATGTCTGCTATGGGATGGTTTTCATCATTTGTAAAATCTCTTTTGCCTACTAAATTAGACAAGAAAGGCATCAATGTCATATATGAAGATGATATAGTAGACTTTCTAGCTAATCTTGGATTAATCGAGGATTTAGAGAGCGGAAAAATCCATTGTGCATTTTGTGAAACTCAAATCACCAAAGAAAATTTGCAATGTATCCTCTCTATCGAAGGCGAAATAAAATTCTGCTGTGATGATCTGGAATGCTACAAAAAAGCTTTGGAAATGATTGAAGGTATTGGGAAATAAAAATGGCGGAATTTCTGAACAGTATAAAAGCTTATGGGTTACCTGGCGTTTTATTACTAATGCTTCATTTTTGTATTAAAAACCCAGATAAGGTTCAGATATGGATTTCCCTAATAGAGAGATATGTCGGATTAGTATCCGCAAGACGTAAAAGAAAAAACATTTCTAATGAGATTGAAGGCAGGATCAATTTATTTGCTAAAAAAACCAATAATGAAACTGGTGATAGTATATTTCCCTACGGAATAAAAATGCAATGGGTTGAAGATTCAAGCAAAGATTTTGACACAGAAGCTTTTACAAAGAAAAATCAAGTCATCATAAAAATGAAGCCTCATGAAAATCAAGACAGGAACTTGGCTGTTGCCACACTAGAGTATGTTTCCAGGGGCTTAATTCCTAAAGGAAGGTTTTATGTCTCCAAAAATATAATGAGATCAATAGATTTCAAAATGGTGTATAAAATTTTATTGAGCGACAGATTATACTCCGCCGTGGAATATTTCTTTGAAAATATGCTTTCGCCTGAAATAACAGTTGTACCTGAAATAAAAGAGCATTTAGAAAAGATGCATAATTTGGATGATCATGGACTTTTTACTTCCATTCTTTTGTTTGAACTCATGATATTGGGAAAGAAAATACCACCAGATTTCGATAAAATAAGGAGGAGAGCGATTGCTGAAGTAAAGCTTTTTATTTTATTCCTTAATAATATAGCTATGCGTGCCCCCGAAGAAGAAACTGAATTACACTTTATTAGAAAAGAGATCAGGGTTTCATTACTATTAATCGCCCGCGCTGGGCGCATTTGGCAAACAAAAGATTATTTATGGAGATTTAAGAAGAACTTAGAGGAAGGATCTGAAAGAGTATATATTACGGCTATGGGTGCTAATATTAGATTTGCTAAAATGGTTTCTTCTGAAATTGAAAAAAAATGCAGGGCGAAGAAACTCTTTGAAAAGATTTCAAATGTAGCGACTTGGAGAGGAGGTATCACAAAAGGATATATCTGTTTATTCCAGGCAAAAAACTAAAATACTCTATCAAAAACTAGCCAAAAAGCCCCTTGATAGCCTCTTTAACAATAAATGTCTCTATTCCCAAACACAATGCTACTCCTAAGATAGTATTAGCTAAAGACAATGGGGCTTGTAGTGTTTTCATGATTCCCCAAATGACTATAACTACTGATAATGACAAACAGATTAGTATTATTTTTATAGACATAGTGAACTCCTAGTCCTAGAATTAATCATCGGAAAAAATTTTAAATACTTAATCTTTTTTTTGACAGGATTAAAAAGCCCTTTCTAATCTCCTTCCTTTCGACAAGTGATTGGCTGACTCAAAGGCGCCCAAGTTACGTATTGACCTCTTATATAGATAAGCAATAGCTGTGCCATTTTTCGGTTAGGCTCCTACCACCCGGAGGTGGACACCCTATTTCATCCCTCCCATGCTGGGATTTGTTGTCTTGAGTGATTTATCCCCTCTGAGTTTTCCATTCATAACAAAAAGGCCCCGGAGCTCTTAGTGCGGAATACTTTCAGACCGCCTCGCAACCTCACGATCGCGGGAATCTCCAAGGCCTTCAATCTTGTCTTGATTTTTTGTCTGTCTATATTTCAAGGTTTTCATTTCTGCTTTCTATTTATATCAATTTCCTATTTTTCGGCAACCCGACCCCAAATAATTACTTGGGTGGCCTGACCATAACAAGTATCACAATATTTTTGCCCTTTTTTGGGCTTATTTTTTTCGCAGGCAGGGCATAAGAGTGTTGGTGAAATTTCGCTAACTAAGCGTTTTTTGTTCTTCTGATATTGTCGATGTTTGTCTACATCACATTTCAGGCAATAAGCACTATAAATTTTTCCCTTTTATTTCAATCTCCTTTTTAGGGTGCAATAGGGTGCATTTTCTTTTACAATCTGGTACAATCTGACGAGATTAAGCAACCTAACTCCTTGAAATCCTTAACAGGCCTATGTCACATAAAAATAGTTAGTTATTCTGATTTATTAGAAGGTATCTTAATTCATTATATGGAAGGAGAAAAGAATGGATGGTCAAATAATAAAGGAAGGGCTGACCTTTAACGA
>SDBT01014623.1_pt1 | contig 12506 bp, 14 predicted proteins | sample 2277101 | NCBI WGS metagenome assembly SDBT01 (sample SAMN10404973, study PRJNA504765) | marine sediment metagenome | isolation source: marine sediment core GS10_PC15, 103 cmbsf | place: Arctic Ocean: Southern Knipovich Ridge | collected 2010
GACTCACCCCGCGAGAGCTGAATCGAAGAGCCACTATTTAGTGTTCTCTGTCTATTCCTGCGGTCATATAGAGGGCTGTTGAACAGCCCTTTTTTTGTGTATAATCTTCAATGTCGGAAGAAATATATAACGAGATTCCGAATGATCATTTAATTCGGATATGTCAATACCGACATGGCTCAACCTGTTGTAAATATATTGTTTTTTTCGAACGGATAGGAAAATTTTGTTGTGTAAAAAGCACTTCTAAATGGCGAGAAAAGATAGACCGGCAGACAGATGAATTAAAAGCAAGAGGCGATAATTGCGAAGGCTTGTCTCATGAGACGCAGTAGGACTCTCCGAGAATATCGGAATAAATTAATCCGACGGCAAGCAAAAACTGTTGCTGATAGAAAGAAGGATTCCCAAAAGAAAATTATAGCAAAGCGCAACCCTGAACTAGTACAGTATAATAGGGATCAAGATCAGGTAGATTTACGCCATCGTCAGATTCACAAAAGGCGACGACCACAGTCAGGTGAGTCTAATTATCGATCAGTTAGACCAAAAAATTCTCCAGCTATAGAACCATCTACATTAGGTGATTTTCTTTCTTTTGATTCCTATGCTTATAAATCGAGAAAGGTTCGAGTGTGTCACTATATCGATAGCTTGGGGATGGGTGGTGCTCAGACAATGATGATGGAGCTAGTAAATGCGCTAAACAGGTATTATGGAGCGCACATCGAGAACTTTGTAACCAAAAAAGGAGGGTTTAATACCAAATTTACAGATTCTTATGGGATCACTCCTGTTGATACAGGTGGCAACCTTACAGATTTCCTAAAAAAGAATAAAATTGATATCTGTCTTCACCATCGTACTGCTAACGCAAGATGCATGAAAGATTATCTGCCAAAAAATGTCAAGTACATAATTCTTAATCATACTTGGCACCGTTTAGGTAATATGCAGCGGTTTACTTATTGCGATTATTACGTCTCTGTATGCAAATTTTTACACAAGCACAAGCGGTGGCCTTCATTTGTACACCGTACTCGTCAACTTGTTATTTTGAATGGGGCAGAAAATGAGTATCTTGATGATATAAAACCAAGAGAACTTGCAGGTGAATTCAAAATAGGGAGGTGTCATCGGTTAGTGCCTAGTAAGTTTCGTAATGATTCATTGAGATGGATTGCGACCAAAGCTTCTGCATCGATTAAGGGGTTAGTTCACTATCTTATCGGTCACAGCAAGGATGGAAAAGCGATATGTGATCAATTCGAGAATCTTGTATATTTCGGTTCTATCACGAATAGACAAAAGAAGATGTCTATTCTAAAATCCCTTGACCTTTATTTTTATGAAACATTCCAGCAGGAGGGGGCCAGTATGGCTATCCTGGAATCTTTGGCTGCTGGAGTCCCTGTCTTGTGTAAGCCTTTGGGTGGAAATATTGAGTTGATCAAACATGGAGTTAATGGTTACATTGTCGGTGACCGTTCTGAGTTTTTACTTAGAATGAAAGAGTTGTCTGAATCCAAAGGAATGTTAGATAGATTAAAAGAGACAACTAAAAGAGATTTTAATAAAAGACTTCATATTAGACATACAGTTTGTAAGTATATGCAAGTATTTGAGAATCTGATAAAATTATGAAATTTTCTATTCTAACTGCTTCTTATAATAGCTATCCTTATATTAAGCAATGCGCCAGAAGTGTTCTTAGTCAAGATTGTCCTTCCTTGGAATGGATAGTTGTCGATGATTGTAGTGATGATAAATCTTACAAATTTTTACAATCGCTTCAAGATTCGAGGATTAAGCTGATACGAAATAAGAAAAGATTATTTTGTTCTTCTGCTTATAGCGTAGCTCTATCTCATGCAACTGGGGACATCTGTGGAATTGTAGATGCAGATGACGCCTTGGTGCCGTTTGCAGTCAAGAAGGTTGCTGCCAGATATTCTGCATATCCTAAAATTGGCTATATTTATACCCAATTTTTTTGGTGTAACCAAAACTTTATTCCTCTCCGGGCTGGTCTGTCATCCTTACCTAAGATGGGTTTGTCATTTGTTGAGATGACTTTGAGATTTAAAAAACATTGTTTTTCTCACTGGAGAACTTTTCGGCGAAAAATGGGGCGAGAAAAAGTATTGTTTCCACCAGGATTAAAATATGCTGTGGATAAGGCACTTGGTTTTATGTTAGAGGAAGTTGGCTATGGAGCATTTTTCCCAGAGAAGCTGTATTACTATAGATACCATAAGTTGAATATGTCTCTCCGAACTGGAAAACAACAGAAGTTGACATGGAGGGAGCAGGCCAAGAGGTGTCAACAGTTAAGAAAACAGTATCGTCTGAAGGTTTTTCCTGTTATTAAGATAAAATGAAAGCAGCATTAGATGAGAATAGCATTAAATAGAAGTGTAAAAAGGGAGTCTGGACCCTTGATATTCACACGAAGGCTGTTCGACTATTTGGTTGATAAATTTGATGTAAAACTAGTAAGGGCGGATCAGAAGCCAGATATATATTTTTGTATTATCACTTGTAACAAAGTGCATGGAAGTAAAATAGTCCTTCGTATAGATGGCATGTATTGGGACGGGAAAGATCGAAATGGCCAAAGACAGAATCCTGGGATTTTTCGATCTATTCGACAGGCAGATGGAGTTGTTTTCCAAAGTAAATTCTGCAAGAAATCCTGTGAATATCATGCTGGTAAAGCTAAGAAATCAACGGTCATTCTGAATGCAGTTGACCAGCAGCAAATAAAATGTATAGAGAAAGCTGTTCTTATAGATAAACCTGGGATAGTGGCATGTTCCGCATGGCGGCCTACTAAGCGTCCTAATTCTATTTGTAGAGGATTCCTAAAAAGTGATGTTGAACATTATCTTTACATGGTGGGACAACTTCCAGAAGGAAGGATAAAAGATGAAAGAATAATATGGACCGGACGGCTTTCTAATAAATCTGCGATTGGAGTAATGAAAGCTTGTACCCATGCTGTCCATCTGGCAAAGTTTGATCCATGTCCCAATGCATTAGTTGAAGAAGTAAGTTGCGGGTTGCCAGTTTTACATACGGACAATGGAGGGATACCTGAGATAGTTAAAGACCGAGGTATACAATTAAATGTGGACGCAGGTTGGAATTATAGCATTCTTCATAGTGAAATAGATAATTTAGATGCTTCCTCTGTAGCCGATGGGTTTAATAAATTAGTTCATCTTCCTAAGTACGATGATGCTGCTCATCTTTCTTTAGATATATGTGCTAAAAAATATTACGACTTCTTTTTGGAAATTCTTAATGGCAAAATATGATAAAGATAATAAAACTCTCATCTATGAAAGTGTCTCTGAATTTTACAACATTCAAGCTGAAAGAGGAGCCAAGTTAGAGAAATTTAAACCTACAGGGAAGATGCATATTATCTATGACTTGAAGCGTTTTTTTGGTTTTGTTAGTAGGGATGATCGCATTCTAGACGCTGGCTGTCGAGATGGCTGGGCAATCGGTTTTATGCTTTCTAAGAGATTTAAGCGAGTACAAGGGTTCGACGTAATTGATAAAAATGTAGAAGTTTGTCACTCTCATGGATATAAGGTAGATTTGGCGACTGCGGAATTCCTGGATTGTTATGCTGATTCTTCATTTGATGCTGTCTTTTGTCGACATACTTTGGAGCACATCCGTCAGCCCAGGAAAGCGATTAAAGAATTTGCTCGAATACTGAAAAAGAAAGGAATTTTTTATTGTACTATTCCGCTGGAAAAGAAAGGGACTCATCCACATGTAAAATATGGTCATTCTTATGTGTTTAATACTATTGATGAAGTTGTGGATATGTCGTTTCAATTTAAACCACTCAAAATCATAAAACGAGAGAATACCAGATCTGGGATTGCGGGCACATTTGTAGGATGCAAAGTATGAAAGCTGGTTTGGAAAAATTATGTTCTAACGAACAAAAGACTATGTGTTTAATTTCTCAGGTTCTTAAGAACAAATCAGTTCTTTTGGTGGCAAAGAAGAGACCTCCGTCCTGCACCTACTCAGTAATTGGTTTTTATCTGTATCACATATTAAAGCATGCGGGAGTCGATGTAACTTTTAAGGATGTTGACAAAAGTAGGAGTGTTAAGAGGGAGTTCGATGTCGGCATTTATGCAAATTATGAAACAAAACTATTAATCCGTTTTAAAAAACAACTTTTGAAGGAGTTTTTGAAACAATGTAAATACACTATATTTTATGCAAATGTTGTAGCTTCTACTCGTGGTTTTGACAGATATGCGGTTTCCCGGGAATGTTTTTTAAATCCCTCCAATAAATGGTATAGATATAAAGCGTATAAACCCGGCCCGCCCAAGGAGAACTTCCGTCTAGCCAAATATGTCGGTAGAGGTGTTGATCCGGAATTTTTGAAACCATCTCAGATAGAATTTAAAGTCTGCATAGACGCAATGAGAAAAAAATCTGTTAGAGAAGCTATTCAAATTATTGAGAAGATCAAACAACGCGATAATACTATTCCTATCCTTTCTATAGGAGTGTCTTCTCGTGAAAGAGAGAAATTTGTAGAGGTAGCTGAGATATATAAGTCGTCTAGTGTCTATTTGTCTACTATTAAAGGGATATATGAAATGCCCCTTGTGGAGGCTCAGGCAGCGGGTAATCATATAATTTCTGTGAATGATTATTTGGCGGAAGATCTCTGTTGCAGGAAGACAACATATGTTCTTTATGATCCTGATAGCATTGTTGATAAGATCACATCTCTAAAGAAAGTTTTTTTTTCGGGGAAGTATGATTTTCAAACAAGCAGAGATTTTGCAAGTCAATGGAAATGGACTACGATAGTTAATCGATTATTTGAGGATATTTGACATGACCCGAGTCTTATTTGTGAGAGGATTTCCAGGAGAACTGGGGTGGGAAATAGCAAATTATATACCCTATGTCAATTATCGCGTCAAAAGAAATAGTTATAAGGAAATCCATGCCAGAGTTCGTTTAGGAAGAGAACTTCTGTATCCCTTCGTTACTCACTTTTACGGATCTCGATTAGACACTGAAAGCCCGAGCGTATGTGGTAGCAATGGACTAAAAAGTAGCGTATCTAAACAAGAAAAGGCCGAGGACTTAAAATCTATTAAATCATTATCTGAACATAATATATGTGAGGTGGTCAATTCAAGAACATTACAGAAGAAGGGATTAAAATTAGTTGAAGATCGCACAACTTTCAGATATCAAAGCAGTGATGAAGATCTTGCAAAATGGAGAAAGGAATTACCAAAATCTTATATAGTAATTTGTGTTAGATTAAGAAAAGCAGGCGGTAAAAAAAACTATAGAGAATACGGCATGTTAATGAAGCTGGTGCATAGACTCGGTTTTACTCCTATTTTATTGGGTAGTCATGAAGGCATTGCAGTCCCGAAATTTGCAGTTAATTTACTCGGAAAGACAACCATCAATGATTGTATTCCAATACTACAGAATGCTAGATTGGCAATAGGTGGTTCTACTGGAACACTTCATTTGGCATCTTTCATTGGGGTGCCTCATCTTGTTTGGGGTGATTCAAGAATTCAAAGAAGGTACTTGAAAACATGGAATCCATTGAAAACGAGAAATATCTTTCTTTCTAGTTGGCAGCCACCCATATCGATAATCAGAAAACACTTGAAAATGATGGTTCGGAAAAGATAACCGATAATGAGTATAATAACATTATGAGAATTGTTTTTAATCTTCGCAATGTCGGCCTTGGAAATAATGGTGGAACTAAAACTTTGGTCCGCTGTGCGGAGACATTGCAAACTTTAGGTGCTGAAGTCTCTCTATCTGTTAACCATCCCGTGAAGTACACTTGGTCTAAGGTTAAAGTGCCTATAGTGAGAAAAATTCCGAATGCGGATGTAATTATTGCTACAGGTTACAATAGTGTAAAATCCACACTGAGATCTACGATCTCCTCGAAGTATTATTACATTAGAGGATTTGAAACCTGGCAAGTTCCTCCGAAAAAGTTGATTAAATCATATAAATCTTTGCGTTGTATTGTAAATAGCCAATGGCTACATTCATACTTAGCGTCTGTAAATGTTTCTTCTCGTGTGATCTATCCTGGTTTAGACTTTGATCAATACGTTGATAATGATTTGCATCGTGATAATATTATGGGAGCTATTTTCCACTCTAAACATAAAACAAAAAGACATTGCGATGCTTTGTTGTTATCCCAACAATGTCAGATTAAACTACAGTTACTTAATCGGGACATAAAGAACGCAACTAGCAAAGATTTACGTAGATTTTACAACAAATGTAAAGTGTGGTTCTCTCCAACAGAATTAGAAGGTCTCCATAATCCTCCTATGGAAGCCGCTCTCTGTGGTTGTGCATTAGTATGCACGGATCATCTACGTTCTGGTATGGGGGATTACGCTATACACAATGAGACTGCCCTAGTATATCCAGCTCGTAATCTGTCTATTGCAGCCAAATATGTGAAAGACTTGTTAAATAATGAGAAAAAGAGAAGACGACTCAATGGGAATCTAAGGGAGATCTTGCGAGCAAAGATAGGTGATCGGTGTTCGAATATGAGAAAACTACTGGAGTGGATATCATGAACCCATTAGTAAGTGTAATTGTGCCTCTGTATAATTATGAACAATACATAACTGATTGTATACGTTCTATTATAGAACAACCATATCCTAATCTTGAGTTATTAATAGTTGACGACTGTTCGACAGACAATTCATACGAAGTAGCCAAACGTTTTGTTTCCTCCAAAGTCCAACTATTAAAGACGAAATCTAATCGAGGTTATTCTGCTGCAAAAAATCATGGCATTAGAAAATCGCAGGGGGAATTAATTGTAACTCTTGATGCTGATGATATGCTTACGAGGAAATCTATTGGTTCTCGTGTTAAAAGATTGAGAGTTACTAATGCTGATTTTGTTCACGCTCAAGCACTTACAGTGAGAGGGCCTCTCTCTTTAGATAGTTGTCGCAGGATCACAAAATTTCGTCGGCTTAAACCTGTGGTGCATGCTCAGACTGTCATGCTTAAGAGATGGATTCATTGTAAGCATGGTCTATATGATGAGAATTTACGCAGTCGCGCTGATAAAGAAATGTGGATTAGACTGTTTGGTGAAAAATTGCGCGGTCCTCGTTTGGCTAATATCTGTTTTCTTGATAAGGATGTAGCATATTATAGAAGACATAAAAAATCAATGATGGCGGATCGTGTGAGAAATCCGAAATTACAAAAAAAACTAACAAAGGATCTACAACAAGCAATCAAAATGAGGAAAGAATACGGCATTACTCCTGAAAACACCTTATTTTTAGAAAATTAGCGATATGAAATTTCCTGACTTTATTATTATTGGTGCAATGAAATGTGGAACGACTGCATTATGGCATAACCTTAATAGACACTCTTCTATTTCGATGGGTAAAAACTGGCATGATCCCAAGAGGGCATCAACCGAAATTCGATTTTTCAATAATGGAAAGCCTTATAAGAACTGGGAAAAGGGGGCAGAATGGTACAAATCCCTTTTTGAGGGGACATGTTGTGGGGAAAAATCTGCTAATTATATTGAATCAAAAGAGGCTATGCGTCGTATCTCTGATTTAATTCCTCAAGTGAAACTTATCCTTTGTGTCAGGAATCCTGTTGATCGGGCGTATTCTGAACACAATATGTACATTGCTGGCGGTAAAAAACGCTCTAGCATCAATGCTGTATTTTCTCCTTCTTCTAGTCATCGTAAAAAAGGCAACTACATGAAAATACTCAGAAAAAATGTATTCCCATTCTTTGATAGAGAACAATTGCATATTGTGATTCAAGAACGTATGAAGGCTGAAACTAACCAAGAGATGAATAAGATATATGAATTCTTGGGGTTGGCTCCTTATTATTCGTTAACTGAAACCGTTCACGCCAAGGAAAGAGACCAGCCTGTAGTTTCAACTAATCGTGGTTTTGTCCCTGGCGTAAGAAATAATTACAAAACGTGGGCAACTGAATATCCTCCGTTGAAATCGGAGATTCGTCGAAAATTAATAAAGTCTTATAAAGCAGATAATGAGGAATTGTTTGAATTTCTAGGATTTAGGGTACAAGAGTGGGATTCTTAATGCGGGAGATCGTCTATGATTGCTGTGCTAGGTAGAGGAAAAAGTTTATTAAAATATCCGAGATACGCGAAAAAAATACAAAAACTGTATATCGTTAATAATTTCGAATATGAAATTAAACGACTGGGATTGGGTTGTTTTGTGGGGAAGGAAATAATACATGTAGTTGGGAGATCAGGTGGAAATGTTCTTTCTAAAAAAATTTATGAAACTCTCGGCATTAAGAAAATACAAAGTAACTCTTTCAGTGAATTAGAATTTGGCAAAGAAGGACGATATCCGGTTCCAGTGTCTCATTTGCCTGCTTCAATGAGCAAGAGAGGCTACCCGCCGATAAAGTGGAAAAAAATCTTAGAGAAGGCCAAGGGTCGCTCTTACAAGGAGCTAATGCACATCTTACCAAAAAATTATCCGAAAGAAAAATGTATTCGGGGTTGGCCCACGACTGGTTTACTTGCTATCGATTTAGCTTTGTTTACAGAGAAGCCCAAAAGTCTATATCTTTTCGGTTTTGACCTCTATCGCAGGTCTTACTTGGTTAAAAAAAACGCCCCTTATCAGAATGAAGAAAATCCTAAATCTAAAGCGATGTACTATCATCTCTGTCAGTTGGTTGAGGAATTCTCTAAGTGTAAATTTAAATGTGCTTCACCAATTAAAGTGTCGCGACCTAATTGGACTAATATATGAAGATTTTTATCCCACATTCCCCAAATGTCAAGACTGGCAAAGGCTTCTTCTGTAATCGACTCCACTCGGCTTTGCAGGAAATGGGCGCGAAAGTATGTGAAAATATTTCTGACCGACATGATATATCGCTTCATCCCATCAAGCTATATAAAACTAAATCAAAGCGGGTTATACGGTTGGATGGCTGTTATCACAATAGTATGATGAATTATAAAGCAATGAATAAAACTCTTGCAAAGAATTTGCATGCCGCAGATGCCGTAGTTTATCAATCACTATTCTCCAAGCAACTTTGTAATAAATATCTTGGGAAGTTTAATGGACCTAAAACCATAATAAGTAATGGAGCGTCCATTTCTTATTATAATTCGATACCCCATACTATTGAAAATCGATTGTTTATGGCGTCAGCACGTTGGCGTCCTCACAAGCGTTTAATGGATATAATAAAATCATTTTTATTAGCTGATTTAGTTGATTCTAAATTGATTATTGCGGGAGATGTATCAAGATCTGGTCTACACAAAGGCAAATTGAAGAATTACTTTAACTTACCTAATATTGAATACATTGGTAAAACGGATCAAAAAACTCTAGCATCATATTTAAAATCAAGTGTTGGTTTTATTCACCTTTGTTGGTTTGATAATTGTCCCAATGGCGTTGTAGAGGCAATTGCTGCTCTTGTTCCTGTGATATGTAATAATGTAGGAGGTACGGCTGAGATAGTACGCCCCTCTGGTGGGATAGTTTGTGACGTAGACAAACCATATAATTTAAAGCCTGTTCGCCTATATAAACCACCATCTATTGACAGAAATAAAATCGCTGATGCATTGAGAACGTGTTGGACAACTCCACCACGAATTAATGCCGATCATATTAATATTTCTAGTGTTGCCCAAAAATATCTTGAATTCTTTAAGGTTGCAATGAAAGGTTCATAGATGCTTTTACAGCCTTTTACATCATTGTATAAGTACAAGAAAAGTGATGTAGCTGTTTTTTTAGGGAGTGGTCCTTCGATTCTGTCTATCACTGAAGATGAATGGAGCGCAATAAATACATTTGATAAATGGACAGTTAACAATTGGGTATACCATCCTTTTATAATTCCCAATTTTTATCATGTTGAAGTTAAGAGCTATAATTTTCATATTATGAAAAGACGTTTTGAAGAAAAGAGAAAGCAATATAAAAATGTGAAGTTTATTTTCAAGCAAGCTAAAAAAATCAAGCTCAGGAGGCATGTAAGGATAGCTACCCATACAGTTGTAGGTAACGCACCTCATAAGTTTGATTATAAAGTGTATTGGAGGGGAAAATCGCTCGCCAAAACTAAAAAAGTTAATGCCAAGTATAAAATGAAAAAGAACATTTTAACCAACAGTTATGTTGCATCAATTACTATACTATTCGAATTGATGTATAAAATGGGCTATTCCACTATCTGCTTATATGGTGTCGACTTAAATAGTTCTCTTTACTTTTGGACAGGTGGTTCTGCTGAATATGGTGAGGTTCATCATCAAAGTAATAAGGAACATGAGGGCAAAGATCCTAAACTTCCGCATAACACATATAAAATAAAGGATTTTATCATTGATTTTAATAATCGATGGATGTTGCCTTTGCAAAAACAGATTGTTGTGGGGCACACTAAAACGGCTTTGTATCCTGGTCTAGAACATAAACCAATTTTGGAAATTGCGAGGTAATTATGTCTTTGATTTTTAAAGATTTCGGTAAAAATGAACATAAAATGTATCTTCTTGCAGGAGATAAGGGAATTAGTAGAACTTTACGAAAACCCTTGGGATACCGAAACCGAGAAATAGAATTTATGACTTTAATTCGCAGGGAAGTCAAGGAAGGTCAAATAGCTTTTGATGTTGGGGCTAATCTCGGATTTGTAACTCTTACATTATGTAAGATAGTTGGGCCTACCGGCCATGTATATGCGGTTGAACCTGTCGAAAGGAACTGGGAAGTCTTACTGAAAAATATGAAGCTTAATGGTTATTTAAAAAGAACCACTGTGGAGAGATTAGGCATCTCAGACAAAGATGGGACTTCAGGTTTCTTCGTTTCTGCAAAATCTAATCTTGGTTCGATTAATAAAAAAAATAAGAAAGAAAAGAAAATCGAGATAAATGTAAGATCTCTTGATTCTTATTTAAGTCAAACAGAAGAATTGCCTGATTTCTATAAAATGGATGTCGAGGGGCATGAAGTTGAAATTCTGAATGGGATGTACAATGTTGCACAACGCTCAAAAGTCGGTACAAAGATTATCATTGAAGTTCATCCTAAAGTGTACAAAGGGAATCGAATGGAGACAGCTTTACGGGGGATGCTGTCCCGTGGATTCCGATTCAAATATGTGATATCGGCTGCTATGGCACAGCCAGATTTATTCAAAGAAAAAGGGTACTCGCCTATCGAAAAGTACGAAAGTAGCGGCTGGTGGCGCGGTATATACAATAATGTGAGTGATGAAGATGCTATATATTTTTGCTCTTACAAACATGAGCAATATGTACCTGCCAGGAAAAGAAGTTCACCTAAAATAGTTCGAGCGATCATGTTGGAAAAAATATCATGACAGGAATTACGGTGTTTGTCTAATAATGAGAGCCATCGTTGATCCGGAAATAAAAGCACACTGTCCAATAGTTTACCAAGATATAGTGCGCGTTGTCAGAGAAATGGGTTATCGTATAGATTTTTATAGAGTGAGAAGAGAACTAAAATCGATCCGCTCTGAATATCTAAAATACCCGGTAGTGGAGAGAACACATGTTAGACGTGCAAATCTAGTTGTAACATTTAGCCCATACGCCACTAGTCACAAAATTAAGGATTGGACAAAGAAGTTCAAAATCCCACTGTTGCATTTAGAACATGGATTTTTTCCAAATTCCGTAATATGTGATATTGGTGGTTTTTGGGGTGATTCCTCATTATTTTCTGGTATAGGAAAAATCTTAGATGGTCTCATGGATGATTATGTAATGTCTTGGGCAGAAATCCACAGCAGGCACATGATCAATCACAATGCCTCTAAAAGACATCAGCCAGACCACACTCAAGAAGTTGATGGAGACTTTATATTTCTGCCTATGCAGAATATGAGGGATCGAAGTATTAAACTCTTTGGTAATGGTAAATATGCACATTTTGTTAGAGCAGTGGTTGCATTTTGTTCAGACATAGGTATCACATTGGCCATAAAAAAACATCCACATTCTTATCCGTTGAGGGGGCTTAAAGCACAAAACAGATTGTTTGCGGAAATGAGAGAAAGGTTTGGAAATACTATTCTCTTAGTGGACGGCTCTATACATCAGCTCTGTCGCTCTAGTAGAATGATGGTGAACATGAATTCAGGGACTGTAGTTGATGGATTCATTAATGGGTGCATCATATCTCACTGTGGACAGTCGATATTTATGCAGTCTGGGGGTGTTGTTCATGATAATGATATTCGCAGAGGGTTAGATAAATGTATGTCGATGTCGGCCAAAAATATCAAGGTAATGAAGTCTAGACAGAGAGCCATGTTGTATTATCTATATCATAGATATTTGTTATTTAACACTACGGAATATAGTGGAGAATTTAGTAATTCAGACAAAATTAGAA
>SDBT01014624.1_pt1 | contig 12506 bp, 11 predicted proteins | sample 2277101 | NCBI WGS metagenome assembly SDBT01 (sample SAMN10404973, study PRJNA504765) | marine sediment metagenome | isolation source: marine sediment core GS10_PC15, 103 cmbsf | place: Arctic Ocean: Southern Knipovich Ridge | collected 2010
TGAAGGCAGGCCCGATAATCACTCACAGGCTCCCTCTCGAAAGTGTTGAGGAAGGCATAAAAATGATGAAACGCAAGGAGCAGGGTATAATAAAAATTGTCATCACTTACGATCGGTGAAACGGTCTTTGGTACAGAGATGTTTTAGTAAAATTATTGTAGATGGCAGGATTTTAATCATGATTTTTAAGGAGATCCCATGGACAAATCAAATACAGTTCTGATAACAGGTGCTACCGGTGCCGTTGGGAGTGTGATGGCCCGCTCACTTACCGACACAGGTGCGAATATAGTGCTTACAGGAAGGAGGCAGGAATCTCTGGACAGGCTGGCTGATGAATTAAAGGAGGCCGGCAGGCGGGTCCTGCTGTTCGCGGCTGATATAAGCCTGGCCGGTGATGTTCGGGACCTGATGGCAGCGATAGAAGAACGCTTCGGCGGTGCCGATATACTCGTGAATATCGCGGGAGGATGGAGCGGAGGCCCAAAACTGGCAGACATGACCGAGGAAGATTGGGATTCTGCGCTGGACATGAATCTTCGTTCCGCTTTCCTGATAAACAGGGCGGTGCTCCCGTACATGATCGAGCGGGGTTGGGGCCGTATCGTTAACTTTGCATCAAAGGCCGCAGAAAGTCCGGTGCCTAAACAGGCCGGATACAATGCCGCAAAAGCAGGGGTGGTAGCTCTTACAGCTTCGATCGCCTCTGAATACCGAAGGAGCGGCATAGCGGCAAATGTATTGCTGCCCGGTATTATCGATACACCCGGCAATAGAGAGCAGATGCCGGATGCTGATTTTTCACGCTGGGTTTCTGCGAAAGAGTTGGCGGCTTTGGTGCTGCTGCTTTGCGGAAAAGAGGGCGGCAGCATGAACGGCGCTAAAATTCCCGTGTACGGACGGGTGTGATGAGTTTTGATACCATAAAAAGTTTTGAGGAGCTGCACGGGAACATAGGAAGCTGCCTGGGTAATTTCGAAATATGCAATATCAGGTTTGTTAGAGATAATGTAGGATCATTATTAAAAAAACTGACAAAACATGAGAAAAAATTATATGAACATTATCTTCGTGAAGAAAAAAAATACGAGTTTTTGGGAGGCAGGGTGCTGGTAAAACAGTGCCTTTTAAGGGTTTTCAATAAAGACAAAGACCTCAATTTAGGTTTTTTAGATATTGACATTAAGCGGGAAAAACCCGGGAATCCGGGTTTGTATGTAGGTCATAAAAAACTGGACAATGTGCACTTTTCGATTTCTCATAAAAAGGATTATATTTTTTGTGCAGCGGACCCTGACAGTGTAATCGGTGTCGATGTTGAAAAGGTTGATGAAAAACTTGAAAAACTCAAGTCATATTTCATGTCGCCTGAAGAAGAGAGTGTCATTGCGGGTCACGTTGAAATAAAGGTGATGCTTTTCCAGTATTATACAGGGCTCTGGGCATCGAAGGAGTGTGTGGTAAAATGCCTGAAAAAAAATCTTTGGGAAGTCTTCAGAAAAGTCAGGCTTACAGGAATAGTGGAAAATAAATTCCTTTTGAAGTACATTTCTGATACCAGTGAGCGTGATATAAGTTCTAATAATTTCCTGTATGATGGTTATATTTTTTCGGTCGTATCCCTTTCACAAAAACTCTGATCACAATATAATTCACGTGGATTTTTAGGAAAAAATGTCTACGCTGCCCCGTTTATTCAAAATCTTTCAGCTTTGGATGCCGCAAATGTTTTGCTAAGATCCGCCACCCTCTCAGGCTTTCGGTGTCCTCGACAAAAGGGACAAAACCAAAATCTAAATACAGATTGACCGCAGGCTGACTTGTGGTCTGAGTGGTCAAATACACACAATCGTGAAACCTTTTCATGCGCTCCATTGCCAGATGAACAAGCGGTTTTCCGAGCTTTTTACCCTGATATTCCGGGATGACAGCGACCCAGTGCAGCCGCCCGTAGCGTTTACCGAGAAAGTCCGTGTTGTACCACGCTGTTGCGGTGGCGATCTTTTCACCGTTACCGATCTCAATAAAAAAACAGCGTTCTTGAAATTCAGACAAAAAAGGCCCGAATTTGATATTAAAATGCTTTAATGCATCGTCACGACTTTTAAACTCGCCGACAGAGTGCTCTATCCGCGCCCATTCACATTCATCGCCGTTTCGATAAGTTTTTGCCTGAAACCCTTCGGGAAGATTGTAAACGGGAATCTCCGTCAGGTCATCGGCCAGCATAATAACAGGAATGTACTCCACAGCGGCTCCTCAAAAAAGACTGATGGTTCCTAATTAAATGTATCACCAAATGAAGGACTACTCAAGATATTTGAAAGGTGCGGTCGGCGCAACCGGTTGTTGAAAAGATCGTGTTCAGAAATCCGGTAGATATCGGCTTTCGCGGTCATATCCGAAAACTGAAATAAAAAAGCCAAATTTTAAATATCTGAGTTGACCATGCTTCTTTACAATAATTATTATTACTGTTGAAATACTTTTTATACACGGTTGAGAAAGGACTTTATATGACAGATCACGATGCCCGATTGGAAAAAATGAAAAAACAGCTTGATGAGCACGAAAAAAAAATTACTCAATTAATAGAGAAAAGAAACGAGTATCTTCAGGTAAGCGCGCATCAGATGAAATCTCCCCTCGCGACGATCCTTTTCAGTATTGACACGCTTCTCGGTGATTACGCCGGAAGGCTCAACAGCAAACAGATGCGTATTGTGGAATCCATAAAAAGGAGCAGCAATGAACTGCAGAACCTGATTATGGATATTATGGAGCTTGAAAGATTCAAAAGCGGTGATGTTGTACTTGAACCCGTTGATTTTACAGAAGTATGCACCCGTGTTTTGGACGAGCTGCGGGATAAGATACACGAGAAAAATATCAAGTTTAACAGCGATATTCCACGCACAATACTGATAGTTTTCGGCAGCTCTACGGGGCTCAAGCACGCGGTACGTAACCTGGTCGAGAACGCTGTTAAATATTCCCGGAGAGACACAAAAGTGGAGTTCTCGCTGAAATACGATGAATCTGAAAAAACTGTCACAATGACTGTACAGGACAGCGGTATAGGGATCCCCGAACAGGCAATTGAGCGTATATTCGAGGAGTTTTACAGGGCGCCCAACGCGAAAATATTCGATAAAACAGGGACAGGGTTCGGATTGACCATCGTCAGGGAGATCATCGAGCTCTGCGGGGGGAAAATAGATCTCAAAAGTAAAGAAAATGCCGGGACAAAAATAACCGTAAAGATGGCGTTGTTAGAGGTTAAAGAGCCGGAATTAATAAATGAAGAGTTGAGAAAAAAAAGCATTGTTGTTATCGGAGGTGTAGCAGCGGGACCAAAAGCGGCATCGAGGGCAAGGAGAATAGACGCAGGCGCGAAGATCACGATCTATGAAAAGGAGAACTTTCTCGCCTACTCGGGATGCGCGCTTCCTTATTATATATCCGGCAGGCTGAAAAACCTGAGGGACCTTTTTTTAAAGCATGGGGAATACGAGAACAACACAGAATATTTCAGAGATGTAAAAGGTATAGAAATAAAAAACCTTTGTGAAGTGATGTCTATTGATAGAAAGAATAAAAGGATAAAGTGCAGGGAGATCCTGACAGATCATGTGTTCGATGAACCATACGATAAATTGATAATAGCTACCGGGAGCAAGCCCAATATTCCCCCGATTGACGGTGTGAAACTTGGAAATATTTTAGTGCTCCACGGGATAACCGATTCCGAACGGATAAAAAGAGCTGTCGGGCACAGCGCTGCAAAGGACGTTACAATAATAGGCGGCGGCAAGATCGGGGTGGAAATAGCCGAGGCGCTGACTGCATCCGGGGGCAGGATCACTATCATCGAGAAAGAGCCCGAAATATTACCCTTTTTGGACAGGGAAATGGCATCTCTTGTAAGGCTCCATCTGGAGCGAAAGGGTGTCCGCATAATAACAGGTGAAACGGTCAAGGCATTTTCGGGAAAAGAAAAAGTGGAGTACATACTGCTGCCTGATTATAAACTAACCACAGACCTGGTGATCCTTGCTGCCGGTTTTAGTCCGAACGTAAAGCTTGCAAAAAACGCGGGTCTTAAAATTGGCCCCACAGGGGCGATTTCTATCGATGAATACCTGATGACAAGTGATGATTCCATATACGCTGCCGGGGACTGTGTGGAAGTCATTCACATTGTTTCGGGAAAACCGGTAAACATACCTCTCGGTTCGCTCGCGAACCGCCAGGGTAGGGTCGCGGGGACCAACGCGGCGGGCGGGAACCAGAAATTCGGGACAGTTACAGGCACAATCGTGATAAATGTGTTTGGATACAATTTCGCGAAAACCGGGCTGACCGCGAAGGAGGCCCTCAAAGCGGGCTTTACACCTGTTAGCAGCTATTTTCCGGAATACGACCGGGAGCCGTTTTTCGATATCGCCAGAATGATAAACATTAAAATGACAGCCGACAGATCGACCGGCCGCCTTCTCGGCGTGCAGATAGTCGGAGAAGGGGAAGTTGACAAACGGGTGGATGTCGCGGCAAGCGTGATCGCAAATAAGGGCTCTCTAAACGATGTAATAGCGCTGGACCTGGGCTACACCCCGGCCTATTCGCGGGCTATTGATAATCTGATCACTGCCGCGCACATAATTCAGAATAAAATGGACGGGCTGTTCGAGGGTATCGTACCCGTTGACGCTGAAAAAGTGTTGAAGGTGGGAAATGCTGTTGCCTGGATTGATGTGAGGACCCCCCAGGAATTTGAAGAGGAACGTATTCCGGGCTGCGACCTGATCCCTCTGGGTAGTTTGCGAAGAAGACTCGATGAAATCCCATCTGAGAGGGAAATTGTCCTGGTATGCCAGACCGGCGCGCAGTCATACCAGGCTTCTCTTATCCTTAAATCCAACGGATTCAAGAAAGTAAAAATACTGGAAGGCGGCTTGAGGATGTGGCCGTACAGTGTGATAAAAGAGTGAATTAAATAGAAACCGGGTTGCTATTTAACCGCGCCGAAAGTCAGGCCTGAAACGATGTACTTCTGTATGAACAGCGCGACGATTATTACCGGGATGACCGAGATCGTGGCGACCGCGCAGAGCTGGCCCCACAAAAGGCCCCTGTCTATGATGAAACCGCTGATCAATACCGGAAGCGTGCGGGTGTTAAAAGCTGTCAGCTTGACGGCGAAAAGGAACTCGTTCCACGATGCCATAAAGGTGAGTAAACACACGGTTATCAAACCGGGCGCTGTCAGGGGGATTACGACTTTTAAAAACATTTTAATAATACCGCACCCGTCCATCAAGGCAGCTTCAATGATCTCTTTCGGCAGATCTTTAAAAAAACCGTAGGCCAGCCATATCACAAATGGGAGGTTGAAAAAGATATACGCAAATATCATTCCTATATAGGTGTCGATCAATTTCAGGGCCGCGAATATAAAGAAGATAGGGATGGCGATGGCAATAGGAGGCATGATCTTAAGGCTCACGATCCAGAGGAGCAGGTTCTTTTTTGTCTTTCTTTTCCACTTCAGCTGGGCGAACGAATAGGCGGCAAGGCTCCCGACTACCATGGATATAAACACAGAGCCTATAGATATTATAAGGCTGTTTTTCATGTACCAGAAAATGGATTTAAACTCGAAAACAGCCCTGTAGTTGTCAAGCACCAGCTTTTTCGGGATAAACTGGGGCGGCCAGGAGAGCGCTTTCATCTCGGGTTTAAAGGAAGTCACGATAACCCAATATACAGGGATGAGATAAAGGACAGTAAAAGCCCCGACCGATAGTTTTATAGCCGTGTTGCCGGCCATCCGTTTTTTTTGTGCTTTATCAGACAATCTCGAACCTCCTGTTGAACCATCCAATAAAAAAGGCGATAAAACCTCCAATAATTATGGTGACCATCCATGAATAAGCTGTAGCGGTGCCTATCCGGAGATCGTTAAAAGCGTTCCTGAATATCATGTAGCTCGCGGTTTCCGTTGCCCCGCCCGGCCCCCCCATGGTCATGGTATAAATTATATCGAGGGCCTTTGTCGCTTCCATAAACCGCAGCGTGAATGCGATAACAAGGGCGTAGGAAATCGTAGGAATGATAATGCGGAACAGCTGCTGCCGCCTGTTCGCGCCGTCGATCAAAGATGCTTCGATCACGTCACGCGGGACCGATTGCAGGGCAGCAAGGATTATAATATACATGAAGGGCGTCCACTGCCATATATCCGCCAGTACAACAAAAAATATTGCATATTTCACGCCCCCGGTCGGGGCAAACCCCCTGGTCCCGAGTACCCAGTTGAACAGACCGTACTGCGGGTTGTACATCATTCTCCATATAATGCCCACGACGATCGGGGCTATGAACATAGGTATGGTCAGCGCTGCCCTGACAATTCCCCTGAAGTTCCCGAGCTTTCTGTTCATGATAAGCGCCAGGACCAGCCCGAGGATTAACTCAACAGGAACAGCAACACCTACGTATATACCGGTGTTTTTCAGGGAATTGTAGAACAGTGGGTTTTTGAACAGCTCCAGATAGTTGTTGAACCCGACAAAGTTCATCGGTTTCCCATAACGGTAAAGGAAAAAACTGCCCCGTAACGCGTAGAAAAGCGGATAGATAACGAGACTTATAATAATTATGAGGGCGGGTGCGAGCAGAATCCACTTCAAATATTTCTCTTTCATGGTCGGTCCCTTACTACAACAAAAAAGTAATTGAAAAATTAAAGAAAGAGGGGCGCCGGACGGCGCCCCTCCTGACTTGAGCATATCACTTTTGTTTGTATCCGGCGCGCTCGAGTATCCCGCTCATCTCCTTTATCATCATTTTAGCTCCCTCCCGGGCTTCAAGCTGACCGTTCATCGTCTGGTTCGCGAAGACCCAGAAATCACCGCCGTAGAACTCACCCATGGTCGATATCTTTCCGGCTGACACGGCAGCTGCGATCGCTTCCGACTGGTTTGTAAGCCACTCGCCATAGATATCCACGAGAGAAGGATCCTTGTACGTTGCCTTTACGCTCGGGCCTTTTCCGTACTCTCTAAAGAAGAAAAGATCGTTTTCCGCGGAAGCCATAAATTTCATGTATTCCCACGCAGCTTCCTTGTTTTTACTCGAGGAAACCATAGTCAAAGCCCAGCCTCCGGACATAGGAAGACCGTAGCCGATGTTGGCTACTCCTGTATTTTTTCTGATCTCCTCGTTGGCCGGGTCAAGAAGCATACCGTATAGGGTCAGGGGCCAGACTTCGGTCATGGCGGTCATCCCGTCGACATAAGCCTGGTAGGCTTCAGGTAGATTGTACGTTTCAATACCGGGAGGCATGTATTTTTTCATGTCCGCCCAGAATTTGAAGGATTCCGTGAGTTTGTCCTCATCCATTATGTTCTGAAAATTATCATCCCAGAACCCGTTGCTTGTGTTAAAGCTGTCCCAGTCGAACATACCCCAGTACTGCTCGATGGGATATGCCGCTCCCTGCTCGACAGCATACATGTAGACCGCGCCGTAGAAGCCATCGGGGAATTTTGACCTGTTGGCGTCAAAGTATTTAACGACTTTCACCCACTCCTGCAGGTTCGTCGGCACTTTCAATCCTTCCTGCTTGAAAATGTCCTTGCGGTAAAACATGAGACGGCCTTCCATGTTAAAGGGGAGCCCGACCTGTTTGCCCGCGAACGTGCTGTTGATCTTGTAGGCTTTTTCAACATAGATGGATTTGTCGAAATCCGGGTCTTTTGCAATAAAAGGATCCAGGGCTTCGATATAACCGGCTTCATACCATCCGCCGGTCCACTGGTGCGCGGCAACGACTATATCGTACTGGCCTGTGCCGGCAATAAAAGCGTCCGTCGCTTTCTGCAGCTGGACCCCGTAGGCAGCTTCATCCATAAGAAGAGTGATCCCGAACTTCTCCTTTACCACATCCACTGACCACTTGTTCGCCTTGAGCATCGGCTCGTGGGAGTTGGCAAAGATCTTGAGGGTCACTCCCTCAAACTTTTTACCCCCTGCTGTAGGGGCCGTTTCATCCGGACCCGCATCATCTTTGCCGCCCCTGGCAAAGGTAGTTAAAGCGCCGAAAGAAAAAACAATGCACAATGCGAGAAAAATCAGTAGCAATTTTTTCATTTTAACACTCCTTTGTTAATGATTTTGATAAGTCTTGACTGTAAAAAATCTGAATACTGAAAGAATAAATGCTATTACATCACCTCCTTTAATGTTTACAAATCAAACTACTGTTTGAAAAAAGTCACATTGCGTAATCTGTGTTTTCCCATAATACACCCTTTGATAAAAGTACGTCAAGTAAATTGCTTATTCGCCCAGCGGTATTATTTATTGTTCTTGTTTTTTTAATTCAGAAAAGTTAAAATACTCATGATCGGTTATTAATCGTTATACACAATGTTCTGGAGATAATCATGGAAAGCAGGGAAATCGTACGCAGGGCCATCGAGTTCGAAACACCTCCCCGATTCCCCTTCTTTATCGGGAGCTTCTGGAATGACAGGCTGTCCGAGCGAATCGCGGATTTTCCGAATGATGTCTGCGACTGCTGGGAGATGGACAGGCAGGAGTCGGGGTGGTTTTTCGACAACCCCGGGCCCGACGACTGGGGGTGCCGGTGGGAGGCGACGGAAGTAAAAAACATGGGCCAGGTGAAATATCACCCTCTTGAAGACTGGGACAAATTGAAAACCTACACGCCTCCGGCCCCTCGCAACCCGTATTATTTTGAACGTGTTGAAAGCGAAATGAGAGACGCCGGTGACCGGTATGTTGTGCTGACCAGTCATTTCAATCTTGTGGAGAGGCTTGAAATGCTCCACGGTTTCATGAGGACCCTTGAGGATTTCTATCTCGAGCCTGAAAAAATAAAACAGGTCCTGGACATGATACTCGAGTTCAAATTAGAGCACCTTGCCGAAGCGTCAAGGCGGTTCGGCAGCCGTGTTCAGGGGATATTTCTTACGGACGACTGGGGGTCACAGCAGAATACGTATATCTCACCCGGCACTTTCAAGGAATTCTTTTTTAACAGGTACAAACAGCTTTTTGACGCGGTCCACGGTCATGGCTGGCATGTGATTCTGCACAGCTGCGGAAGGATAAATAATTTTGTCCCCTTTTTCATAGAACTCGGGGTAGATGTGCTGAACATGCAGCAGCCCCGCGTCTACGGGATAAAAGAGATCGGCGACAATTTTGCCGGCAAGGTGTGTTTTCTGACAACCGTGGATATACAATCGACCTTGCCCGGAGGCGACGCGAACGCCGTAAAAATCGAAGCCGGGGAGCTGGTAAAGCACTGGTCAACTCCTGAGGGGGGGTTCATAGTTTTCAATTACGGCGACTCCGAGGGTATCGGCACGACCGATGAAATAACAGAAGTGATGTTTAAAACATTCTATGACCTTAAAGAATACTGGAAGTAGTGCCTGAACACCGATTTCCTTTTTCCGGTACAAACTTTAATTTGCAGGAAACACATTTTTAAATAAAGAAACGGTTTGTCTACTTCATATGCGGAGTTGAAAATGACAAATTTTGAGAGGGCTGAACAGGCGCTAAAGGGGAATATCCCCGACATGGTTCCAATATTCGAGCTTGTTATCGATCCGGGTGTGATCCACGGGATCAGCCCGGGGTGCAGTTACCCGGATTTTGTGGATAAGTATGATTTCGATATCGTGCTGACAGGTACGCCTTCACTGAATTACCGCAAAGAGACGATCGATAAAGAATCGGGCACTTTCAGGGATGAATGGGGAGTCGTCAGAAGGTACTCCGACCAGACCGTGCCCTTTCCTGTTGAAGGGCCGGTCAAGACCGAAAAGGACCTGGACAGCTATGTCGGGCCTGACCCGCTCGACCCGTTCCGGTATACAGGCCTCAAGGAGATTGTAAAGAGGTTCAAGGGCAAAAAGATGGTGGGGATGCATGTTCATGACGCTTTCTCCTACCCGACGTACCTGCGGGGAATGGACAACCTGCTTTTGGACACCATAGAAAAACCGGGGCTTGTCCACAGGCTTGTCAGGATAGGTGTCGAGCACACTGTTTCCTTGATAAAAAAAGCCGCTGCGCTGGGATCCGAGCTATTTGTTTTCGGGGACGATTACGCCGGCAACAGCGGGCCCATGATGTCACCGGAATGTTTTGAGGAATTTTTCCTTCCCGGGTTGAAAGAGGTTGTACTTGCGGCAAAATCAGCCGGAGCATTCACCATAAAGCATACCGACGGTAACATCAACAAAATAATCGAGATGCTGATAAGCACCGGCATCGACGGTCTGCACCCTCTCGACCCGGAAGCGGGAATGAACATACGCGAAGTAAAGGATAAATACGGGCACCAGATCTGCGTGATCGGCAACATTGACACCGGTAAGATCCTCACGGAATCATCTCCTGAAAAGGTAGCGGAAACTGTAAAAAACACAATCGCCGAGACCGCTCCCGGAGGGGGTTATATCATATCTTCCTCAAATTCGATCCACTCGCACGTAAAGCCTGAAAATTATGCCGCCATGCTCGAATCCGTGAGAAAGTACGGTAAATACTGACCCAACACGTCCCGGTACTCTATTAAATCGTTTTGTGCCGGATGGGATGCAGCAGTTAATCGGCGGCAGGCTTGAATTCACCCGGTGTCATGAATGTTTTTTGACGGCTGCGGCCGCTCGGCGGTCCAGCGGTTTAACGCGATCAGCAATCCCAGTGCGATAAAACCTACAATGAAATATGTTCGCCGGATCCCGATCCCTTCGGCAACTGCACCGAACAGGAGCGGAAATACCATCCCGCCCAGTGAAACACTCGCGAACAGAAATCCGCTAACCGTGCCCGGCCGGTCGGGAAAAACAGCAGTGCCCCTGGCCATCAGCAGAGGGAATACAGGGGCAAGACCGAGTCCGTAAAAAAAGACCATGGCCACTTTCACAGGGACCGGCCGCGCGAGAAGGAACACTGAAAGGCTTGCCAGGGCGAATGCGAGCCCGAACAGGAGTATTTTCCTTGGTTTAACTGCGCCAAGGAGCCTGGGTGTTGTCAGCCTTCCTGTCATCATTCCAAGTAAAAATATGCTCACCCCGGCGCTCGATATCTTCATGCTCGCGTGAAGTTCACTTGAAAAATACTCCGCGAGCCAGTAGGAAAAGCCGATGTCCAGGGACATGTATAAAAATAAAAACAGGGCGGAAAGCTGTATTCTCCGGTCGGAAAGGATCGAAATGAGCTTCGATCGCTGATGCTTTTGTGTCCTTACTTTCGGCAGATAAGCCAGAAGTATAAATGGCAGCAATAAAATGACGATGCCCGCGGTTTCAAAAAAAGACCATCGCCAGGAAAGACCGGAGGAGTAATTGAGTGCGACAAGCAGTGGCGCGCAGAAGCTCCCGAGTGACGAAAAAAACATCTGGATAGCAAGGTAGCGCTCCCTTTTTTCCGGGAACATGTCCAGCATGATGCTCTGGCCTACAATCCCGGAAGGGCTGCCTGCCACACTCAGCACGAAAATAAATAGAATAATCAGGATGTAGGTGGGGGCGAGTCCCGCAAAAACAAGACCGGCGGACAGCATGAGAGCAATGCTGCTGAAAAGGATCTTTCTGTTGATGTAGTCCGAGGCATACCCTCCCAGAGAGGTCCCCACAAGAGACCCGAGAGACAGAACAGTAAAGAACAATCCGGCCCTGGTGTAACTGATGTCAAGGTCAATGATCATAGCCGGGAGGGAGGGGCCAAAAATGCCGATGATCATGACCCACATAAAGTTGGAAGCAAAAGACAAATAGGGCACTGGACACGACCTCACAGATGATCGAGGGCCTGTTTTACGCTGCACCCTTTGTGCACAAGGCCCACCATCGCTTCGATCATCAGCGGCATGCCCCGCTTTTCGCATGAGTCCGCGGCAAGAGAAGCGTGTTTGATGAAATCACCTTCTCTTTTGTAGCCGAGGGTTTCATACTCTCCCAGCGCGACGCACGCGACACCAATTAATTCAGAATATCCTGTTTCGGCGACCAGGATCTGTTTTCCGGTTATGTCGGCCTTTATCTGGTTCCAGAATGAACTCCTGGCCTGGTCTCCTGTAACACGCAATTCCTCAAGGGACAGCCAGTTCTCCCGGATTTCGATCTTTCCGGGGGCAGTAAAAACAGCAGCTTTCATAACTTTTATCATATATAGGTGCCGTTATTCGGGTTTACAGCATTAAATCATTTTAGGTTAAAAGCCGGTTTATGTCAATCTTTTCCTAATTTCCGATCAGTTTCTCTTATTTCCTTTGTGTGTGCCCCCTCTGCCGGATCGATTTATATCTTGACAAAAATGGGTTTATGTGGTGAAAAGATTGTTAAATTGTTGTTTTTTTTAAAATTACCTAAAGGGAGAAAATTATAAATGGAAAAAGGTTGTTGAAATGCCTCGTGATCATCATCGGGCTGTGTTTTGTGTCTTCAATGATTTTTACA
>SDBT01014626.1_pt1 | contig 12505 bp, 17 predicted proteins | sample 2277101 | NCBI WGS metagenome assembly SDBT01 (sample SAMN10404973, study PRJNA504765) | marine sediment metagenome | isolation source: marine sediment core GS10_PC15, 103 cmbsf | place: Arctic Ocean: Southern Knipovich Ridge | collected 2010
AAATGACCTCTATAAAATGGAATGGGTTGTCTACGCAAAACCTCCTTTTAAAGATCCCGAGACACTCCTTGATTATCTTGGAAGATACACACACAGGATTGCTATCGGGAATCATCGTATCCTAAAGATAGAGGACGGGAAGGTCTTTTGCCGCTGGCGTGATTATGCTGATGGGAACAAGAAGAAAATAATGAGACTGGAGGCTTCTGAGTTTATCCGCAGATTTATGCTGCATGTCTTGCCTGAGAAGTTTGTAAAAATCAGATATTACGGTCTTCTTGCTAATAGAAAGAGGGAATCGATGTTAAGACAGTGTCGTAGACTTCTTTCAGATCCGATAAAGCCAAAGAAAAAAGATGACACTGAGACCTGGCAGGAGTTCTTGCTTAGAACCTGTGGGATGGATTTTATTACGTGTCCTTTTTGCAAAAATGGTAAAATGATAAAAAAAGAAGTCATTCAGCCGCCAAGGTGTAATAGTCCTCCACTAGAGATGGCAGCATGGTAAATTATACATATCCTTCCGGACTTTTTTTCCTTTATACTATCCGTCTGCCTGAAAGTGACTTTATGAGTATCATGCTGCTGAAAAATCTTAAAGAACGAGCTCAAAGAACATCGCCTTTAAGAAAAACCCGGTTGTACGTATACTAATCACCCAATAAGCCTCTCTATTGAAATCCCATAGGTATCGCGTAGCGGCTTCGTCCAATATTTTCTTTCTGACACTCCCGCATCAGAAAGAAAGCTAACCATTATGTCAACTAATTAAATTTGTAACTTCATCTATTTCAATCACTTATAACTTTCAATGAAAAATGGGATATTATTTTCCATTATTCCTGAATTTCGTCCCATTTGGGCTTAAAAACAAAGGATTTTGTAACCCTGAAGGCTATTTTCTGGTCTTTTCTGCCTCTTATATCCCATAGTATTTCAAAGGCTTTCAGTCCCAAACCATAATTTCAGCGTAATTCAACAATTTTTGTTACTTATCTGTGACTTGGGGGGGGGTGCTAGTCCAAGGTACTTGTTTTTTTGTATTGGAATTTAATTCTAAATAATCCCCAGTATAATTTAATATTTTTAGAATAATCTGAATCAGCAGTTCCCAGTATTTTGAAAAAGTGCTATAAATCTCATCAGGGCTGGAAAATGGTATTTCTCCTTTATGAAATAATGGATTCCTAACATTTGCTCTTAAATCATCACTAAGAAGATTACTGGGAATGAATCTAAGAAATCCATTCATTCTACGGAGTTTATCTTGAATACTCATAGATGTGATATTTTCTTCTTTAATACCTTTTAATACTAAATATTTTGATAGAAGTAATTCATAAGACACAAGTAAAATTGCAATTTTTAAATCTGTATAAGGTTGAACCATCATCGCAATTAATCCATTAATTAAAGCCTTTAGGTTTAGTGTATTCTCAAATGACAAGAAACTGTCATAACATTGTTCAATGCCATTTTTAATGCCATTTCGAATATAAAAATTATCTAAAATTTGTTTATTCATAATATGAGGAAACAATAGGAAGTTGCGTATTGATAAACCGATCATATTATTTTCATTATCATAAATTTTTAATACGGGAACTATTGACATATTCATTGAGAAGAAACTTAATAAACATGAAATGTTATCAAGAATTTTAATAACTGCATTTAAATCTTCTTTATCCTGAACTATAGTACTAATAACAGAAAAAAAGGCTCTGTTTATTCTTCCGATTTGAAACATCTTAAGTAATTCTTTATCTTTTTCATGTTGAAGGAATTTAAATTCATGATTTTCTAAACTGACATTAAAATTTCTGCCTGAAAAATGAAAATTATTTATAAAACCAACAATATGATTAATATTCTCTAACTCCTTTTTCTGAATATCCAAAGATGAAAATCCACAGAAATATGTATTGTCTGATGTATTATTTTTATCTCCTAGTAAATACACATTTATATAACCTTTCCTTCCTTTAATTCTAAAACCACCATCACTTTCTCCTTCTAGTTCCCATTCTTTTAAATTCCGGGTATTGCTTTGGTTAATGATTACTTCATCAGTAGATATGACAAATATTACATCGCCCGATATTGAAACATTAAGCTCAAAATCTATAGAGATTTTATTATTGTTATCAGATATAAAACCTTTTCCATTTAAATATTTAACTGGAGATAATTCATAAAGATCAAACAATCTTTTTCTAAAATAATCTTTTCCTAACATTCTAATATCCCCTTTTTCAAATTAATAAATATTTTCTAATTCAATAATATGTTGTCATGAAAAACACAATAATGTCAATATTACTCATTTGCTTCCTTCCAAATTCCATACTTTCACCTAATTCAACATTTTTTGTTACTTATCTGTGACCTGGGGGGAGGAGTCTATTCTGCCATTTGACACAAGAAATCCCACTTTATAGAATAGCTTGAAGGGAGGTTCTAGTTCGGAGTATTATCGAAAAATAAAAATCCGTCTTTCATGAAAACTTGATAGGAGGAAGACATCATGGTGATCAAATGGACCAAGAGGCTCATTAGGGTTATCTTTGCCGCCTTGATCTGGCAGGAATCCAGCCTGTTGTCATCCATTGTATATTTCGTCGTCTGTATTCCTATTGATTTCTATGCACTGGTTTTGGTCGATAAATTAGCCATCAAGGGATACCAGAAAGGACGCAGTGAAGAAGCACGGCGGGAGGCCGTCGAAGAATTTAGGGAATACCAAAAGGCCGAGGGTTATCCAGGTACACCACTTGTCACATTTGCTCAAATGTTTCTTGGCCCGGTGCTTTCAATTGCAATTCCAATACTCATAGGTGGGGCTTTTCTTGGATGGTTTTTTCAAGTATAGAAGGAAACATCATGATCCTGACAATTATTAACAAAAAGGGAAGAATCGGAAAAACAACTTCAGCGTTAGTCAACAATTTTTGTGACTTATCTGTGACTTGGGGGGGAGTTTATATCATTTCTTTTCCAACTTATTTGTCTTTGACTACAAGGTTTTTCTGTGATAATGGTTGCAAAGAATGTGAGAGGGTGGAAATTGGACAAAATTGATAAATTTTTATTTTTTAGGAAATGCTCCCAGAACGGTTAAGCACCTACTACAGCAAATAAGAATGATTTTTTGGCCTCCTATTTGCCGTTCTCTTCTAGCAAAAGAAGTATTTTCACATTTTAGACAAACTGGTGATGACATTTAAATCCTCCACTAAAATAATATTACTTAAATAAATTTATTCAGAAGGAATCTTTTTTGTCGGTATCATCTCTAACAGTTTCAACATTTTTGTAAAAAACAAAAATATTTCTTCAAAAATTTCTTCATCAGGCTTATTAGTGCTAACCTGTTTGGCAGTATAGAAAGCAGTAACAAAATTTGAAGCAATGACCTGATTAAAGTAGGGTTGAAAGTTCAAATCGCCTTTAACCTTGATTTCTTTTTCATTCATCTCAAACCTCCATTTCCTCCAATTAAATCTTTTTATATTTCTGCTGTCAATTACTTATTGTGATGCAATGAGAAAGATACCCAATTCATGCTTGCTGAAGACTGTTTCGTTTTTACAATTTCCAACAATTTTTGTGATTTATCTGTGACTTGGGGGGGAGAAGTCTGCTTTCAACTCCTTCTTGCCAACTTAACAGCCAGGATACTGATTAAACCACCAAGCATGAAATACCCTAAAATTACTTCAAGCATTACTAAAATTTGAACTACTTGTGTCGTAGGGACAATATCTCCAAATCCAAGTGTAGTAAACGTAACTACACTGTAATATAGAAATGACAAAAATGTGGGTTCAATATCCATAGCATTGAACTTAAATAGGTATGGATTATAAAGATAACTCCAGTAAAATATAAAAGCAAAAATAAAAGCAAAAGTAAATGCCCATACAGCCCATAGCCAAAAACTTCTTCCACAATCAGCAAATATCCGCCATAAAAAGTAAATTATTTTATTCTGCCTTTTAAAATCATAAAGAAACCAGTCATCTTTAATCATTCTATTTATTAAAGGGTATCTAATAGCACTTTTTTCACCCAATCTAAATCTAAAGTCTTCAACTCGATATTTCATTTTTCTTAAAAATGTGAATTTGTATTTTATTATGGCAGTTAAGATACGCATTTTTTCTGAAAAAGAGATTTTTGTTTTGAAAACATCTGGCACGAATCTTTTAAAGAGGTAGCGTTTTGGTTTACCTTTTAATATTTCAAATAATCCTTCAACGTTTTCAAAGTATGAGTCAAACAGGTTAACTTTTTCAAAGAAAAAAGCTTCATCAAAGGCTGTTAGAATACCTTTAAATTCTGTTCCAATAAATGTGACATTTTTTTCATAAAATCCAGATGCATTAAAAAAAGTTAGCCCTGAAAATTTTGCCCTATTGAAACTTGTCCCCTTTTTTGAAAAAAACTTGACTGCAATAAAATGAATCCGGTTACTTGTAAATAAAGCATTTGAAAAACTAACTCCTTCTCCTTTAAATTCTGTTCCATAGAAATCTGTGTTTTTTATTGAGTTAAATTTAGTCTTCTCAAATAGTACTGTTTTCCCAAAAAACTTGGAGTCACTAAAGTCAAGAAAATCATTAAGAAATCTTGCCTCACTGAAGTCAACAAGATTTCCATAAAATTTGGATCTTTTAAAATAGACATTTTTATTAAAATTGTATTTTTTAAATGATATGGAATCAGGGAAGATGAATCCTGTAAAATCATAAATTTCCTCATTTTTCTGCCTAATTAGCTCATTATCGAATTCTTTATTAAATGATTTTTGCTTATGTTCTATATTCCTAGAATGGAATATACAAAAGTGGTCATCATAAAGAATCCTTCCACATGCTGAATCATCATATCTTATTCCTTTGCACAAACTTGAAGTTCTATTTCCACTTGTTTCTTTATCAGACATTATAAACTCCCTTTTCTATAAAAGACTGAACTTATACTATTTAGTAGCCAGACTAATGTCAAAATCCAAAACCACTCATCATGAATATTTAGTCATAGTCGATATAAATATTGAGAAAAATATTTTGCCACATTGAATCATATTTTCCTTTGTGATATAAGCACTCTGTAAGGGGAAGATGGGCCTAAAAAAAAGAACTTATGAAATTCTTGATATTGCATCTCCAGGTGATATTCTAAGTCGGATCTTTGACATATTTATTGTTGCCTTAATTTTCATTAATGTTGTTGCAGTAGTCCTTGAAACAATTCAAAGTCTTTCTAATCAGTTTTCAAATGTTTTTAAAATCCTTGAAATTTTTTCGGTTATTATCTTTACCATTGAATACATCCTCAGGATTTGGTCAAGTACAGAAAACCCTAAATATAGAAATCCAATTACTGGAAGATTCAGATTCACCCTTACACCGTTGGCACTTGTTGATCTATTTGCTATTTTGCCTTTCTATCTTCCTTTGCTAATTCCCTTTGATTTACGATTTCTCAGAGCAGTTAGATTGATAAGGCTTTTTAGGTTATTCAAAATTGGAAGATATTCAGAATCAATGAAACTCTTTGGTAGGGTTTTAAAGTCAAAGAAAGAAGAACTTTTCATTGCGATTTTTGCAGTATTTATTCTTTTAGTCATTTCTTCTAGTCTTCTATTTTATGTTGAAACTGAAGCTCAGCCAGAGGCGTTTTCAAGCATCCCAGCTGCAATGTGGTGGGGTGTTTCTACATTAACAACTGTTGGATATGGGGATGTTTATCCAATTACTCCATTTGGGAAATTCTTAGGGGCAATAATAAGCCTTTTAGGGATTGGATTATTTGCAATGCCTACAGGAATTCTAAGTGCCGGTTTCATTGAACAGATAAGGGCAAGAAAAACTGAGGAAAAAATATGTCCGAAATGTGGAGAAAGGTTAGATTAGAATAGAATAAGCAAAAAGTAGGGGGAAATGAGTAAAGTAATAACATATAGAAATGATAAGTATGGGTGCTTTTGCCAAATTAAGCTTGATAGTGGCGAAAGGATTCTCATTTCTATTGCTTCTACACCATCACCAAGCATAAAAATTAAAAAACTTGCATTTGGGATATTCCCGATTAAAACAATATGGGAATTCAATCCCACTATGGCAGGAGGATATAGGGCTTATATAGAAAAATCCATAAAAATATTCACAGATCCTAAACTTGAAAATAGTGATGAAATTAAGCAACCTTTAGATGTTATTCGTGATAAATTACTTCCCTGTCATTCAGTAAATGAGGTTCTTCATGCTCTGATTGACGCAGAAAGGAATACCGCTTAAATGAAATAGACGAATAAGACGAGGGGAATTCTCTTGAAGGTGAAAAAATGACAAAGAAAAAAGAAAAGAAAGGCACGATTGATAAGACTATCTTAAAGTTATATGAACCTGATAGATTTTTTGTCCTAATCTTAACTACTGTATTGTTAGTATTTATTTCTTGGTACATCATCTATCCAGATATGATTGAAAGAGAAATGTTGTTTTGGTTTTTTGCTGCCACATCTCAATCAATGGCTGCCTTATTAGCAATAATTGGAATGATGGCGGTATTCCGCTATCAGGACATGCAGATGCGATTGAGAAATTTATACGACAGCATAAAAGGATACATCTCTGGGGGAGAAATATTACATTATTTCTCAAACCAAAATCCTGCAAGTTGGGAAGACTCAACTATAGTGTCAAGGGTTAAAGAATTAATAAAAAATAAACCAGATAACTTACCTGAACAAATAGAAAATAATCTGGATGTATCTGTCATTGTTATGGAATCTCATGAGAGATTAAGGGGCGATATTGTAGAACTAGCGAAACCACCAGTGCTAACAATTCTGATAACTTTCATGGTTTCGGTTTTTTCAATTTTATTTGTAAATATTTTTTTTTCACAATATCACCTAAACTTAATCGGTTTAATTATTACACTGTTTATGATTGTATTAATTACTTCATCAATCTTGTTTATAGTAAAATATATTAATATCACTTTAACAAAATACTGAATATTGTCATTGTGTCTCAAAAGGTACAGCAATGAGATGTGACGTCTCATCATGATAGACATATGAATGAGAGCGAAAATTCTCAGAAAGGGGGAAAAATGTCATTCTTTATTGAATCTAATCCAGGGTATAAGCATCACAATTATGATAAGGGAGAAGTTCAAAAAATCACAAATAATATTTTAGAGTATTTCCCGAAACTTGGAAAATATATATTTGCCATTTTTTTTTTGGATTATCCAAATTCATATGAGGCTATGAAACTAGATTTCGCTTATATTTTCCCTATGGATTATCCAAATTCAAGTTTGAACATTAAATTTTTTGATGTGTTTCAATCAATTCGGAATAAAAATTACATTGATTTTGTATTTGTTTTCACAAAATTGATTACTGACGGAGATAAATGGACCAAAACTATTTTTTTGAGTCATGAATTTCAGCATGCTTATCAATATATTAGGAATAAACAACTCTACTACTTTGGGCGTATTCTTGACAATTTTTCAGATGTTATGAAAATACCAAAAGAAATGTTGCCTTTAGAATATGATGCAATGAGAGAATCAAAATATATAACAACTTCCTTATATGATGAGGGGAAAATTACACGCTTCACAAAAGAAAAACTAGATAACAATGATTCCCCAAAATATCTTTGGGCATTTTTAAATTCTAAGGATATACCTAAGGATTATAATGTAGAAAATGAAGTGTTAAAGCTATGGGAAGAGCATGGAATTCAAGAAAAAATTGATGGATTGAAAAAAAAACGGTTCCAACAGATAATGAAAATCCGATAATTAAGATGTATAATTTTGCTAACTCATAAAAAGGGAATCCATGAAACTCCGTTGTTATTAAATGTTAAGGTTCAAAATGTATTCTTTGGGAATATTTTCAAGATTAATTAGCTATTAAAAACCTATCAAAACCTATTATTCAAAACTTAGCAAAACTTAACATTTGGATGAAAGCAAAACCTGATAAAACCTGAACTCCAATGCTAGTAAATGCTAGGAATCAAAATTTAATCACAACCTGAAAATGTTGAAGATTGTTGAACTTCAAAGAAAGAAAGGACATTCCTTAAAATCACATTTCATCATTTTTCTTCATATTCTTTCTTTGCATTTTTGTATCGCTAATGAATCTTTCTTCATTCCCAATATGCACACCATATCCAAAATGCTTTAAATATCTAAGCAATTCAATTTCAATATTAAAGGGTTCAGGCAGTTCTCTAACTCTATCATCACCCTTAAAACAATCGTTGAAAATATGCAAAGCTAATTTGTAATATTTGAAATTTTCTTTTTTAACAATATATTTTTTCAATTTTTTCTTTAGTGTTTGACGCAATGGAAAGCTTTCTTCTTCCTTGAAAAATTTTTCAAATTCTGTATCTTCAAATTTATCTAAAAACCAACAATAAAGATTCTCCATTTCTGACCATCTAATTCTGTTATCTTTATTCATAGGATAAGTCTACACCAACATCAGGAGATTTGAAGGATCAATTTTATCCCCAGTTTCAAGAAAAGAAAATTTGCTATGAGCAGCTTCAACATAACTTTTTCTCCGTTCTATACGGGCATCAATTGCAATGCTTGTTGGTTTAGCATCAAAATTGTCCATGTTCTTACTTATGGTATTTTTTGCTTTTTCTAAATCTCTTATCAATTTCTTAGATGAATTCAGAAAACTTTTAAAGTTCTTGGTCTTGTATGCTTCATATACAAAACAAATACTTTCAGTAAAGTCTAAAAGTCCGTAGTTGAATTTTTTCTTTAGATAAAAATCCAAGTCTTTAGGAAAAGTGTCATATTCTATCCCCATATAGTCACTTTAATAAAAAGGGGGGTATTTCTCAAGATTGAAAATTGATACCCCCCGTGAAACAGATAGATGGTGGTAAAATATCCCATAAGAGGAAAGATGACTAAAGAAAGCATGAAATTATTAAGTGTTCCTGACGTGGCAAGAATTCTTGGTTTGAAATCCCAGACTCTTTATCAATGGAAATGGCAAAAAAAACATTTACGATTTACTAAAATTGGGAAATCACTCCGGGTTGAAGAAAATGATTTATTTGATTTCATTAGAAAAAGCAAGATCAAAGCAAAAACATGAATCTACTCGTTCCCAGATATTGTATCAAAGGCAAAACAATGAAAATCCCAAAGCAATCTCCATTGAAACAGATCAGAAAGCAATGCTCTGAATGTTGTGGAGGCAGTGCCAAATCCATTCGTTTTTGCTCAGACTGTACTTGTCCGCTTTGGTATCTACGTTTTGGTAAGTTTCCTAAGACATATATTCGGGAACTTGGGAAAAGTGCTGAACAGCTATTTGATCATAAAAATTTCAAAAAAGATGCAATTTTCTGTCCAGATAAAGATGAATCATCCTGGAAGCTTTAACAATGAAATTTAATTGCAAAAACCCCCCTGTTTTTTGGGCTTTTTCTGTTCTCTTTCGGACAAACGCCCCGATGTCCTTACTGGGACATTCCTGTACTACCATATCCCTGTTGACAAAAACCAGAATTTGAAGGAAAAAACCTTGATTTATTTTAGCTTGATTTCTCTTAGTGAGGGAAGAAATCAACTCATATTTATAGTTTGATCAAATGAATAAAGAAAAGTTAGGGTGGCAGGACTATGGCGGTTTGGAAGCCCCTTCCGTTGTGGTCCTTGCTGCCCTATTAACTTCAAGGGGCTTCAGTGCAGAAATACGGGAATAGAAAAAAAAAGGTAAAATGGCCAAAAAGTTGGCAATATTTCAAGATGCCAAGAGAGACAGTCTTCAGCAAAGAATGGGCAAATCTCAGTTCAGCAGCGAAAATAATCTATATACAACTGAAAGGTAAATACAATGCTAAGAATAATGGCAAACTTAAACTCTACTATTCAGAACTGCGAAAAATCAAAGGACTAAAATGTAGTAGAAGTATTTCAAACGGATTCAGAGAACTTGAAGAAAAAGAATGGATCAAACGCACTAAACTTGGTGGTATGTATGGCCGATCTAATGAATATGAACTTACTGGAAAATATGATCCTTCAATTGGATGGGACATGTTAGTTGCCTCTGGTGAGGTATAACAATGCATCAATGCATTGGTATTAATAATAAAAAGAAGCGTATTTTACTCCCATTACAAAGAGGTCTTAATGGGTGTACTTTATACTCGTTGGAAATCCACTCCTGGGAAAGAACTGTGTCGCGAATGGATAATCCTTGACCGACAATAGGAGTAAATCCTACCCATTGGCAAGTGTAAATGAATACTTGAGGACAAAACGCAATAAACATGTGGTGGAATAAATGCTCAAACAAAAAATCAAGAGAATCGAAAAACAAATTGACCTATCAGCCAATAGAAGAAAAAAATATCTTGAAGCAATCAAAGAATATTGGTTAACAGGCAAAAACTCATTCAAAGGTGAAAGAGAAGAACTCACAGCAAGAGATTATGTCGAATTGGTAAAATGGAGAATCAAAATGGAGGAGGAAGGAAGATTAGAAAAGGACAAAGGAAGTGATGCTGTTTCTGGAAAAGTAAAGAAGCCATCAGAGGACAATTAATATGCTAAGACAAAAAATAAAGCGAATTGAAAAATCGTTGGGTGGCCTCAGAGTAAGTAAACAGAATATTAATTCAATATATCAATTTTTCATCACAGGTGACGAAGATGCATTGCCGTATAATCCAACTAATAGAGACACTTATTTAGCAGCAAAAAAGTCAAGAATGATTGGACTTTCTAAATGCCCCGGACTGCATAGAACTTTTGAGGCTCTGAAAACGGAGAAATTGGTTAATGATGAAGAGGATTTGTTTCGCTGGCTAAAAAATTTAGAGAGAACCTTTCCCATATGTCGCTGGGAACATCAAGGAGAAGAGCGAAAACTTCCAGACGGAATCCTTATGGACTTAGGATTAATAAAGGTATTTATTATCTGTTTTTCAAAAAATAAAAGAACACAAAACTAAACAGGATTGAACAGAAATGGAAAAAAACCAATTAACATCCAACCAGATCAGGGTTATTAATTGTCTCTTGCAAAACGACTCCATTGATGCAGCCTCAAAGAAAGCAAAGCTAGCAAGAGGAACCATATATGCCTGGATGAAGCAGGAGGCTTTTAAGAACCGTTTAGAAGAAGGCCGGGATGAACTATATAAAGAAGGATTAGATTCCTTAAAAACAGCGACTAAGAAGGCTTCTGCTACACTTATCGCACTTCTCGATGACAAAGATCGCAACACAAGGCGGTTAGCAGCAAAGGATATTATTAACTTTGCTATTAAGGCTGTGGAAACAAAAGAGCTAGAAGAACGGATTAACACTATTGAAGAAGTACTGGAGCAACAAAGAAATAGATAAAATGGATTATTAGGATTACATGATTTTAAGCATTCAACATAAATAATATGGAAAAACTTCTGACAATGAAAGAACTCAGCGAACAGCTGAAGATTCCAACGAAAACAATCTATCGATGGACTCAGTCGAAGCAAATTCCTTGTATAAAGCTAGGAAAACATCTAAGATTTGTTGAGACAGACATAGATCAATGGCTAAAATCAAAAGAGGTTACGTACCATGGGACGAGTGTTTAAGAAAGGGAAATACTGGTACGTTGACTATGTCATTGACGGGAGAAGGCGTAGGGAAAAACATGGCAAGTATAAAAAACTTGCTGAAATCCATCTCAGTGACCTGGAAGTGCAGGTTGCACGAGGTCAACTGAAGCTCCCTACAAACATTGCCATTGATACGTTCTTTGACAATTTTATTGCTTACAAAGAAGTGCACGTCGCCCCTGCTACGGTCCAACAGTACAAGAGTGTCCTCAAAAAGTTCAATGAATTTCGACAAAAGTACAGGTCAGTCCAGAAAGTCTCGCAGATCTCAGTGAATATGCTTGAGAGCTATAAGCTCTGGAGATTAAAGCAGATCTCAAAGTACAGTGTAAACATGGACTTTAAAATCTTAACTGCCATCTTCAACTGGGCTATCAAGAAGAATTACCTGGTCTTTAATCCCACAGCAGAAATCGAACGATTCAGAATCGAAGAGAAACATGTCCGGTTCTTTTCCAAAGCGGAAATCAAGCTGATTATGACCAGAGCCACAGATCTAATGTATCCAGCATACATGATCCTTCTTCACACAGGGATTAGGAAAGGAGAGTTAGCTCACCTAGAGTGGAATGAATTCGATTTCGAGCGGAGAGTAGTTAAGATCACTCCTAAGGACGGCTGGATGCCAAAGAGTAAACGTGCCCGGGAGATTCCAATTAATGAGGAACTCCTCCAGATCCTAGTTGATCAGAAAATGAAGGTTCGTGGCCAGTACGTTGTTGAAAAAACGAATGGCAGAAGCTATCATAGGGGACTGTGGCTCAATTTTAAGAGGTTTGCTAGAGGATTGGGAATGGAGGATGTAAACATCCACACATTCC
>SDBT01014627.1_pt1 | contig 12505 bp, 10 predicted proteins | sample 2277101 | NCBI WGS metagenome assembly SDBT01 (sample SAMN10404973, study PRJNA504765) | marine sediment metagenome | isolation source: marine sediment core GS10_PC15, 103 cmbsf | place: Arctic Ocean: Southern Knipovich Ridge | collected 2010
TTCATCTACACAATCTTTTACTCTTTTAAAAACATTATTTAATGTATTTATGATTTCTTCATCAAGTTCTTTTTCTGTCATCTTTTCTGAGTAAAACATTTCAACAAACTTTTTCCAATCAAATCCGGTACGCTTAAATAAATCAATCAGATATATAACATCAGGATCATCTTTATCTACTTTTTCACTTATTACCCGTAAAAGAGTCGGTACGGCTGCAATAAAACAGAAAGTAAAACTTGAAAGGCTGTTTTTTAACAATTGATATTCATCCCGCAGAAATCCTATTTGTACAGCATTGGCGGTTGTATGATTCCGTATTTCCTTCCATTGATCAGCAAGCCCTTCAACCGCTTTGGTGAGTTTTTCAATCTGATTTTCTATGTCCATGATATTTATCCTCGGATATTTATATTATCTTACATACAAAGGCGGAGAATCGAACGTTCATAGTCTAAAAATTGCCGCTTTCCTATACCTAACCTTTTCAATTGGATTATAAACTGCGATTAATTGTAAACCTCTGAGAAAGTAAAATATTTGAATAAAATTATTGTATAAATTCTATTTTCATTTACAATAAAATTTTAGCATTTAACTAGTTTCTTTTTTTAAAAGAAAATCTTTTATCAATAAATCCGATCTGTGAATACTAAACTTAAGGATGCTGTGAAATGAAAATAGAAATCTGGATAAAAGTTGTTTTATTCTCTGTTGTTCTTTGTATAGCTCCATTTGCTGTTACCTCTGCCCAGGAAGCTCAACCTAGTCCCGATGATTTTGGTGGAAAATTTTCCTTGGGGCCAGCAATCGGCGGAGGTGGTACTGTCGGTTTACCATTAAGGTATTATATTACCCAGAAAGCAATTTTAGAACTCGGACCATACTGGACAACAATTACTGATTTTGATTTGAATGATTTGAATGATTCGACAGCTGGAATAAATATTGTTGGAATAAATATTATGGTTGCCGGTGGCTTTGTGTATTACTTTGACAAAAAGTACATTGATTATAAGAAAAAATGTATAAATAATGGCATCTTCATTAAGGGTGGATATTCTTTTGGGACAATGCCAGATTACTTTGTTGCAGCCGGCTGGGCGCGTGAGAGATTTCGATTAGAAAAGCAAAGACGCTCTTTCAATTTTGAGCTAGGGGCCGGTTATTTGGGTTCATCTGATTATGACCCTCCCTCACCAATCATGATATATCTCAAGCTTTCATTGACCTGGTTTGTCGGTAGTACATGGAAATAATTCCAGAGGGATATGCAATACACTTATTTAGTCTTTTACCGCCATTAGAATGACTTAATTTATGGAGCAAGATAAGACACAAAAATATATCTCATAAACTCAGTATACTTACATTTCCGACTCATCACCATCAATCGGCTCTATTACTATAATCCGAGAATTGTAATGTGGAGCAAAATAAGTCCCACTATCATAAGGACCTCTGCCAATAACTCGTGGAGTAAAATAATCATCTACAATCTCAATTTTCTTTTTGATGCAATAAGGACATTTTACTAATTTTCCATCTACAATCAATCCACCCATTTTATAATATTTTTCATATTTTGAATTAAGCATGTTCCTTGTTTTACAATTCTTACAGATATATTCCACTATATTATATGGCTTTCTTCAGGTGATAATGATGTGTGAGTATACATTTCTAAAGTTACACTAACACGCGAATGCCCAAGGTAATTTGAGACTGATTTAACGTCCTGCTTCTCCATACCAATTTTATATGTCGAAAAAAAGTGTCTCAGTGAATGCGGAGAAGCTATTTTCCCGGTATGACGTTTAAATGCTTTTGATACCTGTTTGTATAAATTAGTGCGGCTTAGTTTCAATCCGCTTTTTGAATGGAATAGATATTCATTGTCACATTTATACACATCCCTTATTTCTATATATAACGGACGGGATAAATATACAAATCGCTCTTTATCACCTTTTCCTATAATCCTGATTTTCAAATAATCTTTGTTTAAAAGTACTATATCATCATTTTTAATATTGAGTAATTCTGATATTCTTAATCCTGTATTTGCAAGAGTTTTAATAATCAATCCTGTCCTTAGATTTGCTTTATTAACAACCATAATTACATCTTCTTTCACAATATTGAGGCTGATCCGCCGTTTTTCTCTTTTATTAATCCGAGTTGTTTTGGAAACTTCTTTTACCACATTCCTTTTGACAAGGCCCAATTTTTTATAGATTGAAAATATTTTACTTAATGAATAAATCTTTCTGTTGATGGTAGCGTTTTTGAAATCCCTACGTTCAAGTTCTTTAACATAGTCTATTATGTCGAGCTCATTTACATCCATCAGGTTTTTGTTCATGATTTCAAAAAATGTCTTCATATCATTTCTGTAACACCATATTGTGTTTTCTGAATAAGTCTCTAAATATTTTTCTATGATTCTATTAACTTCATTTGCAAATTTAGCTGTCGGATCGATTATGGGTTTTATAGGTATTGTTGTTTCTTCTACTTCCGGTGGTAAAGGTATTGCAACTGCCATAATTTGTACCTCCTATATTTATTATATCTTATTTACGTAGTACTCTAAAATTAAATATGTGGTATGATTTATGTGCGATGAAGGTTGGCGTATTTGATTCTTCCTAAATGTAGGCGAAATATGATTTTAATCAAACAATCGAATAGAATGCGAGGACCGCCATTGGAAGAAATTCTTTTTCATAGAAAATTGAAGGAAACCACTTGATAATAATTTTACATTGCAACTGAATAGGTACGTTTAAAATTGAAATTAGTGCTAAATAAAAACACAAATACCCAATAAATGTAAATTCTTTAGCAAAACGAAAATACGAATATTGTAAACTCTCCCGGATAATCCACTCCGGAGCCAACTTTATTATTAGATATCACCTACATGCAAAATCCATATATGTGATTGCCAAGTTCAACCACGGCTTGCACGTCGATTCTCCGATTCGAGTGCAAAGCCGATTCGTTAGGTACTATGATCTATAGAGATACAACTATCGAATATTCTAGTTGCAGGTAGTTCTTTTAAGATAATCTCTGAACTGCCAAACTCTGTATGAAAATAATTCATTTCAAGCCCTCTTATGAGACGAAAATCTTCCTCTGAGGAGCGATTTGCAGAACGTAAAGAGGAATGATTCATATGGGCTCGTAAGAGACTCCAAGAAATTGGTTCTGTCATAAGGAACAATTTTTCGAGTTTGGCACAGAACTCTGTATAATTGTGAGAAGATTTTACTGGAAAAACGTAATTTAATGCATATTTCGTTGCTACAAGATCGTGTCGGACATGAACTGATGGATATTGTATTCCATCAACAAATTCTTTTGAAGAGACCCATTGCAATAGTAACTGTGGAATTACATATTCAGGTACGAATGGTTCTCCTGGCTCTTCAACAATAGTAGAACATGCTTGAATAATGGGCCAACATACACCAACAGTTACTGCTGCATTTACCATAAATTGATTCAATGCATGATCACTTTGATTCTTATAATCATAGCTATTCAACTGCTCCACTATGTAGATTGGAGTTGGTCCAACAGTAACAAACTTTAAATTCTTTTCAGAGGTCAATTCAAAGCGAGCGATTTGCATGCTTGTTGGGTCGGGCCGTCCTAGTTCTTCCCAACATACATACACAGAACTTCCAAGATATAAGCATGGTAGCCCGGGTATACTATATCTTTGAGTTGATACCTTACTGCGGTTTTCGAAAGGAATATGGAATAAGTCTCTTTTTGAATAATTCTGATGCGTCCCAAGACGAACACGATACAAACCTTGTCGATTAATCCATTTGTCTGGTTTTGATGATCCTGAAAGGCGGGTAAAATAACTTCTTACCGCTTGTATAGATTTATCTAGCGAGTCAAAGGCAGTCCGCGGCTTGCCAAGAAAGTAATAATCTATAGCTTCAATTATATAGTCGGATTCTTCAGCAATTCTATCCTTCACTCTTAATATCTTTTGAACATTCGTATCTGGTTTCTTGATTGAATTTAGAAAATTGGAATAGCCTCTATATTTGTCCCTTAGATAAGCTCGTATTTCTTGGCCTTTTCGAACAGAAGGAAACGCAAAAATTGGTGCTTGAAGAAAATTAATAATATCCATTTCTTAACACCCTTGTGTTGTGAACAATAGTCGTATCTTTTGTAGCATCATTCTATTTATGCTTAACGACGGAGTTCACCTTCATTTTGGAGCGAAGCGGAAAAATGTCAGGTGTAACGATTTTTATGTGTTTTTTGTTTGTTCATAATATTACATGTTTTCACTTATTGCACTATAGTAAAAACATCTTCTGTTATATCAATTATTTTCCATTTGTCTTTAAAATCATCTTCTTTAAATCTGTCTTTATGAACTGCCAAACATAATAAGTGAGTTGGTCTTGAAAGCCCTACATAGGACATTTTTGTCGATTGCTTATCATATGTCCCTGTATTATTAAAATAATTGCCTCTAAATTGCTCCAGCAATCTGTTTGATTCATATTTTTTCTGATAAAATGTTTCCAAATATAATGTCCCTGTATGTGTTTGCCCTTTTACAGCATGTATTGTTGTAACTTCTATCTTTATTCCATCTTTTTCATAGATATTGTCATTTTTCGATTCTACAGTTGTACTTGTGACGTATTCGTTATTTGCAGGGGTTTCAATGAAGCCCTTACTTATATCAATTGATTTCCCAAAGATATCTAAGAATTCAGAAATATAGCCTTGCAATTCGGAATAGACATCATTCTTTCTGCCTCTAATAATATTAATGCTCCATCGATAAATCATGGATTTCAATTTTTCATATTGTTCTTCGTTATTTTCTTTTAGAAGAAACAACAGTTTCTTCTTAGTATAATTTCGGTTATTATCATCAAGTATATTTTCATATCTTAATATTCGTAACAAAGCGTTTAGAATGCTTTTTCTTATGGATTCTAATGTTTTTTTATATTTATCATAATGAAGTAGATAACTTTCAAGGCAGGAATAGTCTTCTTTTGGTCTATGTTCGTCATCATTAAATTTATCCCAATAATTTTGAAGTCCTAACTTTCCATTATTAAGATTTTCTTTCCTCCATGCTATAGCTTTATAAGAGTTTTTTTGATTATCTGGTAATTTTTGTTCTATTTTTAATTTATTTACTAATTTAGCAAATTCAGGAATAACATTTGTTATAGCGTTATCATCAAAGATAAAAATATATGGTTTAATATTTGAACCACTAGAATTTATAAATCTTCCATCAATATCTACAAATTCTAATCCAAAATGCTTAACAATATTTGCGACTTCTTTGGTTAGACGATAACTTCCTTTTAATTTTAAAACAGTATCTCTGTATTTCCAAATATTATCGAGTTTTGCACTTCCATTAAATATAGCTTGGTTTTTGTCTCCAATTCTTTGATATTTTGAAATACTATTTCCACCATCAAAGAAAATCTTTTCAAGTAAATCATATTGGTGTTTATCCATATCCTGCATTTCATCAACAAATACATTGCAAAATCTTTTCTGGAGTAAAGTTTTTATTTGGGGAAATTCTTTGATATAAATATTAGCCAAAAAATAAGCATCGTCAAAGTGTAAATAACCCCATTCTAAAAAATTACATTTCATTTTCTTAAAAACTTTGAATGTTGTAGAATTATTTTCTCTTTTTAAAGTTATTTTGCCATTTATACCTTCTATTAAATTTAATTCTGTATCAAATCTTATTTTCTTCAGAAAAGATAAAGGATCATTTTTTTTGTCAAGCCATGATTTAGCTCTTGGAGAAGGCATTTTGTTGTAATAGTTTTCGATTTTCTCATTGTAAATTTCGTCATCTATTCTATAGGGCTTCTTTTTGTAGCGATTAAGGTAATAAGGAATTGCTAAAAACTCATCAACAAAGCTTTGAATAGTACCAACAAAATTTGGATAGGAGAACAACTTCGGGCAAAATTTTTCAATCTTATTTTTGATTTCGTCAATAGCGGCGTTGGTGTGAGAAATAACCAAAATGCCTGAGCCGTTATCGAAAGGAAGATGTTTTTCAAGAATTAATAATTTTGCCAATAATGCGGTTGTTTTACCACTTCCTGGCACGGCTTGTAAATCTATTGTATCAATATTCTTAATAAAGCCTTTTCTTTCATCATCGAAATGCGGACCTTCTGCCAAAAGAACATTTTCTGCATAGACAATATCTTCATCTGTTATATTAATTTCCACAGGCATATTCAATTGCCTCTATGAGATATTTAATCGCTGGGTCACTTTTGTTAACTGTAATTTCTGGACTCTTTTTATTGTTATCATCTTCAAGAAGATGGGCTAATTGATAAGCTATTTCTGTTTTATTTAAACCTCTATTATTGAGTATCTCAGTTAGGCTTGCCTCAAAGTCAGACCAATTGGTTCCAGAATGAACAACTTTTACTATTTCCTCAAATTGACTGTTTAAGTTTGCTGATTTAAAAAGACAATATTCTAATGTCCATTGAGGAGAGACAAAGGTTTTTACGACTTGGCCATTGTATTTTGATTTTTTGCTTTCAGTTTTCAATTCTTTTTTGGATTTCCCCTCTTTAATAATAGTAGACTCATCATCTGGTTTTACATCCAAGTCAGTTATTATTGCAACAGGCACATCCATTTCCGGGCCTTCTTTTCTTTGAAATATTTTTGCATACCTTAAAAAAGCCGTGCTAGCCACATTAACAATAGAAACCCCTTTTTCTGTTAAGTTAAAACCTGCTTTTTTAGCTAAAGCGGGGAGAAGTATTTCTTCTGCCCAGCCTTCTACCAATATTACACCTCTTGCAAAAAACAGGTTTGCTTTTGTTGTATCTAAAAATTTTTCTAAGTAAGTATAATCGGTGCAGTCCAATTCCGTGTATTTCTGACCCATTGGAAATACGTTGTTATTATGACAGACAATAAGATTTTCAAGTTTTACCTTCGAAGCAAGATTCGGACTATGCGTAGTCAAAATAAATTGTATGCTTTTTTCCTCTTGTAGAGTTTCAACTATTTGCATCTGAGCTTGTGGATGAAGATGTGCCTCCAATTCTTCTATCAAACCCAATCGGACACCGTTCCATTTCGTTTTCCCTAAATGAAGTAACTCGGAGGCCATAAATAGACGATTTAATGTGCCAAGGCCAGGGTTTATTTCGTTTTCAATTGATAATTCCAGTTTCTCAAGAATATTCTTTAGTTTTCCTTCCGATACTGAAAATTTGGAATTCTTTGTTTTATCGTAAAGCTCGTGAATAAAATCATCAATTTTATCCTTAAGTTCTTTTCCTTTCTTATCTGCAATATCTTCAAAACTTTCACTTCCTTCACCTTTTGGTTTTTTGGCTTCAAAGTATTTTTCAATTGATATATTAAAATAATTAAATAAGTTTACAAGATGATGAGATTCTTCGTTTCCCTTAAATGCCTCGTGTCCTTGTAATATCTGAGAAAGTCTAGAATTCTTTTTAGGTACAAATTCTGCTTTAGCATCTCTTAAAGGTTTCAGATAGGTTACTTTTAAATATTCCCTTGCTTCGGCGGTAAGCTGATAGCCCTCATCGTCAACACCAGCATGAACATCTGAGGGAAATATTTTGCCATCTTTTTTTGTAACATCATAAATTAAACGTAAGAAAGGTTTAGCTTCTTCACCTTCGCCAGACCAACCGAGCCATTCTGTGAAATTTTTTGCTTCTTCGTCTGCTAATTCCTTAAATTTAATTTCAATTCTAAATCTTTCTGCCTCTTGGAAGAAATCTTCATCTGTTACTCGTAACCATTCGTAACTGTGTGTTCTTAGTACAAGCTTTATTGTGTCAATAATTGCAGATTTACCCGTATCATTTTCCCCAATAAGAACGTTTAGACCCTTTTTGAAATTCAAATCCAAATCCGGTTTTTTAATATCAAAATCGGATGTTGAACCAAATTTCCTAAAATTCCAAAGTTTCAAATTCGATAAATGCATGTTAATTTTCCAATTTGGTTTCTCACACCGACCATTTAAAGCCCTTGACTACTTATTCATATATCAGTTCTTAAGCACACATAACAGACTGGTGATAACCTGCGCCAAACAAAACGACGATAATCTATTGTTTACAAACAAACTACGACGGATTAAAAAATTTCATAAAACTGAACGCGTTTGGCGTCAGGTTGATTGCCGTGTTAGCCATTTTTTATTCGGTTGTGTTTTCAGTAATGAGTAAAATATTTTTTAACCTATCCTTTACTAATTCTCGTCGCCTATTGTAGAAACTTTCAAAGTCTTTAAACTCAAGACTTACATCATTAGGTATATAATTATCATTCTTGTATTTTTCAAGGTCTAGAATTACTTCATTATTATTAATCCATTCGATAAGTGGAGTTTTATTTTTACTTTCATTTTCCCCCCCTTCTAATAATTGAAGGTTTGGCAACCGATCTTTTAAATCTCTATATTTTTCCCATTTTTCTTCTGTAACCCCATTTTTTTTAAACCCAATTCTGGTAAATAATCCGTCGGGGTGTAAATGGTCTTGGTGAAATTTTATCTGATCATATTTTAAGTTGGGATAAAGTAGAGTTAACACCATAAAAGAGTAAGCACCTTTTTTGTACTCTAGTATTTCTTCAAGGTCTTCTTCTGTAATTTGAAATGATTTATTACCTGTAATTCTTATATCCAATAAATCCTTAAATGAAAATTTGTCCTTCTTAAGTATTAAGGTATTGTTCGAATCTTTTTCTCTTAATTCGTCTCGAATATTAGACAATACTCTATCACCTTGACCGCCATAGACTTGTTTTATAAAACTGTGTATAAGAAACTGTTTTATTTCTTTCTTTATTTCTCGATTAATTTGGCCATTTTTGATTATATAATAGGCGATAGGGATAATTGCATTTTGAGAAGTAATCGTTTCACCAGATAATCCAAATTCAACTAATAAATCAATAGAGTTATTTATCGCCTTAACGATATTGTTCCATTCGTTTTTTATTTTTTCAATATTCTCTTGTTTGAAATTTCCAACTTTGAATAAAACGGGACTATCAGTTAGGACAAGACAGGATCTCATTATAAAATCATTGTCAAAGAAGAAGCCATCACCTTTCTCATTTATATGTTGGATTAAATTTTCAATTTCTTCACGTCCATCTTGCCAATGTGCCACAATGGTTGAGAATAAAAGATCAGATTTTGATAATATTGTGCCACCAGAATTAACCCGCACAAAGATGTCTAAAATATTGTCTAATTCGGGTTCGTCGATTTTGTAGTAATTTATGACTTCTGAAGTCGTTATTTTATGCCATAAATCTGTTAAAATATCATCGATATCATCCTGTTTTGGACGAAGAATATCAATAAACTCTGTTTCTTTATACTGACTCTCTAACTCACGGTAGTATTTATTTACTTCGGATGGTCTTTTCCATTCTAATACTCTTTTTACTAAGAACCATAAATTATTTTCATCAACTTTTGATGCTTCTTTGCCAGTTAAAAATTTAAAATCATAAACACAGTCACTAAAACCATTTTGATTATTTACATTAAAAAGATTCAGATAAAATTTCCGCACTGGATAAGCCCATTCGCTGTCATAATGGTAGTAAGGTAGTTTATAAGCATATGTTCCTTGTAATGCAATATATATTGAACTCAATCGTTGCTGTCCATCAAGTATCCCAATAATACGTTCTTTCAATTCAGGTTTTGGAGCAACTCTATTCAGATAATTATCCTTTTGATGGTAATTCTGTAAAAATTTGTAAAAGGTATAATCATTGATTTTTTCACCTTTAAGGAACCAGAATAAAAACGTTCCAATTGGATAGTCGCGCATAATAGAATCAAATAGTTTCTCAATTTGAGTAGGTTTCCAAACAAACTTACGCTGAATTGCTGGTAGATAGATTTCGTTACTACCAATTATTTCAATTACATCCCTAATTTTCATTGATTCATAACTCATATGTAGTCCCCTTTAATAAATAGTGTTAAAAGTTATTAATTAATTAGCCACTTTTCGGTTTCTTATTTTTGTTAATAAACGAAATGAAAATATATCAATTCCAAAGCAAACTTATTGTTTTTCTTTGAATACAAGGTCGTTTTCAGCAAAACAGTAGATTTATAAAATAATTTTTGCTTTGCATCTGACCGGCTGAATAGTTACTATTAGAAATATGGCTACTAAGTGAACTCCCAATATGAAGTATAGCACCCTAAAAAACTTCATTATTGCAGTCTATCCACCCAAAAAAGAGGCACTATACATCAAAAATGCAATTTATTAGCACTTTTTTACCTCTAATTTAATCGTATATTACATTTTTCCCTTCAAAAGTGCAAGTATATTGAAACAAAAACTGCCATTTCGTTGTTTATACAAGTGCAATAGTCCGTTCAGGAGAGATTCATGAATAAACAAAAACCTAAATTATTGGATCAACTTAGTGGGGTTATGCGTCTGAAGCATTATTCTCTTAAAACAGAATAATCATATGTTCAATGGATTTGCTGTTTTATCTTTTTTCATAACAGGCGACATCCGCAAGAAATAGGGGCTCCTGATATTCAGTCATTTCTGAATAATTTGGCTGTAGATCAACATGTAGACGCTTCCACACAGAACCAGGCACTCAATGCTCTCGTATTTCTCTACAAACATGTAATAAAAAAAGAACTTGGTACTATTGACACTATTCGTACACGAAGATCAAAGCATTTGCCTGTTGTTCTTACACGTGAAAAGACCGCTATGTAGCAGAAATCACTTTTCAAAAGCAACTAACTACCATTTTGCTTCCATTCTATATAGAAAATATTGGTATGTCACGAACATTGGAATAACTAAAAGTTGTGGAAGGATTTATGTAGAAAATAGCGGGCGCAACACACCTTCTGAAGAGAGCGCAAAATTGTCATATGTAATAGAAACTGGATCAGGAGACTTTTGTCTTCCTTATCAAAGGATGGAGTATTGTTTTTTTAAGGCATCCAAGTATCTTCAGTACTTCAAAGGGGTTTTATTACTGTAAACATTTATTAACTCTTCTAAAATCCTACAATCCTGACAATTTACAGTAGGATCCGGAGGTACAGATTTATCATAGATCTCTCTTGCTTTTTGAAGCAGTACCGGAATCATATCCGGATCAAACTTGATCCCCATAGTATGAGCATAGAAATACATATAAAAACCGTCATTTTCTGCATAATCATCAATTAAATCCGGCGTAATATCAGTAAATGGCTCATAATACACAAGACCTAATCCGGTTATAGGCCTATATCCAATACTTTCAGCAAATATAAGCATATCCATTCAATTGGACTTCATACATTGGAATCAGCTCGTCCTGATGGTTTGTAAACCTTGCTGTTTTATAGTCTGCTATAAAATATGATTCATCAGTCCTTAAAAACATTTCATCCGGAATGCCGGTCAATTTTATGTTTGTATGATGGTCTATTATATAGAAATCCTTGAGTGAAGGTGCTTTTATTGGTTCTGAGATATTAAAATCTTTAAACCATTCTGACAGATCACCATGTTTTTCATAATAATAGTTTGTAATTTTTTTGGAGTATGAATCAATAGAACTAAAGATCCCTGGGAATATTTGATATGGCAGTTTGAACCTCATATGCATTTTAATCCAAAAGCATCTTGGACAGAAATTAGAAAGTGTAGGATATCCAAGATTTTTAGCTGATATTCGTATTTGTTTCATATATTTCAGTCCTCTTCAGGCAGCATGATTGTAATTACAGGTTCTCCTTTATCACCAAATCCTGCAAAAGCCTTCAGCGTAACAAGACTCTTTTTAGTCGAAGCCATTAGGAATGATACTTTGAAGTAAATAACACTATCACTCTTTTGTGATGAAGCATACAGTAGAGCAACAAGCACGTCCCATAGACGACCCTGCTCACACTGACCATGATTTAATAGCCTATCATCCGGCACAATATACCTGTGCCAAACAGCAGAAGTAATTGCAACCGGCCAATTGAATCCTGCTTCTTGTGCGGTAACGGTAACATCAATTAATATTCCATCTTCAATTGCTTGTTTTCTTGTATAACAATATATAATGTCAAAATTATCAAACATAGGTTCCATAATTTAACCCTTACTCCCTGAATAATGCCGCCTTACAGCTTTTACAACCTCTTTACGCAATGTAGGGTCGGTAGTCATAAACTTTAATACCTCTTTTCCATCAAACATGACGCTTGACCCATTTTCCAATACAGTAATTTCTATATCATCAATAACAGTTTGTTTAACCTTTTTATTCATCTTGGATATTTCATCTGTTGATATACTCTCTCCTGTAATAAGCCTGTCTAATATCTCATATTTCACGGTTTTGTCTTTCAGTGCAGTCAGGGTTCTTAATTTCTTGATCCCGATATTATCAAGTACTTCTGCAATAT
>SDBT01014628.1_pt1 | contig 12505 bp, 9 predicted proteins | sample 2277101 | NCBI WGS metagenome assembly SDBT01 (sample SAMN10404973, study PRJNA504765) | marine sediment metagenome | isolation source: marine sediment core GS10_PC15, 103 cmbsf | place: Arctic Ocean: Southern Knipovich Ridge | collected 2010
GTTTGGTACTTTCCTCCCTGGTTCTCCCGCACGCCGCAGTACCCTCGCTCGACGTCGGCCACCTCGCACTCGCGCGGGCACAAAACGCACTTGACCTTCTTGTCGGGGATAGATTCCCAAAACATCGCTTCGTGCCGGACCACACCCTCGAGCCTGGGGCCGGCCAGCGCCCCAGCTCCAGCAACATCTTGCGCCGTGGCAACCCGACTTCGCCCGAGCGCACCCACCATGCCGCAGGCGGCAGCACCCCAGCACAGCACATCGCGACGGGAGGGATAACGAAACAAGTTGTCGAGGCACTCCATGCTACACCTCGATCTGCTCGATCTTGGATAAGTCCGCTTCGCCGAGTCCGCGGGCGCCGGCGGTGGCAATGTGGCTGAACGGCCGGTTTTCTTCGGCAAGGCTCGCAAGTCCCTTGGTCCGGCGCTCGGCCTCGAGCAGAGCCGCTCCCACCGCGTCGGCGGCAACGAAATCGCCGCTCACGATTAAGCCCCCGAAGGGCCAGGCGTAAGCGGGCTGTCTACCGGGACCGTTGTGATACTGAGCCCGGGTTCCATCACATACCGTGAGACGCCACTTCGGAGCAATGAACCGATGGGAGACCACATCAACGACGTAAGGATCGCAGTTGTCGTCGTGGTACTTGTTGGGGTTGTGGATGGCTCCGTAGAAATTCTTCATGCCGAGCGAAACACCGGCCAGGTTGTGGTCCTTGAGCACCGGAACGCTGATCAAGCCGTCCACCTGCTCGGCCACGATGCGCGAAAAGCAGGATCCGATCTCGCCGCTCACCTCGATGTTGCGCTGATACCCGCGGCCCACCCTCTCGGCATCGGTACCGCGACATTGAGCGCTACGGCGCGATCGGTTCAGCTTGAAACCGGCCCGGTCCAGTTCCACATCGATTCGATCCCAAACAATGATGTTCTCCTCTATGACACCTGCTTGGGTCAGCCCGGCAACGATCGCGTCTACGACCAGCGGATGGGTCGCGAGGCCCAAAGTGTTGACTTTGATTCCCACCCTATCCTCGGACCCGAAAAATTTCCCCCAAGCACGAGAGGCGTCGGGAGAATCGGCAAGCTTCTGCATGGAGGCGTCCAGAAGTTTTTTGAGAAGATCACGGTGCTCCTTGAGGGAGCCTCGTGTCAAAGCCGGATCGCGCGCCACCACCACCCGAGGCGCCGGCTTGACTTTGGAACGCGCTTCAGCACGACCGCCTACCGCAGCAACCAAGGGTGGAGTCGAAAAAGTCAGGCCTGCGGCGGCAGCACCGAGCCGTCCAAGAATCTCGCGTCGGGTGCTCTTTTGTCCCATGCTCTGAAACTACGGATCGGTATCTCCGGACTCGCCAAAAACCTCTGCTTGGAAGGAGTATAAGACGGCATCCGGGCGTTTCCAAGCATCGACCGGAAGCCCCGCTTTCAAACAGGCCTGAGCCAGAAACTCCTGCCGGGCCCATCCGAGCTCATAAGCGACTTGAGGCAAGAGCAAACCGGCATTGCGGCCCAAGGTCATGACGAGCCCGTCTCGGCCGACGACGATTTCGTCGATGCTCGAGATGGGCTTTAGCGGCGTGAGATAGCTAACCTCCACTTCGAGGTCATTCAACTCTCCGGCCGTGACCGGATTGCGCTCGAAACGAAAGTCCTGACAGGCTTTCACCGAATTTTGAAGCACCGATTCCCAAAGAGGCCCGTTGGGCACCACGTTGCCGATGCACCCGCGAAGCCGACCATGGTTTTCCAGAGTGACGAAGCTCGCCCCTTCCAGCCGCAACGCCGAAGTCAGCTCACTGGAATCGACCTTGGGCAGTTCGCGATGGTTCAAATGGGCGGTGATGGTTTGCCTCGCCAAGCGGAGCAGCGTTTGCCGTTCCTCCTTGTTGAGATTGCCCGGCCGACGGGTATAGACGAAAGACTGATAGGTGACGCTGTGGGTCCAATCTCCGGTTATCCGACCCGATGTGTCGAACGCCGCCCGCACTCCCGCCGCGCCGCCCTGCATCGAAAGCGTCCGCAGCAGCAACAAGATGGGTGAGCGACCGCAAATGGTGTCCTCCGTTTCTTTCAGATGATCAGCGAACCCGTCGAAGTCGGCGTTCAGGAGGGGCGCGCCAGCTTGATCTCCTCTCTCCTGGAGCTTTGTGGGTACGTCTTCGCTGAACGGTTGATAGCCGTAGTTCGCACCGAAGTGGGTGAAATCGCTGCTGGCCACTAAAAGGGTCTCCTCATCGAGAAAGGGCAGGATCGCTTCGGCCGCGGCGGTATAGTCTTCCAGAGACATACGGCCGACGAGAACCGGAACCAGCTTGAATCCCGCCGTCACCCTTTGGAGAAAAGGAAGCTGAAGCTCCAAGGAATGCTCACCGCGATCGATTCCAGAGTGCGAAGAGAAAACCTTGGTTTTCAGCAGACGATTGCAAACCTCGCGATCGATCGGCACCGGTCCCAGGGGGGTTTGATAGGCGGTCAGCTCATCGGGTACATCTACCCCTTCATAGGCTGCGGCGTAGCGGTGGCTGAATGCCAGGACGATCACCCGCTTGTAGCCCGATTTGGGCAAGCTCGCGTAACCGGCCGCCGCCACCGGCCCGCTGAATCGGTAGCCGGCGTGAGGCGAGATGAGTGCGACAGGCTTTCCCGCCACGCCGGGAGGAGAAGCTCTCTCCAAAAGGCCGTCCACCAGATCGCCCAGCGACTCGGAATCCCCCGGATACCAGCTTCCGGCACAGCAAGGGGGCCGCACTTCCTCGGCAGGATCATCGGCCTCTGCACAGGCAGCCGCGAGAAACAAGGCCGCCAGGACCACGGCGGCCCGCGGTGTCGATCCGCTCCGTCTGCTATTCATGGCTCGCATCTCCGCAACACATCTTTCAGAAAGGATGATAATGGGGTCGGGCCGGAGCAATCAAGCTTGCTGGCGAAAGCTGGCTTTGCCTTTTAACTCTCGGCCCATTAACATCAGCCAAATCATGGACCGAAAGGCTGAGCAATGATTTCACAGCCAAGCGCCTCGACGAGCCAAAGGTTTCAGGAAGGCATTTACCATGGCACGGAACACTCGCACCCAAGCGCCCGGATTAAACCGACGGAGCTTTCTGACGATGGCAGGAACCGGGGCCGCGTCCCTGATCGGGGCCTCGCACCTCACTCGGAAGGGCTGGGCGCGTCCCCCGGCAGCGGCCGATAACAACACAGTTACTCTCCGCACCCACGAGTACTACGGCGACATCGAGGAGCAGCTTTCGTTTCCCGGCACCTGGCAAATTCAAGAACAACTCATGAAAGGCCATGGCCGGCCCGGGCTCACCAAGGAGCAAATTCGCCAAAAACTGGACCGGCCCGTCGACACGAAGCCACTTCGGGAGATCGCAGCCGGCGAGAAAACGGCGGTCATCACTTTCGACGATCTCACCCGGCCCACCCCGGCCGAAGAAATCATTCCTCTTCTGGTGGAAGACCTGCGGGCGGCAGGACTCGAGGACGATAACATCTTGTTCTTGACGTCGTTCGGCACCCACCGGCCTATGACCCACGCCGAGGCGCGGGCGAAGTTGGGTGACTGGATTGTGGAAAACTTCGCCTGGTTGAATCACAACCCCTGGGAGAATGTCATCGAGGTCGGGGTGACCTCGCGCCGCAACAAGATCAAAGTGAACTATCACTTCGCCCAGGCCGATATCCGCATCACCGTTAGCGGAGTCAAGGCACACCACGTTGCCGGTTACGGCGGCGGGGCGAAGGCGGTACTTCCGGGAGTGGCCTGGGTGGAATCCATCCACTATTTTCACCAGACCATAACCGGCCGGTACACGAACCCCAGCGTCGGCTATTTCAAGGTGTTTAAAAACGACGTCCGATTGGACATGGAAGAAGCGGCCCGTTTGGCCGACGTCCAGTTCTCGGTCCAAGTCGTCTACAACGAGCAGCGGCAGCCGGTGGATGTTTTTGCCGGCGACATCGTCTCCGCCCACCACGCCGCATGTCGCATGGCCAACGGCTATTTGCGGACGCCAACCGCCAAGGATGCAGACGTGGTGGTGGTCAATGGTTATCCGCGAAATCGACAAGCCATACGGGCTCTGGAATGGGCCAGCCACAGCCTTCGTGAAGGAGGCTCGGCGGTTCTCATCGCTCAGCACCCCGATGCCCTGAGTACCATTCATTACCTGGGCGAACGCTGGAATTACGACGGGCATCCTTACTGGGAGCTTCTGGATCCAGGCAGCCCGCCGGTGTCCCAGGCGGGGCAGCTCATCGTGTTGTCCCAGTACATGCACAAACGAGACGTCAACCGCATCTCGGCCAAACACGTCAAGCTGGCCCGTTCCTGGGATGACGTAACGAGTCTTCTCGAGAAGCACCATGGAAGCGAGGCTCGGGTGGCGGTTTACCCCTATGCCAACATGCAGCACCAGGAAGTCGATTTGATGTAGCGAAATGGAGGTCACTATGAAAGCTTCCCGTCGATCGGTACTAAAAATGGGTCCGGCGCTGGCCGCCGCAGGATGGGTGTCAACGACCGCGAGCACTGCATCGGCCGCGGTTCAAGATTCTTCCTTTGATCCCTGGGTGGAGGTCCAGGCTGACAATGTGCGCCACAATGTGGGCGAGATCAGCCGGCGGGTGTCCGGGCGCCCCATTCTCGCGGTCATCAAGAACAACGGCTACGGCGCCGGAATCGTCAACATCGGCCGCATTTTGGATCCACTCTCGCAAATCGAGGCGGTGGCGGTGGTCAAGCTGCAAGAGGCCATGGCGCTTCGAGACGCAGGCATCCGAAAGCCGATCCTTCTTCTGGGCCCTTTCACGGATCAAGAGCTGGAAGACCTGGTGGCGCGGGACATCATGCCCATGGTCTACACCCCTGTCGGCGACACCCTGGACCGGATTTCCAGCAAACTGCAAAAACGAATCCCTTTGCATATTTGTGTGGACACCGGCATGGGGCGCGTGGGTGTTCCCTTTCGAGAAGCTTCTCCTCTGATCAAGGACCTTGCCGGCCGAGAATCGATCCGAGTCGAAGGGGTTATGACCACGCTTGCCGAGGACACGGAGGGCGACAAGGAGCAGGTCCGCCGCCTCCAGTCGCTTTGCAGCTCTCTGGAATCAGAAGGCGCGAAATTGGGGAGAAAGCACGCTACTTCGAGTTTTGCACTGTTCGAGAATCCCGATACTTTCCTGGATATGGTCCGCCCGGGCATGTCGGTTTTCGGTGTCTACTCCGAGCAACGCTTTCGCACAATGAACATCCTCGATCTTCGAGTCGCTATGAGCCTCAAGTGCCGGGTGATTTACGTCAAGAAGCTTCTCAAAGGAGATAGCGCCGGCTACGGCCGTGCCTACGTCGCCAAGGAGGATGTGTGGGTGGCCACCTTACCGGTGGGGCATACGGATGGATGGCCGCGCATTGCAGCCAATGGAGCCCGGGTTCGGATAGGAGACCGTTTCTATCCGGTGATCGCCGCCGTCTCCGCCAGCCATTGCATCATCGAGCTTGGCGCTCAAACCGACGTCAAGAGTGGTGACCTCGCGATCCTGTTCGATTGGCAGGACGGCTCGAGACCCGAGGATGTATCCGCCGCCTGCGAAGCGTCGGTTTATAATCTGACCATGCACTTGAATCCGCTGCTTCCCAGACGGGTGCTTTGAAGTCTACCTCGCGATGAGGCGGCGTATGGGATTGCACCGATCGGCGAAGGCCGATTGACCGGCTCTGTGAAGGCTCGTCAGTCCGTTTCCGTTTCCCTCATGAACGTTACGAGGAGCCTCTGTGCAAGAGCGTAGATGTCCGAATCCTGACCTGGCGCTCGTTCTCCTACGAGCAGAACGGACACAAGCCTGATGCCGGTTTTTACCCGATAGAGGACATGGTAACAATCGCGCGCTGCGTGCACACTTCGCACTCCCTCAAGCGGCCCCAGGAGCGCCTTGCCCTGTTTTTCGGGAGCATGGGCGAGTGGATCGATGACTTTGGCGATCTCGCGGCGAAGTTTCTTGCTTTTGATGGTCTTGATCGATTGATATCCAGTTGGGGCAATCTCGATTTCGTATTGGAGAGGCAAGCCGCTACTCCGACAAGGCTAGTTTCTTCTTCGCAGCGCTCCACGACATAGCTTTGCCCGCCTCGACCTCCTTGATTGCCTTGCGCAATTTGGCAAAAGCGGCTTCGTCCGCCACTATCTCCAGGGTCTCGACGATGGCCTCGTATACCTCCGCAGATAACAAAGTCATGACCTTTTTGCCCCGTTTGACAACTTCCACCACTTGGTCCGGTCGACGCTCCATTTCCTCCGCCACCTTCAAAAGCTGATTCCGGGCCTCAGTCAGCGTCATTGTTTTCATGCCAGCCTCCGCACATTTAAGTGTACACTAATCTGGTCATGTAAACGATCCTCACAGGCGAAGGCTGTCATTCGTCGTTGGTCGGCGCCGGCTCCTCACCCCCGGGAAAGTGCTTTTCATACCAGGCGATCGACCGGTTGATTAAATCTATCTGGTGGCCTGTCTCGCGGATCCCGTGCCCTTCCCGCGGATAACGCACCATGATGGTCTCCACCCCGACGTCCTTCAGAGCAATGTAGTACTGCTCGGACTCGGCAATCGGTACGTCGTTGTCGTTTTCCCCGTGGACCAGCATGGTGGGGGTCTTCACCTTGGCCACGTGCTTGAGAGCCGAGCGCTCCCATAAAACATCCATCAAGTTGTCCTGGTGAGGAAAGGCGCCGAACTCCACCGCCAGATAGTCGTGGTAGTAAGCCATGTAGTTGAAGCTGATGAGGTTGCTGATGCCGTACATGGGAATCGCCGCCTTGAACCGATCGGTTTGAGTGATGATCCACATGGCCAACTGCCCGCCGTAGCTTCCTCCTTGAATGCCGAGCCGTTCGGAATCGACCCACTCATAGCGGCGCGCCGCCGCATTCACCGCGTAGAGGACGTCTTTGGCTTCGCCGCCATCCTGATCTCCGAAGATGGCGTCGGCGAAGGCCTGGCCGTAACCCGTCGACCCGCGGTAATTGACCATGAGCGACGCCCACCCTCGAGCGGCATAGACTTGCGCCCGGTGATTGAAATGGGGCCCGTTTTGTCCGTGCGGCCCCCCTTTGATGATCGCGATGAGAGGATGTTTCGATCCGGCGCTACGACCGAGTGGAAGGGTGAGGAACGCCTCGACGTCCAGCCCATCAAAGCTGCGAAAGGTCACCGACTCGACATCGGCAACTTCCCGGTTCGCCAAAAGCTCCCGGTTCAAATCCGTCAACTGCTCGCTCTCGTCCCCTCGTCTGAGGTAAAGCTGCGCCATGTCTTTGAGTGAGCTCGTAGAGTATGCGAGCAGGTCGCCGCCACCCATTGACCAGGAGGTTCCGCGGCCGCCCCACCCGCTTACCACCACCTCGGGTTTGTTGCCGGAGACAGGCAGTCTATAGAGGTTCAAACTGCCCCGCTCCTGGACGGTGCACAAAACCGCGCTTCCATCGGGCGTCCAGCCGTGGGATCGTTGCCGATTGTCGATCGAGGCGCCCAGCTCCCTTCGGTTCTTGCCGTCGGCGTCCATGAGCCAAACATGAGTATCCTCCATGGTGGTTTCGGAGGAGGTCAATCCCCGGCGGGTTCCCAGGTAAGCAATCGTCTTTCCATCCGGAGACCAACGGGGTTGGTACTCGATGTTCTCGGTTCGAGTAAGCCGGCGAATGTCGGCATCTGAAACTCTGACCGCAAAAACGTCGTAATTGAAAAAGCGATCCGGGTCGGGCTCCCGATTGGAGACAAAGAGTATTTCCTCACCCGAAGGGGACCAGCCGATGGAGTGCTCGTAGTCATTGCCGTCGGTTAGCTGTCGGAGATTGCTTCCATCGATTCCGATTACGAAGACATGCAGTCTCCGGTTGTCGTTGAAGCGGGTCAAGCCTTCACTGGCCGTCGGCTTGTAGAGGTAGCGGGTGATGACGACCGGATCGCCGGTCGCGTCTTCGGTCTCGGGCCCGGGAGTGGCGGAGACGAAAGCAATCGCCTCGCTCGTCGGTGACCAGCTCAATCGGTCCCCGCTCGACGGCAGAGGATGATTGGTACCCTGGACCGGGGCCAGAAACCGGGATCCGCTCCCGTCGGGTCGAATCACGATGAGACCGCGGCGGTTGCCTTCACTTCCCAGATAAGCAATCCACGCCCCGTCCGGTGACCAGCGCACGTGGGAGCCTCCGGCCCCGTCCTCGCGCAAGGGCCGTGTCTCGCCGGAGTCCACATCCCAGATTCGTAGTTGTGACGATACATATCGGGGATGCTCGCGGCTGGCTACGGTGTAGACAATCTTTTTCCCGTCCGGGGAGATTTGAGCTCCACTGACCGACCGGAGCCGGTGAAGGTCGTCGGCCCGCAAGCCGCGGCTCTCCGCCACTGCAGAGGCGGAAAAGCCAAACGCCGCCAGCACAAACAGCAATCCCCAGATTACCCGGGCCTGTCTATACATTCGATACCTCCTGAGCTCGCTAGAAGCTAAAGAACATACCCGCCGATCAAGTACAAAACCAACGTACAGGCAGCCACCACCAGAGCATAAGGAAGCTGGGTTCGGACGTGGTCAATGTGATCGGTTCCCGCCGCCATCGACGAGATGATGGTGGAATCGGAAATAGGAGAACAGTGGTCGCCGAAGATACCGCCGCCCAGTACCGCGGCAAGGGTCAAGCCGGAGTGAAGATCGATGAGGGCGATCATCGGCAAAGCGATGGGAATCATGATCGCCCAGGTGCCGTAGGAAGTGCCGGTGGAAAAGGCAATGACGCCGGAGACGACAAATAAAGCCGCCGGCACCACTCCCGAGGGAAGACCGGCTTCCGCCGCCTGAGCAACGAACATGCCGGTGCCCAGCAACCCACAAACGTCTCCAATCCCGAAAGCGAGAATCAAGAGCACACCCACCGGAATAAGCGCTCCCACTCCCTTCATGAACATGTCGGTCAGCTCGTTGACGTTCAAGATGCCTTGAAGTCGATAACTGATACTGCCAACGAGCAAACCCACGATGATCGACCAGAATGCCGCCTGGGTCCCCGAGCCTTCCATCAAGTTTCCATCACCGGTCACCCAGAGGACGAAGGGAAGAGTGGCCAGGACGACACCTACCGGAACGACCATGTTGCCGGCTCGGAGGGGCGCTCCCTCTTTGGGCTCGATCATCAAAGCGTCGCTTGCCATCAGCGGTTCCGCCCCATCACGGAGGAGCTTCCCCTCCTCCCGAACCCGGCGTTGGGCCTCTCGCATGGGACCGAAGTCTCTCTCGGACATCGCCATCAGCAGAGCGAATCCAATGGCCAGGATGCAGTAGAAGTTGAATGGAATCGAGCCCACCATGGCTCGAACCGGGCTCTCCACTCCCTGCGCCAGTAACAGCCCGATGATGTAGGCGCCCCAGGTATTCAAAGGAAGAATCGTGGCTTTGGGCGCACAGGTCGAATCCAAGATGTAGCTCAGCTTCTCCCGGGAGACCCGGAGCTTGTCGAACAGCGGTCGAGAGATGGTTCCCGAGATCAAGACTCCAATCACCGACTCCACGAAAACCACAAAACCCAAGCCCCAGGCCAGCCCTCCCGCCGCTCTCCTCGTTTTGACCAGGCCCCTTCGCCCGAGCCACTCCACGAACCCTTTCATGCCTCCCGAGTATTGAGTCAAGCTGATGAGAGCCCCGATCATGACGGTGACCATGATGATTTGCGTCCGCTCGGGGTCGGAAAACACATCCACCAGTGATTCGACGGCAGCAACGAATCCGGTCAGTGGATTCCAGCCGTTCATCATGGTCCAGCCCAGCCAGATGCCGGCCATCAAGGACAGATAAACTTGTTTGGTCCCAATGGCCAGGCCGATGGCCAGCAGCGGTGGAAGGACGGAAAGCAGACCGTAGTTTTCACTCATCAGTATTCGAGGTGTCGGTGTACCTGGTTTCGTATCGGACGACCGGCCAGATAGCGACGGATGTTGTCGAAGACGAGATCGATGGTGCGGGGCATATACTCCTCCTCGTCATCGGAGGCTACATGAGGGGTAATGATCAAGTTGGGCGTACTCCAGAGAGGCGAGTCGGGAGGAAGCGGCTCGGGATCGAAGACATCGAGAATCGCGCCGCTGAGCTCGTTTCGGCGAAGCTTGTCCATCAACGCTTCGTAGTCCACTACCTGGGCTCGCCCGAGATTGATCAGGCCGCAATGGGGCTTCATGAGATCGAGCTCACGGCGCCCGATGAAGCCCCGGGTCTCGGCGGTAAGAGGTGCGGTGATCAGGACGAAATCGGCCCGCGGTAGAACCCGGTCCAGCTCGTCGACGCCGAACATCTCATCCACATAGCGATGAGGACGGGCCGATCGTCTCACTCCCAAAACGTGCATCCCAAGCTGCTTGGCGCGCCGGGCGCCGGTGCCGCCCATCTGCCCCACTCCGATGACCGCCAGCGTTTTACCCGCAACACAGGTACTGTACAACTCGTTCCACCGCGCTTCACGCTGGTCACCGACCAGGGTGGGAATACGGTTGCTCAGCATGAGGAGGGCCATCGTCATGTACTCGCCCGCCTTGGGCGCATGAACCCCGCTGTTGTTGGTCAGGGCAACGCCCTTGGGCAGCCAGTCGAGAGGCATGACGTGCTCGATCCCGGCCCCCCAGAGGTGAATCCACTTGAGGTTTGGCGCGGTTCGAGCAAGATCGTCTCGGGGGAACTCCCACCCCACCAAAACGTCTACCTCTCCGATCGCGGAATGGAACCCTGCGAGATCGGTGCTGATGGTCGCGTCAACCCGTTTGGCAATGTCCTTATGACGCCGGCAAGCCGCTTCATATCGCTCCTGGGTCATTCGGAAGACCGGGGCCGCTTTCGGGTTACTCTGGAAGTGCACCCGCATGGTCTTCTGCCTTCTCGTTTTGCTCTTTTTCGCCACGACATCTTCTCCTGGGCCTTACAAAAACGAGAGAAAGTCTATAACGGCCACCAAACAACTCCAAATGCTCCATCTCGGATGACTTTCCTGCGAAAGCTGCCATAATACCGGTCGGCGGCACGAGATTCGGGCGACTACGACTATCAGTTTCGCATGGAGGGGTTCCGCGCTTTGATGGAAAAATCTCATCCGGACGAGATATCTATAAATGGGAAAGACAAATCCCGCTATAAGACCTTTAGACACAAAACGCTCCACCCCGACCATAATTTCCAGCCGGGATTAAAGCCTTAAGCAATCTGCACCGGAGAAGATAGTTTATTTCTCAGCGTCGGCGATCATCATGATCTCGACGAGGGCATCCGGTGACATGAGCGCGGTGCCGACCGTCGTGCGCGACGGACGAGGCGATGGGATGAGCTCCTTGTAAACCTCGTTCATCGCCGAGAAGTGACGGATGTCGGTCAAGTACACGATGCTCTCCACCACATCTTCGAGACCGAGCCCTGCCGCAGCGAGGGTGGTCTTCAGGCGCTCGATAGCTTGTCGCGTCTGAGCCGTCACATCGCCCGGGGCATACCCCGAAGAGCCCCGTCCCGTCATGCCCGACAGGAACTGGCGCTTGCCGGCAACCACCGAAGGAGACAGTGGACTTCCGGCGCGCGCATCGCCCGCAATCTTACGGGCCGCGTCCTTGACCGCAGTGGCTTGGATCTCGACGAGAAGGTCCGGGTGCATGAGTCCCGCGCGCACCGTGGCCCGTGCCGGAGGATTCTCGGTGAATACCGCCTTGTAAGCGTCGTTCATCCCCTGGAAGTGCCGGCCGTCACGAAGATACACATGGTTCGAGACGACATCCGAATAGCTCATGCCGGCGGCCTCGAGTACCTTGCCAAGATTGTCGAGCGTTTGGCTGGCCTGGACATCTATGTCGCCGGAAACCAGGTTTCCACCCGCCGCGTCGTTCGACACCAATCCAGAGACAAAAAGCGTGTCGCCGGCGAGAATGCCGTGGGCATAACCCGCTGCCGAGGGTTGCCAGCCCGGTGGTTGGATACGGCGAAGCTCGATACCAGGACGCACTGCAATCATCGAGATCTCGATGAGGCCGGAAGTCGAAGCGAGATCCGTCCGCACCGTCGCCCGTGTCGGTGCGTTATCGGGGAAAACTTCCTTAAAGACCTTGTTCATCCCCGCGTAGTGCCGATCGTCGGTCAAGAAGACGTTTACGCTGACGACACGAGATAGATCCAACTCGGCGGCTTCGAGGATACGCCGAAGGTTGGCGAATGTCTGTCTGGTTTGCGCCTCGATGCCCTCGGGGTAACCCTCGCCCGGCACCGAACCGAGTGAACCTGCGGTGTAGAGGAAGTCGCCTGTCCAGACGGCATTGCTGAAAGGTAGATTCGGACTGGCGCCCGGAAGCATGACGGCTTTTTTCTCGACGGCTTGGGCGACACAGGCGATGGACAGCATGGCGATCGCGGCAACAATTCTTCTCACGATGACCTCCTCTAGGAAACGCGGTGAACGGTGTCCGGAGAAAACAGGAACTCGGGTGCCGGCCGG
>SDBT01014629.1_pt1 | contig 12504 bp, 20 predicted proteins | sample 2277101 | NCBI WGS metagenome assembly SDBT01 (sample SAMN10404973, study PRJNA504765) | marine sediment metagenome | isolation source: marine sediment core GS10_PC15, 103 cmbsf | place: Arctic Ocean: Southern Knipovich Ridge | collected 2010
TGCTGCTGACTCTGCTGCTGACCTTGCTGACCATGCTGCTGACTCTGCTGCTGACTCTGCTGCTGACTCTGCTGCTGACCTTGCTGACCATGCTGCTGACCGATTTTTTGCGGTATCATTTTTTAAAACCTTTTTAGCAGCTTTGATAGCTTTTCTAGGTCCATCATCATCGGGGTATTTCTTCTCAAAATTTTTTATTACAAGTTCGGCAGAATAAACTGAAAGAGCTACACTGTCTTTTTTAGTCCACTTATATGCTTTGGATATCCGCATTTCAGACCAACATTGTTTATTATCCTGTTTCTCACTCTTTCCACGGACTTCCGCTATAGCTAGCACTTCACCAGAAACATAACCCAGTGCGTCCAGGGGTTTTACTGAACAATGAAAGCCATTCTCACACATCTCTAAATCTCCATCAATTTTATACCACTTACCTACTTTCCATTTAAAATCATTATTATATCCCGATACGATCCCGTTCCTTTTTAGCTGTAAGAATTTATACCTTTTCATATTGTCTCCTTGTTAATTCGGTTTTGAATTTGTTGGGTCATTATTTCCTCAAAAGTCATTACAATATAAATATCCACCCTTTTTATTTTTTACCCTTATCATATAGTAGCCACCAAGCGGTGTGAGTTCTCTCCTTCTCTCTGCTTTTTGGTTTACAATTAAATAATCACCCTTACCCAACTCTGTGTCGAGGCGAAATCTTCTTCCCCTGTAAACATAGCATGGTTCCCACGGATTATATTTATCCTTTTTTATCATTTTTTACCTTTCTTAACGTTCCTATTAAACCACAGTCCTTAAGAGCTTTAAGATAATTATCACTCCATCTTTCTGCTGCTTCCTGCCACATCTTATTTTGTTTTGACCAATCTCCGCCACTAACGTTTGCTACTACTGTCCACAACATTTCTGCTGCATCTGCCATTTTTTCACTTTATTTGTCTCTTTCATTTCTTCTCCTATTTTATTATAACTAATTCTTCATCTGAATATAATTGTCCGATTGTTTTACCCAATACGTCAGCCATTCTTTCAGCTGTCCCCAAGTTAGGGTACTGTCTTTTCGTTTCATAGAATGAAACAGTCGTTCTTGGGAGATTTAGTATATCGGCGAACTGTTGCTGACTAAGATCTCTATCTCTCCTGTACTTCTGAATTGTCATATCTTTCATATTGCTATTCTCCTAAATTTGCTATGTTATCATAGGTTAACTCTTACAAAGATATTAACACATAGTAAAGTATTGTCAAGGTTTTTATTTATAGTGGGGTCAATCCTGAAGTTTTTTGAAATGTGAAAAAAATAAGGGGAGCCAATGTTTACCGACTCCCCATTTACTATGTCTTTCTAATTACGTAGACACCCGAAGCAATTAAACCTACTGCTAAGAATCCTTGAACAACAGGAGGTGCGTACAATCCGATAGCGTACAGGGCTGCACCAACTCCGGCAGAGATTAGCATGTACCAATCTCCAAGCGTTCCACCCGTAGCCTTTTTTATAACATTAACAATCGCCACAGTTATGATTACGAGAATACTTATGTTTGCAAAATCAATTAAAGTTTCCATGTTTCACCTCCGATCTACTCCTTATATAATGTATGCTATTTGCTACAAAACTATTGTAATTTAAGTTAATGTAAGTTATCTACTACGTAACCTGTGTGTATTTATACACGATAATCATTAAATACTATGACTTATTGGTAATATAAAATATGGTAATATAACCATAATTTATGGTAATGTGGAATACGGACTTCCAAAATCATTACACTTATTATAATGTGTCTATGTTTATGTCAAAAATGCTAGATAGTGCTAATAGATTTAATACTATCTGGGGCTGGTGGAAGGAATCAAACCCTCAACATTAGTTTTGTAAACTAATGTTTTATCATTAAACTACACCAGCTTATCGTCTGCTACATCGTTGTATCTAGCTAAAAATTCTTTAGCCCACTTAATTTTATCCACAACTCTTTGTCCTTGTGGGTGGCTCGTGGTAAATAACTCTAAATTTTCGATACGGTTGTCATCCCTGACTCCGTTTTTATGATGGACTTTTTCATCGGGTGTTAAATACCTACCCAAATGTTCTTCCATAACCACTCGGTGTTTGAGAATGTCACCCCTATAATTTGATTGAGGGTGCTCGGGGATCCTGATTTTTTTGTACTGTCCGTTCTTTTTACCCCCACTCCAGTTGTGGTGTTTTTCGCCCCTCCTATTATATAGGGGATTATTATTTCCCCGTATACTTTTACCGTAGCATTTCTTGTCGCAATAATGTTTTTTTGCTTTTTTAACTTCCGAGGAACCCCTACTAAATTCTATGCCACATGTGTCGCATTTTAATTTACAGTAGTAACCCCCTTTATTTTTGGCTCTGTGTTCGGATAAAATCATCTCTGCCTCCCAGTTGTAATAATCGTTATACTACACCAGCAAATGTTAAAAACCTCTACACTTATTGAAATATGCCTATGTTTACAACCATTACACGAAAAATCATTACATATATTGAAATATGCTTATATCTACAACATTACAAGAAATTTGATTACAATTATTTAGTCATTCCTCATTCTCTATACAAATGTTTGTTCTTTGATTTTGCAGTACTGATATTTGAAAAATAATTTAATTCTATGGGAAAATAGGTTATTTGCTCTAATATATTTTTTACAATACAAACAACAGGCGAACCAGTCATTATTTTCTGGGGTACAACTTTTACAATCATCTGCAAAACTTATACAAATAATATAGTCTTTTATTTTGTTACAATAAAAATCAAATGGTACACTACCACAAGATATATATTTACAATTAAGTTTACACATTACGCATACCTCCTACTTGAAATATTATTACACTTCAACGTGTTCATCATTAATCAAGTCCCGTAGTTCTTGCCTTAACTTATCAACCAAGTCTTGTTCTTTTTCAGTGAACTCTTTGCCCCTGACTTCACCATATTTAACTATGCTTCTTAGGTGTCCGTCAAATTCTGACAATATAAATCTGTACTTTTGTCCGTTTACAGCATTTTCATATTCTTCCTTATCATCATACATATCGTATTCTAATATTAGTTTAGGCATTGTTACCTCCTACTTAGCCCATAATTTAAAACTTATTCCATATTCGCTATCTTCCTTTTCTGCTATTTTAATAGCATGACCAAGCGTATTTGCTTCTCCAAGTAAAAGACACTTTTGACCGTTAAGGCTATTTGTTTTTTCACTCTCGGTGGTATAGGAAGCCACACAAGACCATACCTCTATTGGAAATCTAGAACTATCTATAAAAATATAATTATCTGCACTCATAATTCCTCCTGTAGTTTAACCCATACAATAAGGTACATTATATGGGTTAGTGTAGCACATATAATACATTATAAGGTATGGTTTTGATGTTTCTTATAATGTAACTCCTTAAAATCGCTTATAGCTTTATCGATCTTTATCTGTGGCCAGTCCTTACCAATGTTATTATTAACGAACCTGACAAGTTTATTTTTGCCAAGTCTACCCTCACTGAAATATCTAGCACATTTAACCTTATTCCTACCATAGCGTTTTGTTTTGCCTTGTTTTACTTCTACCATAATATCCTTAATAATTATAGGGTGTAATATTAGACAGATTTCATTACTCTGCCGTTGTTGTCTCTCCTTAACAGCTTAATATTTCTACTACAGTGTTCCCCATGTGGCAACAGTTCTAGGTTTTCTGATCTATTATCAGAAGTGTTACCATTAATATGATGTACGTCTTCTTGATTTTCTAAATATCTTCCGATGCGTTCCTCTACAACTAGGCGGTGTTCGTAGACATAACCTAGACTATCGGTTTGGGGGTGTTCTGGGTTGTATGTTCTTATATACCCCCTAGAATGTGACGTTAATCTACCGCCTTTCCAACAATTATGTTTGTCACCAGTTATAGTAACTTGATATTTTTTTTGACAATTCTTATCACAGAAATGTGTTTCTGTTTTCTCTGATTGACACGAATGTCTCCTAAACTCTCTCTCACAATAATCACACCTACAAATTGTTCCATACCCGTGTGACTTGCTTTTGTACTTTTTTATTATCATTTGATACCCCTATATACTTACATGAATATCTTTTCTTTTGGCGTTGAGCCTTATACGTGGGCTCCCCGTCTTGGCTGGTTCCATATCAAAGTCCTCTGCATAATCCCCATAATCCATAAAACTCGATGATGACGCAAAGGTTTGTTTAACATAATACTTCTTGCCTTTATCAATATCTATAAACAGGGGTTTGATTTGAAAGGATAGGATATCGTGGAAATGTGCTATCATGTATAGATCACAATTCTTAATAACATTAGCCATAGCCTTTAGTTTGTTCATCTTGTAGGCTTGTGTCTTGCCCCCACCCTTACCATGCTTGATATAAAAACTATATGTTACTTTACCCACCCTTAGAGTTCCACAAATACCTTGCTTATCATAAATATCCTCTATTCCCAAAAACATGGCTATGTCTAAACTTATATCATTACCTGTTAATTTGTAAACTCTATCTTCATGGTTTCCACTATTCATACCTATAATCTTCTTAGCGACAACAAGGGGCATTATAATTTCTTTTATTTTTTCCTTTGCTTCAGATACCGTCATAACGGCTTTGTAGACATCACCCTTACTGCCTATTATTGCCGACTCACATAAATCACCGTTCAGAAAACAGTAAGCATTATCGGTTGACAATATCCAATCCCTATAACCGAGAAATTTCTTTTCATCAAAAAGGTAGTGTCCCACGTGGAGACAGGCTATCGGCACGATGTACGCACAATCGTTTTTGGGTTTTAATGTGATGTTCAAGTGTTTCATTTCTACCTCCTACCTGACTTATTATAATTATACTATGTTTGTCTGGTAATATTGGTCTACAAATCTTTTATAATTTTTATTCACAGCTACTATAACCACAATAACAAAAGAAACAATTTCCACCATTCATAAGATTACTCCCACAATCAGGGCAAATTAAATCTTTCTTAATCTGTGTAATGTTTTTAGGTTCCTTGTCTTCTTTCATAATCTCCTTAGTATTTCCACCATGTAGTTTATTATGTCTATTGCATTATCTTCTTGTGTGTCGGGATTATCAGTATTTTTAATTCTTATAGATTTTAATTTACACATAGAAGCCAAGTCCTGTATGTCGCCCTCTTTGAGAGATTTAAGTATGTCCTTATCGGTACCATAGCCATCAGTATCTTTACGCTCTATCATCTTATCGAAACATACATTAAATATATATTTATAATGATTGCGCAGTTCATCTTTGGGGTCTAGTTTTAATTCCAGTATAGCCTCCATTTGTTTTTGTCTTAATAGCATATATTAAATACTAAATAATATAAACATTATACCTCAATACTTAAATATTTTAAATGTATTTCTTAAATCACTATGTATAAATTTTTTCCATCTGTAATATCCATAACCGTTAAAATTAGTGTACTTTAAAAGTAGTGAATAGTATTTAAACAATGGGTATCTAGTTTTCGTATCTACCGCCATAGATAGCATATGAAAACTTCCATCCAAACCTCCAACTGCTTTATTCCATTCAGGTGTCCTGTAACCAGAATTTATTATTATAGGCATACGGATAATGTCTCTGACCTTTTGAAGTTCGGTAGCCATAGCAATTATCGTACCCTCGTGCTGTGGGGGCGGTTCTACGTGATGTTTTACTTTCCTGCCATTGACTATTGCGGAAGAATAGAATTCGTAGAATTTAAAGTTGTCAGTTATATTATCGTATTTATTCATTGCGTATTCTCCATAAAAATATTGTTTCCCTTGCTTTGGCATGAAGTGATTTAAGAAATAAAATTATCCTATGCAGTAATATAAATTTCGCTTTAGTATATTTATCACATTTTAGGCAACAACCGAACCAGTCATTATCTTCTGGGGTACACTCATCACAATCAAAAATGCTTATACAAATAATTGCGTCCTGTATCTTTTTGTGTGTACAATAAAAATTGTATGGTTCGCAATAACTTGTAATATATTTGCAGTTGTACCTAATACTATTCATCAATCAAATCCCATCCATATTTCTAACTTAGTCATCCAATAATCAGAGTTAAAGTGTTCTCCTGCCTTTTCTATAAGTTCAAACATTGTAATTTTGCCTACCCGACCATCCACAGTTATACCCATATCGGTCTGGTATTCTTTTACCTGTGTGTCTGTAATAGTGCCAAAGACACCATCATATCCACCTGCATTCTCATAATCATATTCTACTTCTAAAATCTCTTGCAAGAATTTTACTTGATTTCCTCTCGAGCCAATCTTTAATACTTCTAATTTCATATCGTCTTCCTCCACAATTTCATCTTCTTTTATATTCGGTATTGGACCCTTAGCATCCATTAATATTTTATATGTAGCCCAATAATTACTTCTTAATATCCCGTCTATTTTAAAACATAACTTATCCCATCTGGTAGTATCCAGTGTTGGAAATGCTGACCTTACTAAGTTGTTAAACACATTACAGAAATTTGGACATCTAATCCGTTCAGCATGATAAAGTTGTGATTTAAGTAAAGTCCACCCACTAGCGGTAGCGATATTGGCATAAAAGGCTTCTGTGCAATCTATCTGCCTGCCATATTGAGTAGCCCACTGAATGGCAACATTAGTCCAATATTTTGTCTTTGCAGGTGTATCACATGAACCCTGGATGTGTATATCTAATGTATTAAACATACAGTTATATAAAATATGGGGGTACATATCACCTTTAGCCTGTGCGGTAAGAAATTCCTCATTACCAGCACCGCATAAAAAACCATGACTATTGATTATGGGATATGCCAGATTAATAAAATGTGCATATTGCTCTTTAGTGATATATTTCATGGGTTCGTTAATAAGCGATATCCTACAATTATTTCTATTTCCACCCCAGGATTTTAATTTCCTGCAGGTATCGTCAACTGCTGTGCGCCATTGGCTATCACTCGGATATGTATACTGGCTATTATTATGATTAATACATATGGTAACTATAAGATATTGTTTATTCTGTATGGCTTGTTTTGATACACCGATCCAGTCTACTTCTACATTAAGATACCGTCTGGTCTCTACGACTTTGCCAATAGCCATAGATTTTGTGATAGCGCATGAACTGCCTATTCTTATCATCTTATAAATCCTATCAATACTAATATGATACTTATTATTCCAACTGTAGAACCCAGCCATGCACCAAAGGCCCTAGACGATATCTTATTATCAATCCTTCCATATATGTCTTTATGGTCGGTTCTATTGTCAGTACAATAGCTGGTTAATTTACTATCAATGTTATTAACCTTAGCTTCAATCTTTGACACAATTTCTATGTATGGAATAAATTCATCATAAAATTGTTTTAATGTAATTTTACTATTAGTCATTTACACCTACCTGTTCCGTTATGAGTTTCATAAGTTCTTCATATCTTTTTGAATTTGCTGGTTTCTTCGTCTCTGACAATGTTGGAATTACTTCTCCGATTGTTTTTTCCTGTCCAATTTTTTTATTTACTTCATTTATAAATCTCTGATAGTATTGTTGTTTTGATTTATCTTCGTCATAGATAAAAAATTTAAGTCCGATAAATATTGAAAGCCAATCATATTTCGTTTTTGGAGTTTCCTCTGTTGGAAATAATCTTGCAAGATTATAGAATAGTGGATTTTGTCTATATAAATAATATGCAGTGTCAGTCATAAATAACTTGTCTGCTTCTTCACCCACACCCTTCTTCATTGCAAAATTTTCTAATACATTGTCGGGGATTTTTTTAGCCCAGTTCAATGTAGTTGGTGCTTCAACGTACTTACCTTCCCGCAGTGGTCTATTAAAAAATATTTCCTTGCCCGTAATCAGTTCAATTGGTACTCGTAGCAGTGGATTTAATTCTGCCGCCATATCCCTTGGTGAAAGTCTCGACCAATCTTGCCACGCAAAGTTGGGATTCATAACAAGCGGTAATCCTTCTTTTGTTTTAAAGGGAGTCATAATTGCAAAAAGTTCTGCCATATATTCGGGTCTATACTGCTTAAATTTTTCTATATCTACCCCGGATGTTTCCTCTACAAATTTTGCAATTTTGGGAATTCCTGCATAGGTTCCAGTCCTTGTAAATAACAGTTCAGTTTGTCTCGCTATATTTTTTCGTTTCCAAATGTAAAAAGGTATGGCGATTCTTCTTATTTGTCTTTCAAACTGTGTTATATCCATATATCCATAAAGTACCTTATTGACTTGACTTGCTGCTACATTCCATGATGAACCTGCCTCTTTTTCTATGAGTCCTGCTACAATTCTGCCCATATCTTCTCTATACATTCCGGCACGTCTGGATATCATAAACGGAGTCCATTCAGCTACCCCCTTGGGTATTATGCCTGTTCCAGCTTCAGCAGCAAACATACCGCCAGCCTTTATACCGGTTTCAGACATTTTCTTCCATGCCTCATCACCATACACTCCAAGTGATTCTATCATCACATGTTTTTGTCTTTGTATCGCCAACGCTTCTTCCCAATAACGGGGTTTCCAAGCTTTGGGACCATATTCCATGAACAATTGCTGAAGGTCAGTATAAAGATTTCTACCATGATAACCACCTGTAAATAAAGCTAATTTCTTCCATAGGTTTACTCCTTTATCAAGAAGATTCATTGTATAGCTAAATGCCTCATCACCAAAAAATGTCTGTTTCATTCTTGTAAGTGGCTCTAAATATTCTTTAGGAAAATACCAATTCTTAAGTTCTTTAAGACCTAGGCTTCCACCCTCAACCGTACCTGCTGTTTTAAACGGTTTGCCAAATTGCTTTGCTTCTTGAAGCATCTGTGTTCTACCCATTCTTGTTGTACTTTCAAAAAGTCTTTGTGCTGAAGACTCCACGAGGGTTTTGGGTTTAATCTTTCCTGCCTTTTCAAGAGCTTTTGCTTGTAGATATGATAATCTTTTGGGAAATTCGAATGTTGCCTTTTTGGGTCCCAGTTCTAAGAATTTTTTGCCAAGCGGTTCTTTTACATATCTTGATGGGTAATAATCTGCAAGTTCTTTATAGGAAATACCTAATTCCTTTTCAGCCTTAGCTAAAAAGTTTTTAACAAACTCATCTTGATATCTACCCACAACGCCAAGTTCCTTTTGAGATAATTTCAGGGAAGTCATAGCCTCTGCCAGTTTTGCAGGTATAGCCTTATTCTTATCCTGAAGTCTCGAAATATCGGAAAGGATGTGCATATATTCTCCAATCCTATCAAGTTCAGCCTTGTCCAGCCCCTTGGTTATATCGGCTAAAAGTTCCATGCCTTCTCCAAATCTATATCTACCTCCGGCTTTAACAACATCCTGGACTACTTTAAGTTCTGGCGGTATGCCAGCACCAGTCCAAAACATTTTTTCAAGAGCAGTATAAAGAGGTCTTTCTTTCGCTAAGAATCTACCTATCGGTTTTTCAGCAAATTTCCCAAGTTTTTCCTTTGGTACAACTGCACCCTTTCTTAACCATTCAAGTGTTGGTTTTGCAATAGTTCTTTCCAGTTTAAATCCCGGAACTATTGTCTTGCCAGCAAATTTTAGTCCCCCTAAATCAAGGATTTTCAGAGCTTCAGTATTGGTTGATTTTTTTATTATATCCCTTGTTATCTTCTCTGTAAGTTTTTGAGTGAAAACTCTTCCTGCTATATCTTCGGTTGGAAAAGACTCAATATGCCTTAATCCCTTAATAAGCTTTTTTCCTGTTTTTGTAGTAACCTTTATGGCGGTATATGTAGAAACATAACTTTCTACCCCCATTTTTTTTATGAGATTATATTCCTTTAAGGCTTTTGGCAGTTGTTGTCCTAATTCTTTGCTTACAAGAGTTTTGCCAAATTTTTTAAGTCCAAACTTAAAGCCTGTGGGGATAACGGTTTTTCCAGCTTTTGTTATAAGGGGAGCAGACAATTTTATTCCCAACCTACCGCCTGTACTGACTCCTGCTGTTAAATAGGTAACTGGGTCAAGTGCAATATCCAAGGCAAGCCCAGCTATATTAGCAGGAGTACCAAAAAGGGCAGCCGGTACTTTCTTATACCAGGGTCCATGTTCCCAGTCTTCCGCCCAGTCAAATTTTTCTCCCATCCCGGGAAATATTTCCTTTAGTGCTTCTATATATGTTTCACCCTTATATTTTGCAGTAGGAACATTAAAGAAACCTTTTGTAGCCTCTTTTATTGCTGGGATAAGAGAAGGTTTTCCCAACCTTGTTCCCCTGCTTGCCTCTCTTATAAAGGCTGAACCAGCTCTAGGAAAAGCATAAAGAGCACTCATAAGTTTTTGAAGTGGGAATTTGGCAACTTCCCAAGCCCTACCTCCGAAGGTTTTACCCGCTACATCTGGCATAAGTCCGTATTTTACTGCTTTCTCATAAGCAGTTGGTACCAAAAGATTACCAGTTCTTGCTTGTTCAAGTTTTCTTGTTGCCAGTTGTTCTGTCTCTCTTAATCTTCCCAGTACTTCTGTTCCGGGAGTAGCCCCCCCTTGGGTAGTTCTTGAGGCTTCCATTATTTCTTTAAGTTTTCTAAGTCTTTCAAGTGCGGTTACCATTTATTTTTCCTTATTTAAGCCAGTCAGATGTATATGTTGGTTGAGGAACATAACCTTTAGGCAATGTAAAACCACCAACATTAGGGTCCTTAACAATTGCCGGTTGTCCTGCTTGTATACGTCCTATATTTATTTGACGTAATGTTTCTTCCTCTGATAATCCTCCTATTAATTTTTCCCAGTCACTTTCTTTTGGAGTTTCTACTGTAGTTCCAGGTGAGGGGATAAGTCCATATTGTAATGCCTTTTCATTTGATATCCAACCACCACCAGGCAACTTAAACATATTTTCATATGGGTCTGTCGTTTCACCTGCTGTACCAGCCTGTGATTCCTTCCATAACTGTGCTTCCTTCCTTGCATTCTCACTTAATGCCATAGATTCCCTTTCAAGTCCTAAGGTCTGTTCCCTGTACCAAGTCTCATTAGCAAGGCTCATTGTCCCTAACCACCTATTAAAGTCATTAGCTTCCTTAGTCATGCCTACCTGTGATATCTGCATCTGGTTAGCAAACCTCTGCTGTTCAAGCTGTCGCTTATTCTGTTTATAGGAATCTTCTAAGTCTGAACTTCTGGCAGCGACATACCTACCCCTCTGGGTTTCGATGTCTGTTTTTTTGGCTCCCGTCTGTTCCATTAAAAGCAACTTCTGTTCTTCTATATCGCCTAATTTCCTTGCCCTTTCGGTTCCTGCTGCGGTGATCTCTTTCAATCCCCGTTCTGCTATTTTCCCTTCTTCCTCTACGAGTCCGCCACCACGTCCAAATCCTCTGGCATAGGCTCTACGCTGTGTAGCCCCTGTTTCTTCTTTCTGCCAGTTTTTAACATAGTCTATTATGTCCTGATAGGGTTGGTCGAGTCCACCTTTAGCTTGTTCTGCACCTAACATCATCTTTTCAAATTCTTGCTGTATAGACAATAGTTGAGGATCAAACTGTAAACCTGCTTCTGTCTTTGCCCTTGCTATCCAATCTGCTATCATTTGAGAACTTACCTGTGGTTCCTGTGGCAGTTGAGGCGGTGTCCACGGTGTAGGCTGGAACGAGGGATAATTAAATTGTTGTTGCTGTTGCTGAACCTGTGGTTGCTGTTGTACTACGGGTTGAGAAACAACAGAACTGCCTCCGACGCCACCACCCGTAGATGCTGATTTGGGGGTGGATAAATTAGCAGCATACCCTAAATCTCTTTTAATGGGAATATTAGCAGCATACCCTAAATCTCTCCTAGTTGGGGTACTCCCCCTTTTCATTGCACCATATATATCTGTCCATGCGCTTGCCATTTTAATCACTTCCTTTCCAAATAAAAAAGACACCTTCCGAGTGTCTTTAAATAATATCAAATTATTAGGTTAAATTATTCTAAATTATCTATTGTTTCTAGTATCATATCTATATCTGTATTATAAAAATACATATCCGTTGTGGCTATTTCTGTTACTTCTCCGTCTATATCTATTACCGGGCTACCACTTTCGCCCTCAATGCTTGTTATCCTGTAATCTACTATTGTATTTCCAATTCTATACAATGGATTATCATTATCTAAATCTACTTTAAATCCTTTATCTATTTCACCTGTAAGTATTGCATAATCCTCTCTACCCGTATAATCATTATCGTAATGTAATAGTTCCAAGTATATTGTATTTCCATTATGCTCTATTTTTAAGTTAGGAAAATATCCATATTCATTATCTACGATATGTCCTGCTGTAATAATATAATATTCTTCCTTATATTCTATGGCAAAAGCAGTTCCCCAACTACTCGCACCGTTACTCAAATCTCCACGTATATAATAAACATA
>SDBT01014630.1_pt1 | contig 12503 bp, 7 predicted proteins | sample 2277101 | NCBI WGS metagenome assembly SDBT01 (sample SAMN10404973, study PRJNA504765) | marine sediment metagenome | isolation source: marine sediment core GS10_PC15, 103 cmbsf | place: Arctic Ocean: Southern Knipovich Ridge | collected 2010
GCATTTGTTGGTTTCTTCGGAGCTAGGCGAAATCTTTCACGGGCCCCTGCTTCGCATTCAATTATTACCGCGGCATTTGCGCTCGCTGCTTCTAGCAACGCCACAATGACAGGCGCCCATTTCCAAGCCAAACCCGACAAGATCTATCCCAAGCCGTGGCCCGAGGAGCCCAAAGTTGCGTCTGTGTACATGGATGAGTGCTTGATTTGTCTGACGCGCGGTGCGTGTTGCTTGTCGGACAGCTGTGGACACCTGTGTTTGTGTGTTAAATGCTCCTTGAAGCTATCTCGAGAATCCATTGATCTGCAACGGTGCCCCAAGTGCCGGAGTGATTATACGAGAATAATTCGCACGTGGCGAGCGGCGGGGGATTGAATGGATTAGTGGCGGTGTCAGAAGAACCGAACAATAAACAATATGAATATTAGCGTTCCCAAAAGTGTGCATTTACTGTATATGCATGTGTACGTAACGGTACTTCCACACTGCACATTCTTCCATGGGATCAGTCTCGTCCGTGGAACGTCGTCGAACCGTATACAAGGTGGTGACGTATGTTTTGATCGCAGTCTTCATCCTGCACCTTCAAGAGTGTCGAATTCGCGACTTGCCCAAGGAGGGCCCGTTTAGAACGCCCATCACCGATGGGACGACAAATGGCGATGGATCTCTGAAGATTACGGGCAAAAAGTGGGGGTACAGCGTGTACGAGCGTTTCACGTCAATAGTTGTCATATTACTGCTACCCCCCTTGTTGCTCATAACGCGTCATCGTGCATGGGCGCTGCTGATTGTACCACTACTCATAGCGTACCTGTACTTTGGCGTCCTTATTCTTGTGGGGTTCGTGGACTGTTTTGGAGCTCCAGGCCCTAGCGGAAATCCTATTTGGTGTATGAGCCGTAACGGCACCGATATGCCTATTTATGACGCGTGGGGTGTCATACTGTCATATGTAGCGTTGTTCATTGTGAATGTGTCGGCAACCTTGTTGTGGTGGTATGGTGGGTTGAACCCTACCCGGTTCGCGTATGCGCAATCAAAACGTAGTGATGGGAAGAATGAGAAGTTTAGATACATGTAATGAAACGACAATACATTTTCAGTGCTGATTAGCGTAATTCACCACATAGTCTGACATCCACTTGACAAATCCCGCCACGGCCATGCGTGCCATTGCCAACCGCGACATGTTCACTGTGGCATCTTCACGCAACGGCATCACCAAGTCGCGACGACCACCCGTGGTTGTAATGGTGTAGGGAGTGTCGAATAGCTGCTGACCTTCGCGTACGTTGTCAATTACATGACGTTCGACCAGGAACTCCAATAACTGCTTGTACTGTTCGTCGTCAGTACCCTCGGATACTCCGAGATTAACGAAACCATCGCGACCAGCGGTCACCGCGTCCTGCACGTCTTGAAAAGTGCGCCCTTCCACCATCACATTGACTACGTCGCGACCCAAAGTCATTTGCTGAAGTGCTGCCATTACATTTGCGTGCAGTGGAGTGATGTAGAACCGGAGTGCGTAACCCTTGACAGTGTCTGTGATGGGTTCATGGCGGTAGTCCATGCCTACCAGATGCTCTTTGGCCCCCAGCAACTTTTCCATGGTGTTCAGATGCTCTGCGGTGAGCTCAAAGTCCCGCACGTACATTTCCACAATTCGAGTGTTTCGTGGCTGAGCAGGAGAAGAGCGATTCAACACTGCGCACAACCGCTCCAGTCCCGGGTGGAATGCCTCCTGGGAGACGCGTTGCCCCCCACTAGGAGCGTCCAATCCGGGCACGGGGTGCTCGTTGTGCATCATGGCCTCAATGCAATGCAATTCCTCGTGCGTAAACTTGGGTTGTGGCAACAAACCAATGTGATCGGATTTTGCCACCGTATCTATAAATGTCACCCCATACGTCTGGTGACCATTCCGTCCCTGCTGCACCAGCACCATTTCCGCAAAGTCCTGGCCATGGCGCATGAACTCGTTCGTGAATAGTGACGTCTCCGTCTTGTAGAATGGTGACGGTCCCGCGTTACGATCGTGGTATAGAGTGTTCTTGAACACGGAGAACAGCCGCCCTGTACCCTGGAATATGTACCGACGCTCCGACAGCACCGGATCACGTTCGGATATGGGAGAGAATTTTCCCGTACCCTCGAGCACCAGTATGTCCAATTTCTCTGTTTGGCTGCGCAATGCACGCATATGCTGGGGCAGCGTTTCGGTGGCGACGCCCTGGCGCTCCATGCATTGCAGCGTGTAATCCAAAGGCCACAGCATCGTGTACATGTGACCACCAATCTCCTTGAGCGTGCCAATGTCCTCGACGTTGCGTCCCCCGGTAATTGCCGCGCTTGTCACGCCCGCCAGCGCCATCACGGGTACGTATAGGCGACGGAGCTCTTGCAACCGTTGCACGCCCGGCGTTTTCCAGCTCTTGCCGTCGGCGGGCCCCCGGGCGAGTTCATCAAGTTCCATGGCAATCTCACAGGCAGAGTCCTCGCAATCACCCGAATCGCGATTGCGCATTATATCAAAGGATTCAATGGGTTTTACCCACGACGGTTTGTACGGTGCGTGTGTGTGTCGGCGGTTCTTGTTCACCACGTCCGGCATGTACGGACAGTAGTTGGCGTACACACATACCGTCTCCGCCAAAATTAGCGAAGCCCCGAATGTGTCGGCTCTGAGGAACTCCTCCATGGACATGCCGCGACGTAGCAGCGCCACCCTTAGGACATTCTCGTAGAATGCCTCGGAGCTTACTGGGTGGTGGAACATTGCGTACGCAGGCCCAGGCAAAGGACCCACTCGGCTTTCAAAGTAGGGAGCATGCAGCGAGGAGATGACAGGCCACGACGGCTGCATGCGGTCAAAGATACGCATCGACTGGGTAATGTTCTGGGAGAGCACCCGCTGGAACATACCAAAGTTCTGGGGGATGTAGTCTTGCGCGTTGGCCGCGCGGAACATCTGGGCGCTTCCCCCCTTGTAGGAGTTGGAACCTCTGATCCCCACGGGAGTGTGCATGAACCGCAAGTGCTGGCGCTTCACTTCAAGCGTGAGCACGCCCTTGACAAAATTGTGATCCGTGGGCATGGCCAATGTGAATTGCAGGCGAATCGGGGCGGACTGATTACGCTCGTACAATGACTGCAGGAGCAAGGTGCTGCTGCCACTCTTGATCCGGCACCACTCCTGTAGGTGATTCTGCACTTCGGTTAAGCAATCCACATTCAGCGAAGCTGCCGGAGACAGAGGCAGAGTGCAGGTGGCAGACAGGGGTATGTGCATTTTCAGGGTTCCGGACGTCTTGTCTTCGACACCAGAGCCCAGGGAAACTTTTACAACCTTATGGGACATGTCTGCGGATACATAAAAATGCAATACCGGGTTGCGTTCATACTTGGATGGTGCTAAAGAGCTGGTAAACACATAGTCTCCGTCCAGACGTAATTCCATGTCGACCGGGCTACTGTGTTCTAAAGATACGTTCCCCGGTATAAATAGGTGGACATTACCGCATAATCATAACTAGCGGAATGTCCGGCGGTACAGAATTGTTGACCGTGTTCCAGCGGGATACTGGTCTAAAGTCTTGGACTTCACATCAGGTACTTGCAGAGACATTCTTAATTCGTGCACTTTGCGGTCCGCAGTGGCTCCAACACTTACAACACATGTTTACCCGATCCCGTCAGGGACAAAGGGTCGGTAACCGGCTGGCGGTGGAGCGTCTTCAGAACTACGAATTCTCGTATACCTCTGTAACGCCAGATCAGTGGCGGGACCTGCTGCAAATTGCGGTGCGCGTACCACAGAGCGCGAAATTGCCCGTGCAAGTTCAACAGTTTTACGATGCAATTATGAAGGTGGTGCCTACCCGACTTGGAGCGTGGACGGCCCAGCAAAAGGTGCACCGATTCCTTACCGTGTACACGGGCGAAAACGGTCAGTGGCAGCAATACTGGAAGGCCCAATGGTCATACCTGCTCCCAGACACGATACGCACTGTAGAGCGATTCCTCCATGAGCAGCCGGATATTACAGAGGATACATTACAGTTTGTATTTTCGCTGGCAAAGTGATTTCAGAGATCAAAATATACAAGAGAAGTTGCGTTCATTGTCACATCACGTATCTTGCACACCACCCTCAATTAATTGGAGTGTTTGTAGGGGGGTTTCTGGCTACTTATATTGAAGGAACACTGGCCGTTACACACATGCGGGTGCTATTTGTAGCAGTTTGCGTACTGGCATTGACACACGCTGCCCGTGCACAGTACCACACAACCGACAATCTTTTGGAAAAAATCCAAGAAACTGTCCAACACTGTACAGCAGCCACGGCCGTATATCACGATGCCGATATCGAGAGTGGGGAGCTGCCGTATCTGCATATAGAAGGTAGCCGCAATCCAGAACAGGTGATGATGGTGCAGTTTGGACAGCATGCCCGTGAGCTAATCACAGCCGAGGTGGGGCTGCATCTCGTGCAGGGATTGTGCGAGGGTACAGTGCCCGTGCCACCGTATTCGCTACTCATAGTGCCGGTGGGCAATGTGCGGGGGCGTCGCGTGGTGGACCGTGGTCACCAGTGCCATCGGGGTAGTGTTAACGGGGTGGACTTGAATAGAAATTTCCCCACCCACTGGGGCGTGGCAGGTAACAATAGTGCTGATGTATTCCCAGGGGCGCAACCATGGTCCGAGGCAGAGAGTCGCGCGTTTCGGGACATTGTTGAGGGGTTAGCCGCGCCTCCTCTCGCATTTGTGAATGTGCACTCGGGTACGCGGGCCATGTACACTCCTAGCGACTGTATGCGGGCGCCGCCTGCCGATTATGATCGATTGATGCGCGCTGTGATGCCAGTGAATACTCGGCATTGTTCGTGCACCACGGGCATTGGGTCGCACCTTAGCGGATACCGAGCGTGCGGCACCACCTCGGACTGGATGTACGAAGAGGTGGGAGCGCGGTACTCGTACACATTCGAAGTTTTCGATAAGAATGCCGCTGGTCAGGGTGGACGTGGCTGTCGATCGTTTTTCAACCCCCTAACTCAATCAGGGTACCACGACACTGTGCAACGGTGGACCGAAGCGTTGATGACGCTGAACAGGCAAATTTTCCGCTTGGAAGGCGCAAAGAAAGATTAAAACACGATTTTCCATCCACAATTCGAGTATTTGCTATTCTCCGTGCCCGCACACTGAGCCACCATCACGGACAGACCATGTTCAGAAGTGGAATAGAACAGAATTTCGTTCCTCTTACACTTCAAACAGTCGCGGAAAACGCGTCTTTTTTCGTCGACGTCAAAATCGCCCTGGCCAAATGTTTCCTGATCCATGTTGAGCACCGCGGTCACCGACACATTTTTGCCGCCAGTTGCGACAAGTGTACGAACCACGTCGTGTGAGTCGGGATGACGAGGGAGTAATTCCCAATGGCCCGTCCTCTTGACAATGGTAAAGGGGGCAGTGGGCTTTTTCTTCGTCTTACGTCGCCCATTGCGCTTTTCCGCCTTTGTACACATGAGAATGTCCATGATTTTTTGGCGTCCATTCACCATTTTCTGATGTGAGTCATCCACACTTTCCTCCTCCTCTACGGGTTGTTTTCGACGTCGTTTTGCCCCGACCGAAGATGATGACTGGGGTACCGCACGCTTCACCATTTCCCCCTGTTAGAGTTCTGAGTGTGGAGGAAGGGGTGGTTCCAATTTTACTTATGGCGATTTTTTTCCACTGATTCACTTTTATTTAGTGTGTAAACCAAACACACGCACTTTGCTTTTTTCAAAGCGTAGATTCATCAGTTGACGGAGCTGCTGTTCCAGATCCACCCAAATTGGCCGCGCGGAGACCAGTAGCGCTGTTTTCAAACCCAGCTCCGATAAACGCGTGTGTGCCAGTAACATTGTTGGTGTTACCAGCTCCAATAAATGATTGTACACCACCGGCAGTATTATCAGTGCCACTAGCAATAAATGCACCTTCTGCATCTAAAATTACCTCTTCTCGTAATCCAGCGCCGATACCACTCATTGGAGCAATGGCGAAGTTTAATTCGCCACCAAGAATACTTGCAGCCTGTCCTAGACCCAAATTAGTACCCTCACCAGCAACGTTAGATTGTCCACCAGACACGGATGTGAATCGATCAATGGCACTGTTACCTTCTACCATTACAGAACCACCACCGCCGGATACGGATGAAGCAGTACCAGAAGCCAAATTCCATTGGCCACTAGATACAAATGCAAAATTTCCAGATGCGGTATTATCACTACCACCAGATACAGATGCACCTGCTCCAGATGCTGTATTTCTAGAACCACCAGATATAGATGAGGTAGATCCAGATGCGACATTGTCACTACCACCAAACATAGATGCTGTGAAACCAGATGCGAGATTAGATACACCTCCAGATACAGTTGTATCGGGTCCAGATGCAATATTTCTATTACCACCTAATATAGATGCTTGTTCTCCAGATGCTTCATTGGTGTCACCACCAGATACAGATGAGCCAGTACTAGATGCTGAATTACTACCACCACCGGATACAGACGATTGGCGTCCAGATGCGGTATTACTATTACCACCAGATACAGATGCACGGTCTCCAGAAGCTATATTGCTTTGTCCGCCGGATATAGATGCTCCAATTCCAGATGCTCTATTAGACTGTCCACCAGTTACAGTAGCTCCTGCACCTGAAATGGTATTACTTAATCCAGCAACTATACCAACTTGAGCAGAATATAGATGGTTTTCTCCGATTACGAGTACATGAGAACCAACGCGTTCACCTGCAAAATGGAAAAACCTTTCGTTGTAACCTATAATCAAGTTACCACATCCAACACATGCTCCAGCAGCATCACCGCAGTCTGAATCATCAACACACACATCTCCAGCAAACGAGGGTGCAAGTTCGGAATCACATGCAAGTGCTCCAGGAGCTGGCGTATCCCCAGAACCATCAAGTATGTGTAGATTCATACCCGTGAAGAACAAGTCCTTACCGATACGTGTAACATTCTCAAATCTGGGGTCATCACCACCAGCACCAGGTAGTCCTGGAGCACCATCAACACCAATAGTGCCATTGAGTCCATTACATATAGTCTTTTCTATAATAATCGTGTCGTTTCCTGGTGTACACACTGTATCTGCATTCAAATCAAAACATGTAATAAATGTAAAACCTCCAGCTCCAGCACATTCTTCCACTCCCTCGACAATATCCACACAATCAAATGCGATTGTTATATTGTTAGATAATGTGACAATGGTACCTGCAACCAACGCTATTGCAATAAAACTACTTAGAAAAGCAAGTATTATACAAACCCATATCCAAATATGACGTTCGTGTACATCGTCATTGTGTTCTTTACGTCTCAAAAATGGCTCATCTTCACCATTTGCACCAATGAACGGGTTCCGATCTTCGGGCCCACCAAGTACGGCGGCCGGTCGATGCCGCATGTCTTGCTGTGCACTCATAGTTGTGTGTTCATAGTGTGTGTGCACAAGTACGATGAATCTGTTAATAATTGATAGTAGTGTGTCTCGCGATAAATATATGATACATCACTATTTGTAACTATTAACATCTTGTTCGCAGCGCTTTAAGCAGTAGGGAATAGCAAAAATAAAGTACATGTTCTCGGTTCACTCCAAAATACACATCGTCCCTTACTACAACTATGAGTGTACGGCATCGACAGGCTGCCGTACTTGGTGGCCCCGAAGATCGGCAGCCGTTCATTAATGCAAATGGTGGCGGCGAAGATTCACTGTTGCTCACAAAGAATGCCCTGCGATCGATGATTAGTGATGAGATTCGCCAATCACCGCGGATTCGTTTGATATGCATTGCAATGCTTATCATCACGTTGCTGTTGGCAAGCATTGCAGTGATTGCCATGTTTCTGCCGGTTGGAGGTGGACTGTCGCAAGATGCGGCAGATTTGGAAGCGCGCATATTCGTTCTCGAGACGTTGCTAATGAACATCACCCGTGTGGGTAAGGACCTGACATTTATCGGTCTGAATCTGCACATTGTGGATGGATCGGGAGACACGGACGGCCCAGTAAACGATTGCGGTAACGTAATTATCGGGTACAATGAGGGCGCATCCACGGGAGGTTCTCACAATTTGGTAGTGGGGCGTGCTCATGATTATGCATCATCGTACGCTGGAATCGTCAACGGTTTTCGCAATACCCTGAGTGGTGTGGAGAGTGCAGCGCTCGGCGGTATGCTCAACGACGCGCGCGGCGAACGTACCGCTGTGATTGGGGGCCGCTCCAACGTGGCTTCCGGGGTAGATGCTGCTGTGATGAGTGGCGTGGCGAACATTGCCGCTGGAGAGGCGTCCCTGGTAGGCGGCGGTACCATGAACACGGCCTCGACGCTGCGTGCGACACTGGTGGGCGGTGCACAAAATCAGGCGCCCCTGGGCCACTGCTCGGGTGACTTCCAGCCGTGCACAGAGAACGTGGATTGTGTTGTGGATGTGTGTATACTCACCGGTTCGGGACTGACGTGCTCGGACGCCGATCTGAATGTGGGCGCTGGGTGCTCCAACGATACGGACTGCGATCGCTTAGTCACAGGAGACATGGCTGGAGACTGCCACGACTCGTTCTGCCCGATTGCACGCATCACCTGCACTGGATCGTGTCCGGCGCAAACTTGTGTACTCGATCAGTCGGTGGACACTACAATTGCCGGTGGAATCAGAAATACCGTGACCAACGAGCAGTCCACCGTGACGGGTGGCGACCACAATTCGGCTGTTGCGGGGGGTAGCATTGTCAGCGGAGGCAGCGAATGCGTGGCGAGTGGTGATTTATCCGGCGTGTACGGTGGCAACATCAATCGCGCTTCGGGACTTATGGCAGTGACCAGCGGTGGGCAAGGCGGGCGGTCCACTGGGACATTATCCGGGACGTTCGGTGGAGCCACCGGGTTCTTCCCGTTCGGCGGCGGCCCACTGGCCTCTGCATTCGCCGCAACAACAGTCGGCGGTGCCTACCCGGACGCCAAGGGGGATTTTTCACTGGCTGCGGGTGGAGAGGTGAATTTGGCCAGTGCATTCATTTCCGTGACGATTGGCGGCGGTCGCAATCGGGCCACAGAAGCCCGCACCATGGCCGGGGCGGGATTCAACAATCACGCAGCGAAGATAGGATCCACGGCGTTCGGTGGTGTAAACAATGTGGCTGGCGGCGGTCTCGGCCCGTCATTTGACGCCTCAACATTCGGCGGCGCTGAAAACATCGCTCTCGGATCAGCGACCGCCACCACCGGGGGGTTCGGCAACGAGGCTGGTCCGGGATTCGCGGCCTGGACCGGGGCGGGATTCGACAACAAGGCCAAGGGTAAGAACTCGGCCATAGTCGGAGGTCTGTCCAACACGGCAGAGGCCGACGAATCCGTGGTGGTCGGAGGTACCGATAACACGGCCGGCACGACACTGACCCCGCATCAGCCGGTAGTCGTCGGTGGCACTGGGAATATAGCAAACGGCCCAGATTCCGTGGTGGTTGGTGGCACTGGGAATATTGTGGCGCTGGCAGACACTGGCGCGGTCGTTCTCGGCGGCATGGCTATCAGTTCTTCGGGTCCGCTTTCAATCCGTCCCCACGACGACACTGCCACTCATCGTACTGGGCTGTGGGCGTAGAAAGTGTGAAAATGAAAAGGGAAATATATCTTATATCCAAAAAAGTACAGATTCAGAGTATATCTTGCACCAACCCATCACCGATCATCTACCCACCAAGCACTCCATTAATTAAATATGGCTGGTAACGGTGGAGACCATATTCTCGACGACCCCGTCGCTCTTTGGGAACCCCCCAAGCAGGGACGCAAAAACAAAGGTAAGACCCCCCTGCTCGACGGATATCAGGACGACAATTCCCTCTATGTCGGCCTGGATGGTGAAACTTCCACTTCTCATCATGGCAAGGGCGGAATCACCTTGTCTCGGACACAGGTTCGCGTATTCACGGGTGGACTCGTTCTAGTGGGCGTAGTAGCCGTGGTGGCTTTTGGACTGGTTGTACACGATAAAGTATATATGAATGATCTCAGAACGAGCTTTGATCTATTTGCTGGTAGTCATGGAAATTCTGGTGGACCAAACCTACACAATGGTCACAGCCGAGGTACACCAGCGCATATAGCCGCCATTGAAGATTTGTCGGCCATATATGCGGCACACATGGCCAATTTCACCTGTGACGGAGAAGTGCATCCAATCATCATTGATCTGGATTCATTAGCAAATGTCGGTAGTTGCGACAATAATCACGATGCAATGGATACCCGTGGTGATGACGATGATGACGATGATGACGATGATGACAGGCGCAAACACGGTGGAACTATCAATGGCGAAAAGGAACGTGGAAACAAGGGTGGTGATGATGATGACAAGCACGGAAAAGATAATGGATGCCATAACGGCCATCCAAACGGAGTTCCACATCACTTGGCTGCTCTCGAAGATAACATTATTGCAGGTATGATCGCATTTTTTGACAAGTTCACATGTGGTTGCACAGCAGAATGTGGTGGGTTCAATGGCACTGGATCACAGGGTCCTCCAGGTATGGACGGTGCTGATGGTGTTGACGGTACCAACGGTGTAGATGGTACTAACGGTGTTGACGGTACAAATGGTGTTGATGGTACCAATGGCGTTGACGGTACTAACGGTGTTGACGGTACAAATGGTGTTGATGGTACCAATGGCGTTGATGGTACCAATGGCGTTGACGGTACAAATGGCGTTGACGGTACAAATGGTGTTGATGGTACCAATGGCGTTGACGGTACAAATGGCGTTGACGGTACAAATGGTGACCCTGCAGCCATCGAATGCGATCCCGTTGCAGTAAACAGTACAGAATGTGAATTTGGAGGCTTTGAAATCACCACTTGTGTAGACTTGAACGGTGACGGTATGTGTACTGAGGGTGTAGATGATGACGTGACAGTCAAGATTATCTGTAATGGAAACATTGGGGAGAAGGGAGACCCTGGAGTCGATGGCACCGCAGGGGTGGACGGCGCCGCAGGTGTTGATGGTAAAGATGGACTGAATGGTACCAATGGTGCTGACGGTATGGACGGTGTTGACGGTGCCGATGGTGTTGACGGTGCCGATGGTGTTGACGGTGGGTCTGACTCTCGATTTGCCAATGTTACGCGCATAGGTAAGGACTTGTTCTTCACGGGTATGAATATACACATATTAGACGGTTCTGGGGACACACCAACTCCTGGAGCACTTGCATGTGATTCAGAACTCTCATCTCCAGGACTTGCTGGAAATATGTGTGGCAACGATGGTGATTGTGGTGGTGCTCTTGGATCATGTGTTGGGTGCGGTAATTTGATCATTGGTTACAACGAAAAGGCTATACATTCAGCAGGTGAACGTATTGGTTCTCATGTACTCGTTATTGGAGAAGAACATGAATATACTGCTCAAGTTGGTCTAGTTGCTGGTTTCAGTAATACCATTGAAGGTCCAGGAGCCATTGTATCTGGTGGTAGTGGAAATACAGCATCTGGAGACTTTGCATCTGTATCAGGTGGATTTAGTAATACCGCATCTGGGTTCCAAGCATCGGTATCTGGTGGTGTATTGAATACCGCATCTGGAACTCGTGCATCTGTATCTGGTGGATTGGAAAATACCGCATTTGGTACTATTGCATCTGTATCAGGTGGATCATCCAATTTGGCTTCTGGTCTTGTTTCATCTGTATCTGGTGGTAATACCAATACCGCATCCGATTTTTTCACTTCTATTCTTGGTGGACGCAACAACTACGCTTCATCTGGACACTGCGGTGGAATCGCCACTACTATAGGCTGTGAGTCGGACGTGGATTGTCCAGGACCCGAAATATGCAGATTGGCTGCTGTCGGTGACGCACAGGCAGTGGGAGGTGGCGAGCAGAATGTCGCGAGTGGAGACCACTCCACTGTGACTGGTGGTAACAAGAATCGCGCTACAGGCGTGGGCGCTACAGTGACTGGTGGTGAGAGCGGCCTGGCGAGCGGCACCAAGGCCCTAGTGGCCGGTGGATTGAACAATGCGGCGACCACAGCATCGTACGCCACGGCTGTGGGCGGGCACTCCAATACTGCCATGTCTACAGAGTCCTCTGTGTTTGGTGGCGAATCCAATGAGGCCATTGCTTCACACGCCACCACTGTGGGAGGCAAGGACAATGTGGCAAGCGGCCTGCACGCAACCACAAGCGGTGGTGAGAACAATGAGGCCTTGGGTACGGGCTCTTCCGTATCTGGTGGAGGTGGCGCTTCACCTGCAAATGGTAATATTGCTGAAGATTCGTACACATCTGTGTCTGGTGGACGCGGTAATCGTGCTGGAGATAATGGTGGGGGAGATGCTATTGCAGCTTCTGTATCTGGTGGTTTTGGCAATTTGGCTT
>SDBT01014631.1_pt1 | contig 12501 bp, 8 predicted proteins | sample 2277101 | NCBI WGS metagenome assembly SDBT01 (sample SAMN10404973, study PRJNA504765) | marine sediment metagenome | isolation source: marine sediment core GS10_PC15, 103 cmbsf | place: Arctic Ocean: Southern Knipovich Ridge | collected 2010
TCAGGAAGCTGACCTTTTCGGGAATGATACTACGGAGGAATGCGAAACGCTGGACGAGCGGCTGAAAATCCTCAAGGAGCGCAAGCAAATCCGTCTCAAGGAGCTTGAGCAGATGGTGAAGTTAAGCGCAAACCTGCCGGAGATAGTAACGTCAGCAGTCGTCCTTCCGCCTCCTGAAGCTGTGGTTGAGTTGGAACCCGACGAGGTGAGTCAGGGCATCCCAATGCGCCGCGACGACGAAGTGGAACGGATTGCTATGGAGGAGGCGATGCGATATGAGCAGAGCCGGGGTTGGACGCCGTATGATATATCGATGGATGGTGAACATTACGATATACGCTCTGAATCGCCGACGGGCGAGAAGCGTTTCATCGAAGTCAAAGGACGAGCTGGGACGGGGGCGATTGTCCTGACCGCTCCGGAGACGGATAAGCTCCGTCAGTTGGGCGACCGGGCGTTCCTCTACATCGTAACCTTCTGCAAGTTTGCGAAGCAATCCCGAGAATCGGGGACTGACCGCCCGCGCCTGCGAATCATCCGGAACCCCATCTCCCATTTGACCCTTGAACCGCTTTATAGACAGATACAATACTTTGTAAAAGAATCCATCTGGACTGAACACGGAGAGGAAGTCCAGACATTTTAAGCCACGAAAGAAAGCTTTAACGTAGGAGTGATAACAATGAGTGTAACATCACATATCGAGATTCCTGAAATTAACATTCAAAGGTTACAAGCGCAATTGACACAACATGGATTATCCCTTGATGACTTTGTTAAAATTGTGAGGGCCGCAGCAACTGCTGAAACTGATGTTACTTTAGCTGATGCTCAAGAAAGAGTCCGTAAATCTGTAACTCGTTTGTCGGAGAACTTTGATGATTTAAGCCATCGTCTATCAGCAGGAGTACAACTTCAGGCGGCGTTGCACGCGCTGGAAGTGGCGGCTCGAAAGAACAACTTTCGCCCTCTTTCACGGGTCGCGGCGGTGTTGCACGATACACTGAAACATAATCCCATCGAAGGGTTTAGCAAGATACAGCTAGCGGCTTTTCAGAAAGCTTGTCAAGAAGCTATAAAAACTGACCCGGCAAAGTCTTCCCCGCGCGCATCTGAAAGGCATCTGTTTATAGCCCAACTCTCCTGGTTGCCCTCATTGCCCGACGATGCCTTCGATGACGCTGAGAATGAGGAGGAGTAATTGACGGAAGTAAAAACGATTCCTTTGTTCCTTGAAACGACTATCTTCATCAGGCGGCTGCTGGGTTCATACCATGAGCGCGCACGCATTGACAGTAATTTAAACGCCGTGCGCTGCATTTCATCAACTTATGTTTTAGCAGAATACAAAGCCACACTGTTGCGCGCTGCCGTCGATATGTACAACTGCGTTGCTGCCTCCTACGACGTCCTTGACGCTATCGGCAGGTGGGATAAATATCAAGGGGGAAGATATAAACGCGGGGTAAATTTGCTCCTAAGAGCGCTCATAACAAGTGCTGGTGATAAAGAAAGCGTTCTCACCAGGTTAGAGGAACTCATAGAAGTAACACTCCCGCTGGTGTTTGACGAACTCGTCGATGAACTAATTGACCCAACCGAATGCGATTCAGCGCACGTAGAGCCGCGCTTTGTGGAAGGTGCCTATGAATTGCCAATCCATTTTCCAAGGGTAACGGCACCGGAAGGATTGCGCCGCTTTCTGGTATCGCAACAGGAGCGACTTACCTCGTTACATGGCGCATTACCAACAGGTAGAAAATATTTTCGGCAACTCGAAAGAGATTTATCGCGCTTGCTTTCCGGCGACCTTGCGATTGGCGTTAGAGCCTGGCAGCGGTTGACCGATGTTATAATAGCACTGGAAGTTCCCAAAGATTGCGAATTATATACTACTAACCTCGCCCATTTTAGCGTTATCGCTGATGGTTTGGGTGTGAAACTATCTGAAGATTGGAGGAAAAGATGACCGTTACTCTTGAGCTACCCCAAGAATTGGAACGCGAACTGTCAGGTGAGGCAACCAAGCTTGGTCTGACTCTCTCCGAATACACGTTACGCTTACTATCTCGTAGACCAACTGTCAAGGCTATACCTAAGACCGGAGCGGAACTGGTTGCTTACTGGCAAGACTCCGGATTGGTTGGAGCGCTTACAGATATTACGGATAGCCAAAAGCATGCCAGAACAATACGCGCTGAAGCCGAAAGAAGGACAAGAGGGAGGCAAGTTGATGTATCTTCTGGACACTGACGTCCTTATTGATGTTCAACGTGGGTATACTCCAGCCCTCGAATGGTTCGGCAACCTGGAAGAATTACCTTTTGTACCGGGGTTTGTAGTCATGGAGTTAATCCAAGATGCCCAAAATTCTAGACAGGTTAGGCAGGTTCTACGATTGGTAGAGCCATTACCGGTTGTATGGCCAACAGAGGGTGACTGTGGTAGAGCTTTATCGGACTTTACCGACTACCACCTGTCGCACAATCTCGGACTACTGGACTCGTTAATTGCAGCCTGTGCCATAGGGCTATCTGCGACACTATGTACCTTCAACGTTAGACACTATCGGGTTGTATCTGGACTTGATATATTACGACCGTACAGTCGCTAAGGATTCCGATTTTTTCGCATGAAATGACGTCAAAATGTATGTAGGCTCAACAAAAGGAGAGTACTATGACCTGTCCACGTCTTATCGAAGTAGCCTTGCCAATCCGAGAGATTTCAGCCGAAAGCGTTCGGGACAAATCCCTGCGTCACGGGCATATCTGTACGCTACATCTCTGGTGGGCGCGTCGTCCGCTTCCCGCATCACGCGCTATAGTCTTCGCTTCTCTTGTGCCTGACCCGGACCATCCGGAATGTCCACCGGATTTCCGCAATGCCGTGAAGCGCTTGCTGGAGGACGAAGTACCCTCGATTCTCAAACGCTACCGACAAGGCCGTGAATGGCTGGGCGACGAACCCTATCGACCTTATGATAGAATCCCTGATACCCCACGAAATCGCCTTCTGACCTTCATCGCCAGATGGTCGCCTGATTACCTGCGCTGGGAGAAAAATCAACTCGACAAGGCTCCTAAAACTAAAGAGGTGCTCGACGACCGGTGCTTGGTCAAGTGGGAGACGTCCAACCCAGAGAACGAACAGGGAAAAGAGGTTTTGAGGATAGCGCGGGAACTTATCAGAGTGGCAAACGGCGGGGAAGTGCCTGTTCTGCTTGACCCGTTCGCCGGTGGAGGGGCAATCCCGCTTGAGGCGTCTCGTCTGGGCTGTCAGCCGATAGCCAACGACTACAATCCCGTCGCCTATCTCATCCTCCGCGCTACGTGCGAATTTCCGCAACGGTATGGAAAACGCCTCGTCGATGATGTCGAACACTGGGTGAAGTGGATTCTAGAACACGCCCGCGATCGCATCGGACACCTCTATCCACCGGGCGAGGACGGCAATCTCGTTGTCGGATACCTCTGGGCGCGCACCGCACCTTGCTCCAATCCTACCTGCCGCGTTGAGATTCCACTGCTGCGCAGCCTACTCGTCTGTAGAAAGAACAATAAGCGCGTTGCTCTGACGATGGACATACAGGATAAGGAAGTTACCTTCGGTATTGCTAAGGACAAGGATATTACCCAGACGGAAGGGACGATGCTAAATCGCGGTAACTGTCGCTGCCCAATCTGCGAGCAGGTAACGCCGGTTGGAGACTTGCGCCGAGCAGGAATTGAAGGTAATATGGGCGAACGTATGGTAGCCGTCATCACCGATACCCCGCACGGCAAGGACTACCGACCCGTTGAGCCGAGGGATTTTGAAGCGTTTGAGGAAGCAAAGCGTCTGTCGGAAGCGGTGGAGCGACCGGGCGAACTCATCTTACCAGAAATCACGGGAAATGATGAAGAGGGTATCTCTAACTCGACAGGTATTCGCGTCCATCTCTACGGCATGAAAACATGGGGTTCTCTCTTCAACCACCGCCAACTCCTCGCCATGCAAACCTTCGTCGCCTGCTTACATGATGCTCTACTGGAATTAGAACAGCGCGAGCAGGACGTTGAGTATCGCAGTGCGGTCACGGCGTATTTGGGACTGTGGTTTAGTCGTGTTGCTGCTTTCCAAACTAGCGTTGGAAGATGGCTGGCCACTCTGGAGGCTATGGCTCATCCCTTCGGTATGCAAACCATACCGATAGTATGGGATTTCCCAGAGGTTAGTCCTTTTGCAGATTCATCCGGCGGTGCATTAGGTCAACTTGACTGGATTCTCCGGGTCATCGCACACGAATCACCTCCTCCTGAAGCATCGTCTCATTCCGTCCATGTCCTTTGCAGCGATGGGGCACTGTTGCCTCTTACGGACAGCATTGCAGATGTCATCGTCACTGACCCACCCTACTTCGATTCTATTGCCTACGCTGACCTGTCGGACTTTTGCTACGTCTGGCGCAAGCGTGGTATGGGCGATGTATTACCTGAAGCCTTTGCCACACCGCTAACGCCCAAAAGCGACGAAGCCACTGCTCTCAGGCATAGGCACAACGGTGATGCCGAGAAAGCCAAACGGCATTTCACGTCAAAGTTGGCTGCCTGCCTCGCCGAAGCGAAACGCGCCTGTAAACCCGACGGCGTGATAGCCGTCATGTTCGCCCATCAGTCCACCGAAGCGTGGACTGCGCTCATCAACGCCCTCTTTGAAGCAGGCTTGAACGTCACCGCGAGTTACCCGATTGATACCGAACGCGGGAAACGCCTACGTGGAATAGATTCGTCAGCATTGGAGTCTTCTATCACTGTCGTTTGCCGTCCTCGTGAGGTCGGCGTAGCGGCATCGTTCAGGGAAGTCCGACGGGAAATTGAGAAAGCTGTGCAGGAAAGCGTACAGCGGTTCTGGGAGTATGGCTTCCGCGGGGCGGATTTGATTGTCGCTACCTACGGGCCAGCGGTCGGCGAGTTCGGACGTTATGAGCGGGTGGAGAGAGCTGACGGGCGACCTGTCGAGGTTCCCGAACTTCTGGAGCTTGCCAGGTCATCGGCTCTGAAGGCGATAGCAGGCGAATTTCAGGGCGATGCGTTGTCACGGCTCTACTTCGTCTGGGCGAATCTCTACGGCGCTAGCGAACAGGCTTGGGACGATGCCAGACTCGTCGTGCAAATCGGCGGCGACAGCGATAACGCTATGGAAGTGGCGAACAGACATGGGCTTTTCGTCGTGGATGGCTCCCAATGCCGACTCGCGTTGCTCAACGACCGCGCCGCACGCCGCAACCTTGGCGAAGGCACTGATTCCCCCCTCATAGATAGACTCCACCGAACCATGCTCTTCTGGAAGGAGGAGAATCGCCCAGAGTTGGTGAGCTACCTGAGCCAGCATGAACTTCTGGATTACGAGCCTTTCTGGAAGCTCGCCCAGGCGCTTTTCGAGGTGCTGCCCAGAGACGGCGAAGACCGAAAAATCCTGAGCGCGCTGTTGGGCGAACGGGATATATTTCAAATCGAAGCAAGACGGCTTGAAGCAACACGGGAAACGCTGTTTTAGAGGATATATTATCAGTCTGATTTATGCTCTGGTACACCTTATACGATGTTACAGGGATTGGATTACAGATGCAAAATTCACCATATTCTATTTATATCGATAAACGACCACTGAGAATAGCTTTTCTTGTTAATCCGAATCAGTCCGCTTTTGAACAACTTGATGCGATATTTGAGTATAATCACGGCAAATGGGGAGGGAGATTCAATCCAATTATCTTTACTGATGGATTAAATATTGAAGAGAAATGGTGGCAGTTCCTCCGAGACGTTGACCCAGATGTCATAAAATCTTTAGTTCCTCTTCAAGATGAGCTGCTAAAAAAAATCACGGATTTCCTTTCACCTTATTCAGTCGAAGTACCACGTGACGTTGATGAGGACATCACACGTATCCGCATTCATTATGAAGGACTATCCATCCGTCCTACCTCAAGCAATCTTGCGAAAATATCTCCTCCTCGGGAATACTTGAAGCTAGTTCTCTTTGATATAGATGAAACGGAAGACGAGATAGTAAAGCAGTTTATACATCGAAATTTTGGCATGTGCCCACCGTATGCTGTTCAAACCAGAAGGTTCAGCATTGAGCAAAAGTTTCAGAGTGAATTAGACAACGGCAATATTTCAAAAGACTTACAAGAGCAGTTTAAAGACCAGAGAATCGCACTTTCTCCCAATATCACTGTAAAGAAAAGAGAAGCAGGAAAATGGCTTATCATCGATAAAGACCAAAAACGGACTTACTCTGTTGAAAAAAGAACAAAAACTAGGTTAAGCGTTGATGTAAAAGTAAAAATTTATGATGGAATCTTAAACGAAAATGAAACAAAGGAATTTCTTATAACTGACCGAGAAAGCTTAGCAACAGCGTTGAAGGAACTAAGCACGGCTGAAAGAGTGATTTATCCGATTCAAGTCTGTTCTCTGCCGAATACTTTTAAGAATATCGAGTACGATAGAACCGGAGAGATTTTTACCGTTGTTGTAGGGGATACACTTGAAGACTTAGTATATTTCTGGAATAGAACTTTATTAGTCCCTCAGGGGAGGCGGATAGGTCTGAACCAGATATGGCTTCCTACAGAGCTAGCAAATTATACAGAAGTGCTAGAAAGTTTTGGAGATTGGTTGAGAAGGGTTGCTAATCTTGGGGGCGGAAGCAATACAGAACTCCAGCTTGACAGCTTTAGCCTTGAGGAAAGTCAATTAAAAAGTATTGCTGACAAACTAAAGAAAAAACTCCGGGTATACATAAATCCCCGTTTTTTCACAGAGCCGCAAATACCTAAATTTCAACCCAAAGGCATTTATTTTATGAACACGGAAAATATGGACTTTTATAGAGGAACGGGATATGAAGAGCATATTGTCTTAAATGAACCTGATGTATTAGAAGGAAGCATGAGCGATAAGCATTGGATGGCGGATGTCTATATTCAATTTAGGCATGAACGCTACACAACCAGCAAACATTTGATACAGGAGTTTGGACATAATTTTTGGTGGCAATTTCCTCAAAGAAACCATCTAGCTTATGAAATGTTTCATGGACCCTCACGGATTGGTTCAGATAGATTTCCTTCTGTTCTGATGACCCGTGGTAAACCAATCTTGCGTGTGAGTTTACCCGATGAACAATCCATTTTTCGTGCTCTGATTACTGGAGAAAACAGACCCGTTTACAGCACTGATTCAAGAACGAAGTTTGCTCATCGCCCTTTCTATGATGTTCAGCCGTCTGAGAAAGGACAATATCTATCTGGTTTTTTGGAGCTTTTCTCCAGTTTGGCATTCGCACACCACATACTCGAACAACCGCGATGGCGGAGCATGTTTAACATCCTGTCGCAACAAGATCCTTCAAAGGATGAAGAAAATCAGGAACATATTCTTAATACGCTGAGAAAACAGATAAATCGTGGTAGAGATTTTACGAACTCTGATGGTTTGGAGTGGCTGTCAAACTATGTTTTACGACTTTCAAAGGAGCAGTCACTTACTGGAAAAGAGCAGCCATTTCAACGTTTCATCAGAGAATTTCAAAGGGAATTAGCGGACTGGAATTCACACCCTGAAGAAAATCAAAGATTTGAATTTAACGAAGAAGAGGTCAGGGGAGCGGTCGAAAACCTGATTGAACTCAACATACTCCTAATGGGGTTTCGCATACATTGTCCAAGATGCGGCTTTGCAAACTGGTATCATGTCGATGATACACGACAGATGCTTCAGTGTAGAGGATGCAGTTATAGTTACGCAATGCCTGTAGAACGAAATTGGTATTACAGGTTGAATAGCCTTGTCCAAGCAGGTTATGCTGAACACTATCTAACCCCTGTTGTTCTCGTCCTTGGACAACTTCTACGGGAGTGTCGGTCATCATTTATCTTTACGACAAGTTTAGATCTTTTCGAAAGACGAGGAAAGGCTTCATCGTGGGATTTAGAATTGGAAAAGCTTGGTGACTTAGATATTGTTTGTATTCAAGATGGGAAATTTATCATCGGAGAGGTTAAGCAATCGGTAAGTTGGTTTAAGAACAAACATTTTAAAAAAATGGCTGACTTTGCTGAAAGACTTAAACCGGATATCTTGCTTTTTTCCTCATTAGAACCGAAAACGAATAGAATAAATGAAAATATTAAAGAGCTTCAAAAAAGGTTATCTCCACTTGAAATCGAGGTGTGTTGGTATCCATTAAGTATTTGTGAAATGAAAGGCGACGACGATACCGTCGTTTATGTTGCCCGCAATGGAAAGAAGTATCATCGTGAAAAATGCCGATTTCTGCCGAAAACAGTGATACCTATGAAACTCAAAGAGGCAGAGAAATACTATACGCCCTGTTACGTCTGCAATCGCTCAAACTAAAAAGAACATATAACCGACAGAAAAGGAGGGAAATGTTATGAGTATTGTTGCCATTCCCATCGAAAAAGCACAGCAAGAATTAACCGCGTTGCTCAAAGATGCGGCGCAAGGAACGCACCACTATATTTTGACGGATAAAGAAGGACCAATCGGTACTCTCATGAGTGCTTCAGAGTATGACAAGCTAATGCGTCAAACCGAATTCGTAAGAAAAAGGGAACAATACCTGCGGATGCTCATTGAAGAGGGAATTGGAATAGATGAACTTAGAAGCGTCCTTGAACAGATGGATAAAATTGACCAAGCGTTTGAAAGTGGCGAGACAGACGCCCTTATGAAAGAAGCCGACGAATACGCTGAAAAGATGGTTAAAGAGTGGTGCGCCAAACATGGTTTAGAATACAACCCAACAGACGAAGAGTCCGCTCAAGAATTTATCAACGCTGATGTCAAAAGGGTTCGATCAGAGGGGAAAGAAGGATTGCGCAATGTCATTTAATCCCGATTGGAAAGATGATATAGTTTACATGGAATCTATGGATATCCCCTTAATCCTTCCCCCTGATACTGTCAATCGGTGTGACAAGGAGATATGGGTTGAGAGTCGGTATGTTCTTACTGAGCAGTTATTTGAGCAAACTTACCAATACGATACCCCTCGCAAGCGAACCTCTATTTTGCGGAAATCGGAAGCCGGGAAGAGGTACACCATAACCGACGGTGAAGGTAATCAATTAGAGCAAAACCAGCAACAGGCTATGTACGATTTTATCTTTCCGCCCCGGGTATGGATGAGTGATAGCCTACAAGAGCGCAGTATGGTATACGCTGCCGCTAAGACGGCTAGAGGGGACGTTCTCGTTGGTGGACTTGGGCTGGCAGTCTATCCACAGTTTGTATTGTATCTTAAAAAACCGGTAACCAGAATCACCATTGTTGAGAGCAGTAGTGAGATTATTGATATTGTTGGTCAGAAATGGTTTTCTGAAAATGAAAATCAGCCGCGGATTACAATTTTTGAGGATACAATCGAGCATCATCTTCAGCAGGACCAAAATCTTTATGACATCATCTATCTGGACATTTGGGGAGATATACATTTCAAAATCTTGCCTTATATCAACTATCTTATTACTTTATCTGAGCCTCGATTAAAAAAAGGTGGTCAAGTTCAATGTTGGGGCTACAATGCCATGATAAGACTCTTTGTGGAGTTTGCCGAGATGATTGAAAAAGAGGATATGGATAACCTCAAAATTAACCTGCCCGAAGATTTGTTGTTTCACGAATACGTAAAATGGCGTAAGGAACAACAACAAACATCCTTGAGAGAAATTAGGCAAAAAGCCAGAGAATTAGCCACTACAATTCTTGCAGACAGTGGTATCTCATTGAGTATTGATGTTTCGCGTAGCAAGTGGCTGTGACAGTGAATAATCAATTATAGCGTTTGGCAAAATTGAATAATATTTAGCAAAGGAGATAACCTATGCTGGATTTGAAACCTTGGTTTGAAGTCGTAACGCCGCACGAAGACATCCGTGAGGGAAGGATGAGCGAAGCTATCTTTGCAGCCAACCTCTGGGCTGTCGTCAATGGAACGGCACCTGACGTGTATCTTGACGCTAAAGCCTTCTTCGAGAAGACTTACTTGACCAAGGGGCTGGAGAACGTGTTGGGGAAAACCGCTCGCTCCCTTTCAGGGAATGCCGACACCGGCGACCGAATCATGAGCCTTCAGACCGCATTCGGCGGTGGCAAAACCCATACACTGCTTGCGCTCTATCATGCCGTCAAGAATCCCCAAATCGTTGCGCCATTCTTGCCGTTCGAACTGCCTGAAAATCCCGTCCGTGTGGCAGTTTTCACCAACCATACCTGCGACGTCAAGCAGGGAAGGGATACACCCGAAGGGATTCACACGAATACCATGTGGGGCGAGATTGCCCTGCAGTTGGGAGGCGTGGAGCTTTACAAGAAGGTTGAACCGAACGACAAATCCAAGAGCGTCCCCCAGGGAATCTTCGCAGATGTGCTTCGCGCGGCGTCGCCTTGTTTGATTCTGCTTGATGAGGTCGCCGACTACTGCGGCGTTGGGGCTTTAACGGAGAGAGTGGGAGACAGCACCCTTGCCGACCAAACAATATCCTTCATCCAGCAGTTGACCGAGGCTATCCAGCAAGTACACGGCGTCGCGTTGGTAGCCACACTGCCGGCGAGCCATCTCGAAGTAGCAAACAGTGAGAGGGGACAAGAAATTCTGGAAAGGCTTGAAAAGCGGTTCGGCAGAATGGGCGCCGACGTTAAACCGGTCTCAGACGATGAAATCTATGAGGTTGTAAGGCGACGGCTGTTTGAGCCATTTGACAACTCGAACGAAACAGAACGGGTCGCCGACACCTACTGGAGGATGTATCAGCAGCATCAAAGCGACCTACCCGCAGATGCAGGGAAGTCGTCCTACAAGGAACGCATTCGGCGCGCCTATCCGTTCCACCCTGAACTCATAGATGCCTTCTACCTGCGCTGGGGAAGCCATAACGATTTCCAACGAACACGCGGAGTTTTGAGGCTGCTTGCGAATGTCGTTGGAGATTTGTGGCACAAACGAAATACTGAGACAACCTCCCAGCCTTTGATTCAGCCATGTCATGTCCGATGGAGTATAGACGCCCTCCACGCAGTGCTTACCCGTCTGTGGGGTGTGGGTTACGATTCGGTGGTCCCCGCAGACATCATCGGAGAAAAAGCCAACACAAGGGTTATGGACGAAGAGCGTGGAGGGGAATATCTCGGAGAGAAAATCGCCCAGGGGATAGCCGCAGCTATCCTGTTAGGGTCTTTCGGAGGACAAGCTGAACGGGCGGGATATAGCACTAAGGACATTCGACTGAGCGTTTCGCGCCCTTCCCTAAACTGGGGGTACATCGACGGAGCACTCCTCTCGCTTGAGGAGAGAGCGTTTTATCTACATACCGCCAGCGCTGGCGACCTGGGAAAGCGCTACTGGTTTGGGACGAAACCCACGCTAACTAAGCTCATCGTCCAATACCGCTCCCAGCTTGCAAGTAAGAGTTTCGATGAGGAAATCTTAGAGGTGACTGCTGACCAGGTGAAGTCCTTGGGAGTTGGGGCGGCTAAATGGCAGGTGATGGTGAGTCCCGGTGCTGACTTGCCGGAACAAAAATCCTTGACATTACTTGTGATGCCTGTTGATTTCGCTTATTCAGAAAGCAATGATGCGAGTTCTGCGGTCCAGCGGCGTGTACTGGAGCTTAGCCTGAACTGTGGTAGAAAGGAGAGGCATTATCGGAACACGCTTCTTTTTCTGATTCCATCGGAGAGAGGATTAAGCTTGTTGAGGCAATCACTGCGTGAACAAGTGGCTCTGAAAGAGGTTCTGCGTGACTACGGAAGCCAGCTTGACAAAGAACAAAAAGATGAACTGAAATTGAGGCTGGATAAAGCAGTAGGGGATGTGCAGGAGAAGTTTGCCTCCGCATATGCTTATATCGCCCGCGTGGAAGGACAGGAAGTGGTAATCTCCCCAATCCCAAATCTAAAGAAGACGTTTAGCGAGCAGTTGCAGTCGGCGTGGGAACACATCGTCGAAGAAGAGTGGGTAATCCAGAAAGTTGGAACGGTTACGCTGCAAGGGTCAGGATTAATCCCATCTGAAGGAGATGGCATAAGAGTAAATGATGCAATTGAGGCTTTCCTCCGCTACACCGACAAAACGATGATTACCTCACCACAGGCGGTCATTACTGGGCTTTCTCAGGCTTGCAAAGATAAGTTGATAGGACTTGGGGTAGGAGCAAGTCCGTCGAACCTGCAACAGAAATGGTGCGGGGAAAGCATGCCCTTGGTTTCGGATGAAGAAGGGCTGTGGATTATCCCGCCTTATGAGCCGGAGCCGCCAGAACCACCAATAGGACCGAAGCCACCAGTAGGGCCCGGCCCAACGCCGCCAATAGGACCGAAGCCACCAGTAGGCCCAACGCCGCCGAGTGCTGGAGATAATATTAGGCGAATAAGGATTACCGGGACAGTTCCCGTGGAGAGTTGGTCGGATGTCTTTCGCAGCTTC
>SDBT01014632.1_pt1 | contig 12501 bp, 28 predicted proteins | sample 2277101 | NCBI WGS metagenome assembly SDBT01 (sample SAMN10404973, study PRJNA504765) | marine sediment metagenome | isolation source: marine sediment core GS10_PC15, 103 cmbsf | place: Arctic Ocean: Southern Knipovich Ridge | collected 2010
CCAACTTTACCTGCCGATCTACCTGGCACGGTTAGCGTTAGTCCAGTGACCAATGTTGACGGTGACGGGTGGGCTCTAGCGGCTGCATGGCCAAGCGCTGCGGATATAGCTGCGGCTGAAGGATTTTCTGAATCGGCGGCTGCAAGTGCGGCAGCGGCGGCAACCTCAGTGGGTACGAATATGCCTTACGGCCTTAATAACGTGGCTGTGACTGCATCGGTAGCAACGAGTGCCTTAACCGTTGATTTAAAGCAAGCAGATGCCAGTTCTGATCCAACCTCTACGGCTGGGGAAGAGGCCTTCATTTACTTCAGATCAAGCACAGTCACCTCAGGCGCTTATATTCAAAGGACCATAACCGCTGCCATAACCTTGGTTGTACCATCCGGTGCGACACTCGGACACGACAACGCCTTGGACGATTACATTTATATCTACGCCTTGGATAACTCAGGCACAGTGGAATTGGCATTGTCCTCATCTTGGCATTGGGATGAAGGCCAACTTATTACAACCACCGCGATAGGTGCCACGGCAGACGATGCTTCAGTTATCTATTCTGCGACTGGAAGAACGGATGTTCCTATAAGAATGATTGGTAGAATGTTGAGCAATCAAACTACCGCTGGCACCTGGGGATCCGTACCAACGAGAATTGAGCCACGAAACTTCTTTAAATTGCAAGCCAATATATTCTCAAGGGCTGCCAACATAAATGCAAAGCATGGAATCATCTACTTGTTGTCTACCGCTTCAGCGAGAAACATTCAACTTCCACCGCCAGTTTTAGGTTACACATTTTGGGTAAAGGACTCTACCAATCAAGCCTCTTCTAATAATATTACTTTGGTTAGAGATGGATCGGAAGACATAGAGGCAGCGACAGCAAGTTTTATCTACTCAACTTCATTCGGTTCATTCCAGGTTATTTGCGATGGAACAGACTGGTTTGTTACCGACTACGTTTTTGAAATACCAACGGATGTAAACGCGGTAACGAATCTAGGTTTGGAAACTACGGTAGCAGCGAGTGCCCTAACCATAGATCTTAAACAATTAGACGGCACCACGGATGCAAGTACGGCGCTTCCTATAAGCATTTCTTTTAGGAGTTCTACCTTAACTTCCGGCGCTATTCTTTTACGACAAGTTAGTGCAGCTTTAACATTAGTCGTACCAAACGGTGCTACTTTGGGGACCACCAACGCAGTAGAAGCTGATCTATTTGTTTACGCAATTGATAATTCTGGTACTGTGGAGTTGGCCATATCTAATAAAGAATTTAATACAGAAGGAGTGATCACTACTACTCTTATCGACGCAACTGCAGATAGCGCAACCGTAATTTATTCTGCGTCTGCGAGAACCAATGTTCCTTTTAGATTGATTGGTAAGTTATTAGCGACAGAGGCAACGGCTGGCGTATGGCTTACAGCACCATCGACTGTAACCGTAGGTTCTGATTTTGATACTCCTGTTAGCATTACTCAATTTAGACCAACGGCTGCTGGCGGGACTAATGCCATTAGTGGTTTTGGATCTTTAGATGATGTTGCTGTTTCAGTTCATCATTCTGTCGGAACGCCAGTAACGATTGCTAACGATAGAGAATTTACTTTTCCATTCGCAGGAATTTGGAACTTTCATTGTGAATTAGCTACATTATCTCAAAGCACTACTGATGCCAATTATATGTGTAGGATTAGAAATGAAACCACAACTACTACATTGGAGGTTGGTCAAGAAATGAGGATGCACGCTGCTAATTCAGCAAACATTGCCCATAGTTCTTCTATAAATATGCTTTTTGAAATAACAACCATTACTGATGAAATTAGAATAGAATTTGCTACACAATTTACACCGACAACTCTTTCTGCCACTGCATCAGTCGGCGGGGAGACTGGTTTTCAATTTTTCTATATTTTTGAATACATAGGAAGATAAGGAAGAAATTATGACTATAACAACTTCAAGTGCAAGAAATGACTACATCGGAACCGGTGCATTAGATACTTACTCCTACACTTTCTTGATCTTCCTAGCCACTGACCTTGTAGTTACAAGGACTGATACGGGCGGGGTTGAGGTTACTCTTTTACTTAATACCGACTTCACGGTTACTGGAGTAGAGGATCCAAATGGTGGAACCATTGTCCTAACCGCAGGAAACTTAGCCACCAATTTTGAGTTGACTATCCGGAGGGTAAGACCTCTTGCACAAAATACTGATATTAGAAATCAAGGAGACTTTTTCCCTGAGGTCCATGAAGACTCATTTGATAATGCTACCATGGTCGATCAGCAACAACAAGATGCGATTGACCGATCAGTTAAGTTACCTGTCTCCGTAATTCCTGTAACTGATTTTGATCCTACATTTCCTACAGATATTGACGGTGCAATTAGCAAGAGTCCAGTAACTAATTTAACTGGAGATGGATGGGCTCTAGCTTCTACCTGGCCAACCTCTTCTGACATTGCTGCGGCGGAAGGTTTTGCTGATGACGCTGCGGCTAGTGCTGCGGCGGCGGCCACTTCAGTTGGTACCAACATGCCATTCGGATTGAATAACGTAGGCTTTGCTGCGGCAGTAGCATCGAGCGCTTTAACAATTGACTTGAAACAATCCGACGGATCATCTGATCCTACGTCTACCGCCAGTGAAGAGGCATTCTTATATTTCAGATCTTCTACTGCGACCACAGGTGGATATATTCAAAGGACGGTGACTGCGGCCTTAACAATTGTCATTCCATCTGGCGCTACCATGGGCCACGACAATTCATTAGAGGACTACATTTATATTTACGCACTTGATAATAGTGGTACAGTTGAGTTAGCCGTTTCCTCTTCCTGGCATTGGGATGAGGGCCAGTTGGTTACAACCTCTACTTTGGACGCTACTTCAGATGACGCTTCTGCAATTTACTCAACCACTTCAAGATCCAATGTTCCTATTCGTTTAATCGGCAGACTACTTAGCAATCAAACAACGGCAGGAACTTACGGCACAGCGCCTTCAAGATTAGAAACGAGAAGTCTTTTCAAATTAGACACTCACATTTTTACACGCGCTGCGGATATTAGCGCAAAGCATGGGATTATTTATTTACTCTCAACGGCATCTGCAAGGAACATTCAACTCCCCCCACCGGAATTAAACTTTAGATTCTGGGTAAAAGATTCCACGAACCAGGCTTCGACGAATAACATAACTTTGGTCCGTGACGGTAGCGAAGACATAGAAGGAACGGCGGCTAGCTTTGTTTACGCTACTTCCTTTGGATCCTTCCAAGTAATCTCAGATGGTACGGACTGGTTTGTTACTGATTATGTATTTGAAATTCCTACTGAAGTTGAGGAGTTGTCTAACCTTGGACTTGCGACAACCGTTGCTGCGAGTGCGTTGACTATAGCTTTAAAACAATTGGACGGATCAACGGATGCAAATGCGGCCGCGCCTGTTAAGATCGCAATGAGGAGTTCAACTCTTACTTCCGGTGCTGTCATTGCAAGACAAGTGACTGCGGCCCTGTCTTTGGTTGTACCTAACGGCGCAACTTTAGGAACGACAAGTGCGGTAGAGGCAAGCCTTTACGTTTACGCAATTGATAATTCTGGCACAATCGAGTTGGCTGTATCCAATACCGAGTTCAATACTGAGGGCGTAGTAACCACAACTTTGATAGATGCTACGGCTGATAGTGCAACTGTAATTTATTCTGCCACCGCTAGGACCAACGTTCCTTTTAGATTGATTGGAAAGTTATTAGCGACTGAAGCTACGGCTGGAGTGTGGGCGACTGCACCTTCTACCGTTACCGTCGGAGGTGACTTTGATGTACAAACTAGCTACACTGAGTTCATAAATACATCAACCCAAGTCACTGAGATAACAACTTCTTTTTCATCTTTAACTGATGGAACAACAGTAGTAAATCATTCACTTGGAACCCCAGTAACAACAGCTTCTGACGCTTATACTTTACCTTTTGCTGGATTATGGAAACTGCACATAAGCGCAGGGAGGATTAACGCGTCAACTGCAGATGAGGTGTTTATGGCTCGAGTAAGGAATACGACAACTTCCGCAACTGCCGCAACATCAAGCACACATAGAGCTCCAGATGTTGGTTCTGCCGAAATAATATCCATAGGAACTGCAATGCAGATGACATTTGAAGTAGTTACTATAACTGATGTTTTTGAAGTCCAATGGGTTTGTGGCGCTAATACAATGTCCGTTACTTCATCAACAGTAGACGGCGAAGATGGCCAAGCTTTCCTGTACGTCTTTGAATACCTAGGAAAATAATGAACAAGTCTTCCAAGAGAAGGATCAAGTTACTAGAGAAAACCACTCGTGAGATTGCTAATAAATTCCTTCCGTTAGCTGACAACTGGTTAAGGAGAAACTGTTGGTTAGATTACACATTTGAAATCACTGAAGGACTAAGGACTGTTTACCGTCAGGCTGGTCTTTATTCTATTGGTAGGCAGTACGTTAATTGGGAAGGCTGGAAAGTAATCGATAAGAAAAAGGTAGTGACCTGGACCATGGAATCAAATCACATAAAGAAAAAAGCATTTGACTGCGCACTATTTAAAGACAAGATGTACTACTGGCCTGATCCTAAGATACCTAAGAATGAGAATATGTGGATAGCCTTAGCAGGTATCGGTAAAGAATTAGGATTGCATCCAGGAGCATTTTGGAAGAACTCAAAGCCGGACTATCCTCACTTTTCAACTACCCCAGGGTGACTTATGTTTAGTAATATTATTGAATTGGTTACAACCATATTAAAAAAGATTCCCATTGCTACTAATGAGAGAAAAGAATGGATGAACTATCGGGCCAAGAAGAAATGGAGAAATTTCAAAGAACGAATGGCAAAGAAGAGGGAAGAAAAATTAAAACGTGGATTATTAAAATAGCATTTTTATTATTCCTAACTTCCTGCGTTAAGACGATATACGTTGGAGATGAGCAAGCTCTAAGGTACAAGTTTCTCTACGAGGAATGTCATAAGGACGAGGTCGCTTGTCAGATAGACTTAGATACCTGCATTAAAGTATGCGACGAGATACAGTTAACAGATCCTAACTAGGATTTCCTTCGTCTTTTCCTTGGTCTAGTTACCACTAATGGTCTCGATCTAGGTTTAGCTACTTTTCTACTGACAGATCGTTTTCCTATTTTTCTTGGTCGATGTAAAGCCATTACGTTTCTTCCTTCCTATTGGGTTAGAGGCATTGTTTTCATGGTAGCGTCCATGTCCTTAGATGTTTCGTAAATAGATCTTAGCGCTTTATAGGCATAATAAAAAGAGGCACCATGATTTGGATCGTCTTGCATGGTAGACCATATCTGTTTAAATGACGGTGTACTTTTTACATTGATGTTTCCGTTATCCAGATCCTCAATTTCAATTACAATTTTTGACATTTGGTTTCTCCATAAAGTAGACTTCGCCTACAACACAATGATTATTCACACCTTTTACAAGCTTTCTCTTCACATTATACTCAGCCAACAAACTGTCGTCTATCCCCAACCTATTTGAAATAGCGTCAATGATGGGTTTCAATCTATTATCCGTATCCATTCTTCTTGGTTTAACCTTGTAGAAGAAAAGAAACTCTAAGTTGAGGCCCCATTCCCTGGTAGGCTCTTTATTGATATGGTTTAATAAGATCCAAGCGGTATCTTTCCACTTTCTTGCTTCAGATTTCTGGACGATACGACCAGTCCTAGGATTAACCCATTTATTATTATTAACTGAGGGCGGAAGTGGCAGTCTAAATTTGTACATTACATTGGGTTGATTAGATTGAATAGGAACGCTCCTGCCATCCATGTCGATATATCAGCGAGTGCATCTATGGGATACCACACCTTTGCCTTCATTCCAAAAAGCATTTGTCTTATTTCCTCACCAATCACAATGCCAAGTACCAGCCAAGTTCCACTCTCCCATCCGAAGACAAGCACAGCAATGCTAGAAATTCCAAATCCTAGGAATGGGTGGCCAATCAGAAAATTGAACCATACTTTCAAAAAACCTGACCACCTAAATGATCTTGTCTTATACCAAGAATTATTAAATTCTATGAGGAACCACTTGAAAAATCCTAGCTCTTGGATGTTTCCCCATATCCACTTGAACATTGTGAAATGGGTGAGGTCATAAATTAAATCTTTTAACAATGCCTATTTCCTTTTTCTTTTCTTTGCTTTATTCTTTTTCTGTTTGCGTTTCTTGTTTTGTTTCTTGGTCTTGCGTTTCTTTCCTTTGGCCATAAAGCCCTCCTTTCTTTATTGAATGGTTTTACCCTTAACCTTTACTTCTTTCTTATCTTCTTTTACGATTGACTTGTCCTCACCGTTGGAAACATGCTCCCTGATTTCAAGTGCAAATGGAATGTTTGAGGTCATGTCTTGAAACGGTAGAATTTTAAATAACTTCCCCTTAAATTGTTCAGCCATTTGTTGCTGGGTTTGAATGTGAAATGAATCCCCTGGTATAATCAACCATTTGCCTTGCTTTAGATCTAGTTTCATAAAATCTCCTTTAGTTAGAAACCCATAATCTTTCTAGTAAATTCGTATGCGTCTGCTTCCATAGTCTCTCTAAATTCTCTATTGAAAAGGTAGCGAGTGCGGAACCATTTGTGTTTATCGTATTGAAGGCAATGGACTGCCTCATGCAGCAAAATTCTTGCAACTGAAAGGCTTGTAGCTTGTCTTAGGTATTCTGAAAGCCTCACTAAGCGCGGGCCGTATGTCGTGGACGCTTCATAGTATAGCCAAGGAAATCTTCCGTAAGGTTTCGGTGTGAGGTAGATTGGATTCCAAGTTTTGAATTTTATGTTGCAATTATTAAGGCGCTTAATGTGCCTCGTTATCAAGCCAAAGCCATTGAACTTCTCTTTCAGGACTAAGAGCCCAGCCTCAATCCTTTCTTGATCGTTCATTTCTTTTCTTTGAATTTCTCAAGATCTTTTTTCATTGATTTGAGTTCTTCTTTGATATGTTCTGGCGGTTCCTCATCTTTTGTATCAGAAACCATCTCTTCTTTAAAGGATTCTAGCTTTTCTTTAATCCAAAGCAGTCCTTCTTGCAACTCTTCGAGTCTCTTATCACAAATCTTGGTCCAAGATCTAGTCATAAATGCGTTGAATAACATTTCTTGCTTGGCCTTTTTATCCGCCACGCCTTGGCTTGGATAGATATTCACCAATTCACCTTGGATCTCTTCCAAGATAATGTCCTTTTGCTTCTTGATCCATTCCCAATTCTCATTGGTATTCTTCTTGAAAAGTTTCACTGTCTCATCTGATTTCTCAACTCCTACATGCTCACCGCCAATGTTTAGGTAGTCAAAGACCGGCTCAAAAGATTTGAAATCAGGATTGATAAATGTTTTTCCTTCCAAGAGAGAGGTCCTATCCTTTAAAATGTAGGCCTTATGATCCCAAAGTTGAGCTTCAATCCGATCTGATTTCTTCTTTTCTCTGACCATTTCAACTAATAAGCTAGGCTCATAACCAAACTCTGTCTCTGCTTTCATCTTGGTGCCTGTAGTTTCGAGTTGTTTTGCACCGTCTTGGTCTTCAAAGAATGCGTAGGTATAGGCTGCCCGCCCGCAGATAATGATATGGATTTTGGAGTTTAGATAAATGTCTGTAAATTCTCCCCACCATTTCTTTAGTGGACCCCAATCAGGAAAGTAAAGGCGTTCCCTACCTTTCTTTTTCAGGTACGAATCGATCAAGTCCTTCCAGAAATGAGAGACCGAATCGATAATCAAAACACTTGCTTCCTTCTCAGCAATTTTAACTCCCTTCAATAGATCGCTAAAGGCTAGAGTCTTGGTGGCAAAGAAAGGAATCTCTTCGTCTTTAAACATAGGCACCAGGAAGTCCGATCCTGTCTCAGTATCCATGAAGTAAACAGGTTTAACGTCCTTATTCTTTTGTTTTAGCCGGTGATAAATTCCAATGGCAATTAAGCCTGAGGTCCAGGTCTTCCCACTTCCAGCGAATCCCATTAGTCCCATCTTTAAATATGCTTGCAAGTTCTTTGCCTCCTTAAACATTTGTTCCTCCGTCTTCCTCATTGTGAAAATATGTTTCGACTGCCATCAAATTTGAATCAACATAGTTGTTCATAAATTTTCTAAGCTTAGGATCCATGATCTTAATGAGTTCAATGTCACTTTTTATGGTGAGTAAATTCATTCGGATCATTGACATTCTAAGATCGTCCATGCTTTCTACTTCTTTGGATTCCACTTGTCCCATAGTGCCTCGCATTTCTTGGTAAAGTTATTACGTTTTACAACTGATTTAATCGCTTCATAAATTTCATGTGCTTCTTCGATTTCCATTACTACATAACCTCGGTCAACCCACACTGGTCTTCCATCTAAAAATGTTGGCCAAGGTAAATCCTTTTCCATTGGTACATAATCAGGTGAAGATCTGTTATTTCTATGCGGCTTTTTCTTTGATACATCTGGATCATAGACAGGTGAATCTTTTATATTTTTCCATTTATTTTTCATCTTTCTCCGTTAAACCTTTTTACATAACCTATTAAAAGCAGATTTTGTTTTTTTGATTTCTTCCTTCAATCGCTGGTTTTCTACTTCAAGTTCTATAAGTTCTATTTGAAACCTTTTCTTTATCTCCCACAATTCCCGCGCTTCTTGTTCTGGAATTGGACAAAACCAATTTTCTAACTCAATAGGATTATCTTCATAATCAGCCATGTAACACGCAAAATAAGTAACCAACTCATCTTCAACACTTGGAGTTAATTTAATTACTTGCCAAGGCAGATCCGTTTTCATGGGTACATAATCAGGTGAAGATCGATTGTTTCTATGCGGCTTTTTCATGACTCTATTAAATTGTCCTCTTCTCTTTCTAATTGACGCACCGCGTAAACCACTTCCTTTACGGATAGTTTAAAATCATATTCTAAGACGTAGGTTAACTCTGCTATGGTAATGCCTTGCTTTCTTATATTTCTAGCCAAAACTAATGCCTTTCTATATTTGCAATCCGTCATTTTTTCCCTTACTTTCCAAACAAACTATCCGCTACTTTATTTAAAAATCTAATCGGAACTAAGACAAAAAGAATTACCATTACAAAAAATACAGACACCACTTCAATAAAAACTTGACTCACTTTCGTCTTCACAGTTTGCATGATATTTAATCTCCTTTTTCGCACAGTTAACATGCGCAATATTTCCAAGGACTCCGATCCGATACTGGCATTCACAAGTGATTGGTATTTCGTCGCCGCAGATACAACAAAAGGCATCGTTTCTAATCTCGTTAACCGCTTGACGTATGAATTTAGTCGCGTCCTTTGCGGCTTCGGCAGACATATTGGAGGTGGACTTTAGCTCGCACATTGCGTCTTGCAGATAGTCTATGATTATGTCTCTTGTATCCACCATTAGTAAGTCCCCGCTGTTTGACACCTGCCAAACTCAGATCCCATTTTTAGGGAGCATTTGCACCCAGAAAAGATGCCGCCGCAATCATAAAAATCTTCACATAATCCAGAGCAACTGCCGCATGATCCATCGGTGGGCCTGTATATTGCAACAGCAATTCCAATGCTAAGTACAATTGCACAGCAAACAAGAAACTTCTTAATAAGTCTTTCCATTTCATTTTTCTCCTTTCGGTTTACCTAGTTTAACGGATTCTTATGCAGCTACCGTATTCTTCACCTACTCTTTTAAAGCACCCGCATGGGTTCATAAACGCGCCGCCGCAATGTGCTTGTGTCTGGCACATACCAGCGCAGTTATCGCATTGTGCTTGCTTGACTTGGCCAGGTGCCATGAATAGAGCCATAAAAAATACTACCAGTATTAGCTTTTTCATTTTTCTCCTTTCGATTGTCCTAGTTTGATGAACTTGTTTAAAAAACTCCCTGGATTGTACTTTAGCTTCTCTGCCATCTTCACGAACCAGGGCAAGCTTGGGTACTTTTGCTTGTCGTGAATAATGTTTGATAATTTCTGAGCCGGATAGCCTGTGATTTGGCTAAACCTGTACGCCGTCATGTTGTTTTCTTTTAAGTATCTTTTTAATGCTTTTTTAAAATTCATACTTGCCCCACCCAATGCAGCGCTTCTTTTTTGGCCGCTTCATATTTTGGAGTTGTCGTGATCCTTCCAAACTTACAATTAGAAATCCCCTCGTCACGCTCCAGATAAGTATTGAGATCCTTTAGTGCGCAACTCATTACAATTCCTTGCTCTAGCCAGTAGAAATCCTTATCCCTGTGCAGTTTGTGATCCCTCGTTGCCGTTGGTCCTTTAACGAATAGGACTCCAAACTTTGGAATCTTATTCCATTGGTCCACGCTCTCAATAATCGGCGAGGTATCGTTATCAAACCAAACCCTCACTTTTGCTGGACCTTTCCAGGCTGCCGTACTTCTTGGTCCTAATCCCATTTTACTTTCCTCCATTGGTTAATAAGTTATCTTTCATTGATTCATAAAGTGCATCTTGCGCAGCGATAGGAATCCAACCCTCATCAATGCAATTACAGCAAAGGGCCTGGGTTACATCGCAGCAAGTATCACCTGCTATTAATTCACATTCGCAGCGTTCACATTTTTTCATGATTAAAAATCTCCATTCCAGCTAATGTTTTCGTCTTTGCTTGGCGCGTCATCGTCGTAGCAATGTCCGCAGGTGTAGTCCGTTATTAAAACCCCATCGATTTCGATCTTTTCTCTTGGGGTTTCCTCCCCACAAATTGTGCAAACTATGTTTTTTGGTTCACTTGGAGAGCTCATTTTATTTTCCTCTTTTTTGAGTCTTTCCAATCAGCATATTTTGTAAACCAGTTGGCGATCTTTCTTGCCTCTCTTGAAGTCATATCGAAACTCCTAAAGCTAAATAATCTATAAGCCATTTCAAATCCTGTCTTTTCACTGGCGTAGAAGTTAAGATAATCATCGTCGTTATCGTATTCATCTCCGCCAAATTTTAATGGTTTTGGTGGTCTCATTTTCCCTCCTTTTTAAATCTCTTGCTAAGTCCGTGGACATAATTAAAAACCGTGGTTCTATTTGTTTTATATTTTTTGGCTATTTGATCGAGTGTCATTTGCTTTCCCTGGTGATCCCTCTTGATAGCTTCTATTTTGCTTCGTGTAAGAGAAGGCAAACCTGCTTTTTGGTCTTCCATTAGGAATCCTCAGGCTCTAGGCAATCGTCAATGCAACCAACACCTGTGTCCGTGAAATCTTCATCGAGCTTAAGCATGGTCCCTTCATTCATTGCCAAGAAGTCTTTCATGTATTGTTGCTCGTAGTAGCTGTGCAACGCCTGATCTTTACAGGTCATGTCTGCCGGTTTGTCCGGGCAGTATCCGAAAAGAACTGCTATAATAATTAAGGTTTTCATAGTTATGCCGCCTTTCGGTTAATAGATCGGTTTTTTAACTCATTATATTGTTTGATTGTAATTTCTAATTCACCTAGAAAATAAGGAGCCGCAATATCATCTCCGAATAGAAATTCATCCGGTCGATTATTATATTCTCCGACGATCACTCGCTCGATTCCAAAATGATTATGAATTATCCAAATGCTTCTAGAATTGCCGTTTTTGGTATGTCCTGGCACTTTTAGCCATTGATATGCTCTCATTTTCTTTGCTCCTTATTGGTTTAGGTTTTTTAATGCGAAGGCAGTTTCCAAAACACCTGGGTTCACTTCAGTTGCCGACTTTTTGTCTAATTTGTGAGTTTTCAACCAGTTGGAAATATGGCTTGACGTTGTCTTGGAGTAGAATTTGTCAGTAATTAGGAATTTGCCGTTATGAACTCCAACCAATGTTTCATAGGAAAAGAAGAATTCGGAGCCTCCAATTTTCAGAGTGGTTTGGTTTGGTCCTATTGGTTTTAATTTAATCATGGTTCTTTTCTCCTTATTTATTAAATGAATTGCAATATTCTTTATCGTCTTTAACGTTTACTCTATCGTCGTTGTTTCCGTATCGTTCTAATAAGGTCCAAGCTTCAGATTTGGTCATTCCACCCATAATAGAATCAGCTCCGAAAATAAGCTTCAGAGTACTTCTCGCAATTTTCAACTGGTGTAGTATTGCTGTTTTCATGGCATTTTCTCCTTTTGGTTAGAAACCATTTAGTGCTTGATTACTAACTTAATCATTCATAACTAAAAGGTCAAGAGAAAAAGAAATAAAAGTGAAGGACTTGGTATCATTAACTAATTGGCGGTAGATAAGTTGACAAAGGTTGGCGATAGATTTAGATTTGAAAGCGGCTGGGGGTTATTACTAAACTAGTGCCCGCAATCAGTTCAATGAACTTTTTTGGCAAAACAAAAACTTTCTCCCACCCCCGGCCATTTAAACCAACCGCCTAGGCCAAGAGGCTATCTAGAATCCAATTTCTGATAAAATCTAGGCAATAGATCCAATTGAGTA
>SDBT01014634.1_pt1 | contig 12500 bp, 12 predicted proteins | sample 2277101 | NCBI WGS metagenome assembly SDBT01 (sample SAMN10404973, study PRJNA504765) | marine sediment metagenome | isolation source: marine sediment core GS10_PC15, 103 cmbsf | place: Arctic Ocean: Southern Knipovich Ridge | collected 2010
GATCTCGGTTGGGATGTTGTCCGCGAAGAAAACGGTTACTTTGGTGCCCGCGCTCGCGTTGTCTTTCCTGCAGGCTCCAAGCCAGACGAATCACTCACCTTCCTCTTTGGTCCACGCGTTGGCTTGAACCGTTGGGGACTCGGTGGTGCTGTTGCTGGTGGCCTGACCGTCTGGGAACGTGATGGCGGTGACAAAGCGGTAACCGTACACGCTGACTTGAACGCAATCCACCTGTTCAAGCGTGACGAACTGATCACCTTCGATCTGCTCGGCAAGGGTGCTGGCAGCCGGTTCCTCTTGCTCAAAGAGTTTGACGCAAGTGGTGCCTTCTCCAAGCTGGTTCCTGGTGTCAACGTGCTGACAGTCTGCGCAGACTCGAAGTTCAACTGGCAAGTTGAAGGTACGTTGATGGGAGACATCTCCTGGAGCAACTGGAACACGCTGTTTGGATACAACGTCTTCGGTCGTTCTGAAGAGAAGATCGAAATCTGCAACAAAGATACCATCATCAAGCCAAACACCTACGGTATCGCAGGCACAACAACGTTGAACGACAACACCACTGCAAGTGGTTCAACCATCTCGTTGGCAAGCGCCGCGGATGCAAGCGCCACGTTCCTCTCAGGTGACAACTTGGATCTGGTCAACACGCAAATGCCACGCTTCATCCAGCACACCATTTTTGCTGGTTTGACGCACACGTTTGCTGATCATGACTATCCGTTCTACTGTGGTGTGAACGGTGCGATCTCCTGGGGTAATGACAACAAAGCACTCAACGAGTGGAAGTTGTTCATTAACTTCGGCGGCAGCTACAGCTAGTAGCAGGACGCAAAACATTGCTGCATGCACAGCGTGTGCAACATGTTCAAAGAGCCGGTCAAATGACCGGCTCTTTTTTGTTCTCTCGATACAGCAATAAAATTATTTGGTACGCCGTCCGTGAATGTATTCGATGGCGTCGTGAATTGAGCAGATTTTTTCAGCGTCGTCATCACTGATCATGATCCCAAACTGTTCTTCAAATTTCATGATCAGTTCGACCATATCGAGTGAATCGGCCCCAAGATCTTCGAGAGATTTTGCTTCGCCGATCTTTTGTGCATCAACCTTGAGCTTTTGTGCAACAATGCTGATCACTTTTGCTTTGGTATCATCTCGATCAAACGTCGTTGCCATCCACATCCTCTGTTGGCTTGTTCGGAACTAATTTTTTGAGCGTTTCAAGATCTTCTGGCGTGTTAATCGCCACCACCTGCTTTTCGGGAAAACGCTGTGCAACGCGCTCTGCCAATGCAGTTCCAGGCCCCACACAAATCAAGAGGTCGCAATCTGCAAACGCCTTGAGCACCTGATGCCAGCGCAGTGGTTCAATCAACTGACGCAGCAAGCTAAATTTTAAATCATCTTTGTGCGTGATCAATGCGGCATTCACATTGTTGACCACCGGAATCTCTGCTTCTGCAACGTCAACTTTTTGCAGGTACATTGTCAGCTGCTGCAGCACCGGTTCCATAACTGGCGCATGCAATCCAACAAGTGGAATTTCCTTAGTTTTGCGTGCACCAATTTTTTTCTTGAGGCTCTCGCGCATCTGTTCAACAAGCGCAACCTGACCAATGATGACATGCTCTTCCGGCCCCTCGTATGCCGCAATGTACGGGCGAGCCCCTGTTTCATCAGCATGCTGCTCACACAATGCTTGCAAATCTGTGCTATTCATGCCCGCCACACGCAATGCCGTGTATGCACCTGTATCAATCATCTCTTGGTAAGATGTTGCGTACTTGTTCAGTAGGTACAAACCGTCAGCAAACGTGACACCACCGGCAGCGCACAGCGCCGCCATCTCGCCAACGCCACGCCCCGCCACAAGATCGGGCGTTATGCCCAATTCTTTTTTAACAATCTCTGCAATCGCCGCGCTCACCAAAAAAATTGCAACTAACGCATGGTCAGCACGACGCAACTCGGCATCGGACGATGCAAAACAGAGCTTTACAAAATTTTTGTCGAGACACTGGGCTGCTTGCTCAAAATGCTCCTGCATAATGCGCGAGCTATCGTACAGTTCCTTGGCCATGCCAACAAACTGGCTCCCGTATCCCGGAAATAACATACCAATTTTCATGCACACTCCTATTCGTGTGCTCGATCTTTTACAAAAGAATGGAATGCGCGCACACGCTCAAGACTTTCTTGTTTACCCAACAATGCAAGCAGATCAAAAATCCCCGGGCTCGTTGTGCCACCAGTCAGTGCCAACCGAACCGGCTGCGCAACTGCACCAAGTTTGGCGTCAGCCTGCGAACAGATTTTTTTAACTGCTTGCGCAATTGCCTCACGCGTAAAATCATCAAGCGCTTCAAACCGCTCGATCAGTGCCCGCAGCAGCTCTGGTGTCTGGGTGGTCACATGACGAGCGATTGCCTGTTGATCGTACGCTACCGGTTTCTTACTCAAAAGCGTAAGAGCCTGTACTAACTCCTGTAAAGTTTTGACGCGATCCTTGTACAAGTCGGCAAGTGCCATCCGCGTCTGCTCAGACCAAAAAGTGAGTGGCTTGAATGCGGTGTCCCCAACCGCGTCCCGTACTGCGTCAAGCAACTGCTGCGCAGAAAGCTCGCGCAAATAGACACTGTTGAGCCAATCCAACTTATCGGTGTCAAACATTGCCCCCTTTTTGCCAACACCATCGAGCGAGAACGCTTGAACCAATTCGTCACGAGAAAAAATTTCTTGGTCGCCGCACGCCCAGCCCAAACGCACCAAATAGTTGAATAGTGCATCAGGCAGGTAGCCCATTTTTTTGTATTCGTACGCAGAAACAGCACCATGCCGCTTGCTCAATCGCTGCCCCTCCGGTGAGAGAATCAGCGGAATATGTGCAAAGCGTGGTAGACGATAGCCAAGGGCCTGGTACAGCAAAAGTTGCCGTGGCGTGTTGGAAATATGGTCCTCCCCACGAATCACGTGTGAGATTTTCATGAACGCATCGTCAACCACCACCACAAAATTGTACGTCGGTGTGCCATCGGAACGAGCTATGATAAAATCATCGAATTGCGATCGATCAAATGTAACCGTACCACGAATTTGATCATCAAACGAAAATTGCTGCTGCCCCTCGGGTAACGCAAACCGCACCACAAACGGCCCATCCGGTGCGTCGGTGCGCGTGCGGCAATGCCCATCGTACAGATAGCAGCCCTGTGCAACCGCACAGCGCGTTTTTAACTCTTCTGGCGTGCAGTAGCAGCGATACGCTTTTCCATCGCTGATCAATTGTTTAATAATTTTTTTGTGTTCTGCCAAGCGCGCACTCTGATGGACGGCCGGCTCATCCGCCTCCATGCCCATCCATGCGAGCGTAGCAAGAATTGAATCCGTGTATTCCTGGCGCGAGCGTTCGACATCGGTGTCCTCGATGCGCAACAAAAAAGTGCCCTTATGATGGCGTGCAAACAACCAATTAAAAATTGCCGTCCGCAGACTTCCGATATGAAGGTGTCCCGTCGGAGACGGGGCGAATCGTACACGAATCACTGCTGATGTATCAGCTGCCATGTTCAATCCTCTAGAGCTGCGCAACTTTCTCCTGCGCCAGAGCGTACCATTCGCTGCCGAGTTGACCAGGTACCGGTGCCCTCACAAGGCGATAGGCATCGCCCGCTTTGGCAAAATCTTCTTGCGCCCAGTAATATTCACCCAAAAAATATGCTGCCGTTTCGTGCATTTGATGATCGGTATCACCGGCAATGCGCTCAACGTTTTGCAGCCCCTCCTGCATCATCTGAGCTGAATCGGAATCGAGTTGCAAAAGCGCACGCTTGAGTTCAAACTGCGGATAAAATGGCGACGCGACAGTGATCTGCTTGAGCACCGTGCTCAGTAGAGCAACCGCCTCCTCAATCCGTCCCTGCTGTGCGATCGCTTCCACCTGAAACACCAAAAAATATGGTGCGAGGTATGAACCAGAATTTTGTGCATGCCCGGCCTTGAAAGCAAGTTCAACTTCTTGCCAATCAACTATTGTTGGCGTGCTTGCCGGTTCCGTGGACGATGGCTGCTTGCCGGCACGAATCTGCTCATACAATGTTGCCGCTTCTGCAAAGGCCTGATGTGCCCGCTGCTCACGCTGCTCAATGTAATATTGAAAGCCAAGGTAGGATACACCAGCACCAAGCATGGCCACACAGAGAATGGCGATGTGAATGCTGTACCTGAATGAACGAACTTCCTGCGTTCCAAAAGCGATAAGATCTTGAACTGTCGACACACCAACCCCAGCATAGTTACACGGTTACACTGCTGCTATCGTCATTGTGCCAGGGTATCACAGGAGGGTGAAAAGACAAGAAAGTGGCGAGCGCAGCCCGGTGCCACCCGCGCCACAAGGGTTCTTGAATTGGTTCAATCGGAAGGCGTTTTTTGCTGCTTGGCCTCGGCAGATGCCACATTGCTGGCAACAGATGCCGTGCGCTGTGGCAATTGAGCGGCAATGGCGCTCACCGTCTTCGATTGCACCGCCTCGTGAGCAGAACGGATGGCCCGAGTCATAGCCGCCGCATCAGAGCAGCCGTGGGCGATCACGCATGGCTGCTGGATACCCAGCAACAGTGCCCCACCGCTGTGAACCGTGGTCACTCGCTGCTTCAGCTGCCGAAAGATATCGGCACGCCAGCCAAAAACAAGGGAATCTATCGGGGATTGGCTCACTGCCTGCTTGAGCCAGTACTGCATCGTACCTGCCATGGCCTGCAGTGATTTGATCAAAATGTTGCCGATGAAGCCGTCGCACACCACCACATCAGCACAACCAGCCATCAGGTCAGCCGGCTCAGCATTACCCAGAAAATTGATCGGCGCCTGTTTGAGCAGCGCATGGGCCTGCCGTACCCCCTGTGAGCCTTTAAGCGTCTCAGTACCGTTGGCCAACAGCACCACTCGTGGTCGTTCAAGGCCGGCCCGCGCACCAACGTAGGCACTACCCATGTAGGCAAAATCAACTAGGTGCTCCGGCTTGCAATCAGCATTGGCTCCCACATCAAGGCAAAAAATGACGCCATCTCGTGTGGGAAGATAAGCGCCGAGCGCAGGTCTGGCAACACCCGAAAGACGCCCAAGCAACACCGTAGCCGCAACAACCGCTGCGCCGGAATTACCGGCCGAAACAATCGCCTGCGCCCGCCCCTGCACAACGGCTCGAACTGCCTGAACAAGAGATGAATCAGGGAATTGTCGTACTGCCCGCATCGGCTCGTGATGCATGGCAATGACCTGTGATGTGTGTAAAAAAGAGATGGGAAGTTGGCTCCAGGAAGAATCGCACGAATCGAGCAATGCACGAACACGCGCCTGATCGCCACAAAGTAAAACGGGAATCCCCTGCTGGGCAGCGGCATGTGCACCACTGACTTGCGCAGCGGGGGCTTGGTCGCCCCCCATGCAGTCAACTGCAATCATGCCACATCTCCCGCAGCGTTGTTATTTTTCGGCTGGTGGTTCCGCAACCGCTGGTGCCGCTTCTGCCTGCTGCGCCTGAACTTGGGCAGCCTTGGCTTGGCGCTTTTCACCGCGTGCTTGCGCACGATCTGCTTTGGTGCGCATTATTTTGCGGCCTTTGTAATACCCGCACGCTGCACAAACTTGGTGCGGTGCGATTGGCTCACTGCAGTTTTGACATGCACTGAACGCCTTGGGCTTCAGGCCCTTGTTTGCCGAGCGCTTGTCCCGGCGCGATCGAGAGACTTTTCGTTTTGGTACTGGCATGGGATCACTCCTTGCTGCATCTTGCTATGAGGTTAAAGAGTACCTGAAGATGGGCTAAATGGCAAAATTACTCACACCGCCTGCCATTGACCCGCAACGGTCTGAATCACCTGCCCAGCCAACTGAAGATCAAACAGCTGAATTTGTACCTGATCAATGGTGAGCCCGGTCTGTGCCGCCAGTGCATCGATGCCGCACGGCTCTTGGCACGCCTGCAAAAGTGGATGCGTGACTGGTACAACCTCCGGAACCGCATTGGGCTCTGCTACTCTGCATCGGTCAGCCGCTATGCCAAGCTGACCCAACACCGCATCTGCCGACGTAGCCAACGCAGCCCCCTCAGCAAGCAATGCGTGGCAACCAGCGCTGAGTGGATCATCGATAGCGCCGGGCACTGCAAAGACTTCACGCCCCTGTTCAAGTGCATAGCGCGCAGTGATAATTGCCCCACTTTTTGCTGCCGCCTGAATAATCACACAGGCCCGACTCAGGCCAGCGATGATACGATTGCGCGCCGGAAAGTTACCCGGCATCGCTTCCATCTGCAACGGAAACGGACTGAGTAACGCACCGCCCTGCTGCACAATGCGCTCAAAAAGTTTTTTGTTGCGCGCTGGGTAAAACTTCAAAAGACCCGAACCGAGCACCGCATACGTAACCCCTCCTGCACGTAGCGCTGCTTCATGCGCCATGCAATCTGCCCCAAGTGCACCGCCACTGACAATCACACAGCCCTGCTGCACCAAGCCTGGCACCAGCAAATCAACTGCCCGCTGGCCGTACTGATGCGCCGCGCGTGAACCAACAACTGCCACCGAAAGTCCATCGTGCACTGGCAAGCTACCGCGGCAATAGAGAACCGGTGGCGCTGCATAGATTTCTTTCAATAATGGTGGGTACTCGTCATCGAGTATCGTAAGCAGGCGCACTTCATTCTGAGCAATCAACTGAAGCTCACGCTCAAGCAAGCAGGTATCACGAAGGCCAGTCACGAGCTTGCGCGCAATTGTCGGGCTGACGCCGCACTGCGCAACACAGTCAGAAATCAAAAAAGTGTGCAGGAGATTGAGCGACAATGAACGCGCACGCAAGGCATCGAGCAGGTGCCGAACGGCAACAGGCCCCACGCCATCAATGAGCGAAAGATGGAGAATAAGTTGTTGATCAGAAGATAATGGTTGTTGGATCGTCATCATTTGCTGAATCGGTGATGAGAGTTATCGTGTCGCCATCGTCTGCCTCATCAGCCTCTTCAAACGAAATGAACTGCGGCTCGCTGTCATCGCCAAGCAGCTCAATCTCAATCTGCTCGCCGCCCTGATTATCGTCAGTTTTTTGCGTAGCAGGCCCGCCGCTGCTTGTTGGCTCTTGCTCGCCACCATTTTCTTGGTCGCCGCCATTTTCTTCAAATGCAACAACCGCACTCAATGTTTGAGCTTTATCAAGCTTGATCAAGCGAACTCCTTTTGCTTGACGACCCATCGTGCGTACTTCTGCTGGCGAAAGACGAATAATCTTGCCGGCAGTATCGATGAGCAAAATATTTGATTCGTCAGTTACGGTTACCAGACCGATCACATCGCCATTGCGCTTGCCAGTTGGAATGAGACGTACGCCGTAGCCACCACGGTGCGCAACACGGAAATCAGCAACACGCGTACGTTTGCCGTAGCCACGTTCAGTTGCGACCAAAATGTTTGCCTCTGGATCGGAGATCACGACCATGCCAACCACGTGATCGTCGCCACGCAAACGAATACCCATCACACCGGCTGCTTGTCGGCCCATGACACGTACTTCGTTTTCATCAAACCGAATGCCCTGTCCCTTTACCGTGGCAATAATAACGGTATCGTTGCCGGTACTTTCGGCGCAGAAGACAAGCTCATCGTCCTCACGCAAGCCAACCGCTTTGATGCCGGTTTGGCGAATTTTGGCAAACGCCATCGCATCGGTACGTTTGATGATGCCCTTCTTGGAAAGCATCACAACATTTTTACCTTCCATACCGCGGGTACACAGGAGTTTAACAACTTTTTCACCTGCGGTGAGTGGCACAATGTTCACAATCGCACGCCCACGTGCAATGCGAGAAGCTTCGGGAATTTCATATGCGGTCATGCTGTACACACGACCGTAGTTGGTGAAGAAAAGCATTTCGTCGTGGGTACTCGTTACGTAAATATCCTGGACTATGTCGTCATGCCCCTCCAACGAAGCCATGCCCATTTTGCCCTTGCCGCCGCGATGCTGCACGCCATAGGTTGTCAGCGCAACACGCTTGATGTAGCCCTTGCGCGTGAGCGTGATGACCATGTCCTCTTCGGAAATCAACTCCGCTTCGGTTAGCACGCCAACCGCTGCTGCAATACGTGAACGTCGCTCGTCGGCAAAATTGTTTTTGAGTTCCTCGAACTCTTTGCGAATTTCACCCTTGAGCACTTCTTCATTTTCAATAATTTCTTTCAGGCGCTTGATAAGCTTTTTCAGCTCTTCCAGCTCATTCTTAATTTTTTCTTGCTCAAGCCCTGTCAAACGCTGCAAGCGCATTTCAAGAATTGCTTTGCTTTGCGCTTCGCTCAGCAGAAAGCGCCTGTTCAGTTGCTCAGCCGCTTCCGCAGGCGACAGCGATTTCTTGATAAGTTGCACTACTTCATCGATATCACGCAGCGCAATCAGCAAGCCGGTTAGAATGTGTTCACGCTGCTGCGCCTTTTCAAGATCAAACACCGTCCGGCGATAGACAATTTCACGTCGATGCGTAATAAATTCATCAAGCATCTGACGAAGTGTAAAAATGATCGGCTGATTGTCCAACAGCGCCAACATCAGAATAGAAATTGACGTTTGCAAAACGGTGTACTTGTACAACTGATTCAGAACAACATCCGGAATCTCGCCCCTCTTGAGCTCGATGACCAGACGAATGCCCTTTTTGTTAGACTCGTCACGGATGTTGGCAATGCCTTCAACAATTTTGTTTTTGACAAGGTCGGCAATTTTTATGATCAGGTCCGCCTTGTTGACCAAGTACGGCAACTCGGTAATCACCAGCGCCGCGCCCTTTTTGTTTTCCTCGGTGTCAACAACGGCACGAACAATGACCTTGCCACGCCCCGTTTGATAGGCCTTTAAAATGCCTGCGCGCCCACAAATGATGCCACCCGTTGGAAAGTCTGGCGCTGGCACAATGTTGAACAGTTCTTCGTCGGTCAACGCAGGATTGTTCAGCACTGCGAGGCACGCATCAAGTATTTCGCCAAGGTTGTGTGGTGGAATTGACGTTGCCATGCCCACTGCGATGCCGGCTGTACCGTTGGCCAAAAGATTTGGCAACTTGCTCGGTAGCAAGGTTGGCTCAGTTGTTGATTCATCAAAGTTAGGAACAAACGGAACGGTATTCTTGTTCAGATCAGCCAAAATTTCTTCGGCAATCTTGTGCATGCGCACTTCGGTGTACCGCATAGCAGCTGCATTATCGCCGTCGATGGAGCCCCAGTTGCCCTGACCATCAAGCAACGGATAGCGCTTGGAAAATTTTTGCACCATGCCGGCCATGGTATTGTAGACCGCTTGATCACCGTGTGGATGATACTCTGCCATCACGTTACCAACCACACGTACCGACTTGCGAGGCGGTCGATTGTGATGCAGGCCCAGTTGCGACATCGTGTAAAGAATCCGTCGATGTACTGGCTTGAGCCCATCGCGCACATCGGGAATTGCCCGGCTGATAATGACGGACATGGCGTAGTCAAGGAATGATGATTTGAGCTCCTGCTCGATGAGCACCGACTTGATCTGTGCCCCGTTTTTGCGCTGTGTCGATTCCGTTTCCATTCGCCTACCTTACTAACCGCCAGACAGCGCCCACTGTTGCAGCGAGAGCCAGTCAGGATATGCTCAAAAATGCGTGTGCATACAGCATACCGCGATACGGGTGATTAGACAATAGTTGGACCCCGATTAAGGCCCCTAACGGGGCCCAAATTAAAGCTGCGCGTTTTCTTCCTGCGCGGTTGGAAAAAGCCCGTAAGATTCAATCTCCCACTGGGTATTCTGAGGTAGCAAGCGTAACGTGTTACTCGCAAGCTTTTCGAGAACTTTTTGGGAAAGCAGGAGGTGAGCAGGCACCCACGCAGCGATCGCTTTGTTCAACTTGCCATACGGCCAGAACCCTGGTTGATGCCGTGCACCTTTGGATACATCAACTGACACCGCGGACATGGCGCGTAGCACCACCATTCTTTTGTCCGTCGTTGGTGACTCTCGCTTGCGTAGTGTGCGCACATGCTGGTCTGCGCCTATCCACAATCCGCCTGGGAAGACGCCTTCTGGCCAACCGCGCAGATAACCGAGATTTGGCCCCAGGTCATTCACACAAATCCAAACAACTTTTTGCTTGATTCCCCAGTGAGAATATTCCTCGTCGACAAGTTTGCCTGGCAGATTCCACCAGCACTGCGCCCGCGGACCGGTGCAGCATCTGTCGGACATCGCATGCAATTGCGCTGGCAAAATAAGACTGGCAAGCATACCCAGCAGCAGAACGCCAACTCTTTTCATGGATGCCCCAAATTCTAGATGCGTTCGAACGCCGCCTGTTGCCCTTCGCCCGCAGCAGTTTGCGTTACGGGTTCCCACTCAACACCCTCCGGTGTCAACGACAGCGTCCCAGCATCAAGCGTCCGCAACACCGCCGCAGAAAGCTTGTAGTTCGACGGAATCGTTTTTGGCGATTGTCCCGGCTTGACGACGTGCGCAGGGCACTGTCGCTCGGGCTGCAGCGCAGCCCCCAAAAGGACATCCTCGACAACCGGCTGTTTTGTACGCAAAATAAGAGCAACACTTGCCGATCGCCAGATCGGCACACCAAGCAAACGACACTTTTTCGATTCGCACGGTTTGTAGCGTACACACAAGTGCTTGCTTGGATCTATCCACAAACCCGCCGGAAAGTATTTTGGATTAGGGCTAGTCAAACATCCAAGATTTGGACCACTATTTGCAAACTCGTAACGCACCGTATCCCAACCGAACCACGGGGAATTCCACTCGCCAAACGACCGCTTCACGCCCTGCATGTATGGCTTGTTAACGAATAGATCCGACGCCTGCCTGTCATGATCTCCCGCCGCACATACCCGCACGGCAATGCACCCTGCAACGACCACACCGTAGATAATCTTTTGTTTCATTGTCACTTCCTCAGCGAAACATTACTCGGTTCTCAAGAAATTTGAGATGTCCCCTGTTGACCTTCACGTGCAGCAGTTTGCGTCACGGGTTCCCACTCAGTTTCCGATGAAATCAGCTCCAAATTGCCAGCATCGAGCGCCTGCATGACCGCCGCGGAAAGCTCATACTGCGCTGGTATGGTTCTTGGTGATTGCTTGATTCCGTGCCCATAGTGTAGTCGCTCACTGTAAAACTTAGCATCTTTAAGAATACTGGCATCAACTGGTTGTTTTGTACGCAGAACAAGAACAGCACCCGATGATGTCCAAACCGGCATCCCCAAAACGCGATATTTCGTTGATCTACACGGCCTGTAGTTTGCACACAGATGCCCGTTTTCGTCTATCCACAAGCCGAAGGCCTCTCCGGACCCCCCATTTGACAGAGACCCCAGGGGGAGGCCTCTGTTTGCAAACTTGTAATCCACCGCATCCCACCCAAACTCTGATTGGTGAGCATCGCCAGTGATCCGTGGCACGTTCTTCATGTACGGCTTGGCGAATGTCTCCTCGGTCTTGCGCTCCTCAGCACTCACCGCACACATTCGTGCAGCAGAAAACCCCGCAAACACCACACAGCAAAGAATTTTTCGTTTCATAATCGCTCTTCTTCTCTTAAAAATTACCCCACCATTCACAAACACCTACGCGCACAGAATACCCCACCGCGCAGTACATTGACAACCAACCGTGTAACCTACAGATAGCCTATGCCATGCATCACCAACATCACCGCCGTCATCGCAAGCAACGTTGCGGATGTCGGACGCGCACATCCAGATTCCGTTATCCGGTCGTTTCCCGCATCACGTGTAAACAAGAACGAACTTGCACGCATCTCGTTTGTACGCGGCGCATTCAAACACTGGATAAGCTTGATCTCGTTCAGATGCAGGTACATTTCGTCTTGACCGCCCAGGCTAGGAGACGTGCACGCGTTCCCCGGCACCACGTAGGCCTGCTCAACTGTTACAGCCTCAGACATGACCGGCATTCCGCACACACGAACAGATCGCACAGCCGTGTAGCGCACCATTGCCCGGTACCCCTGCTCATTTGTCAATTCATTAATTGTTTCTTGTTTATTCAACAGCGCCACATTCGAAGGAAGCAAGACTTGAACCGCCGAATAAGGTGTTGGATAGGGAAATGGTCCAAAGTCGTGCAACCCATGTACTTTGTCCGCCGGCCACTCAATGCCAAGCTTACGCGCATTTTGCCACGCAGGACTATCAAACACCATTCCATGTGTCGCCTGAAAAACGCTCACGCAACCAACCATCAAAATCAACCTTCGAACGTTCCTCATCGCAACTCCTTTTATTGCTTGATACACAATCGCCACGTAGTGTAACATACGAAGCACGCTATCAACCGGCAAGTCTAAAAATTGGAGTGCCCATGAAAAAAATAACTGTCCTGCATGCGATCATCATTGTCTTGCATACCACACCCTTCGTCCATGGCGGACTCGCTGAAGATCTGCTCAAA